>ENA-ORBV01008313-ORBV01008313.1-microbial-mat-metagenome-genome-assembly--contig:-NODE-8313-length-17483-cov-4.844824_pt1 | contig 17483 bp, 14 predicted proteins | sample MGYA00237777_ERZ505514 | MGnify/ENA primary metagenome ERZ505514 (study PRJEB26160, sample SAMN06269048) | microbial mat metagenome | isolation source: Oligotrophic lake microbial mat | place...
TCAGTGGTTGGTCAGCTTTTTAGCTGATGTTGAACTCACAGTCTGCAGCTTGTGTTTGTTTGAGATTGTGTTGGCTTCTCCTGTGCCTAAAATCTGGATGTTTTCAGTGTGGCTCTTCATGTCTGCATGAACAGCAAAAGCCGCATCAGGACAATGTTTTGTCATCAAAACGTCTCTTTTGCACAGTGCTTTCCAAATGTTTCAACATTCTTAGCAGCTTCTTCCAATCATCGTCATCTGGAGACATGACTCCACTCTGTGAGATTGCAAATTTGAACTTGTTCTTTTGCGCAAAAACAAAGCCATTGATGATGCTGTTTGAACCATCTCTCGCTTGTTCTGTCCAAGCTTTTTTTGCAATTTGGATTTGCTACAAAGACATGATCTGCTGCCAGAGCAATGACTTTCTTGTTGCCCTTTTGTTCATTCTCATGCTGCACGAACATGTTAACCTTATTTCTCACTTGCATTTGTGTCTGTTTCATGATGTGACTTCAATTTTTTGTTCTGATCACCTCAAAGGAAAGCATTTGACATGTTCAGCACAACAAAATCTATTTTTTTTTGCATCAATGATTGCTTGCAATGCAACCAACATCACTGTCACTTGAGTGCCAAACACTTTTGTGACATTCATTTGTTCAAAACCTCTGATTGCTGCCATCTGACAATGTCTTTCCCACTGTTCCATTGTTGCCTTTCTCTTTTGTTAAGGAAAGTGAACCCACAGCTTCGATTCTCTGCTTTTCACTCAATTGGTTTGCATTGACTGAGTGGTTTGAAACAAAACACATCATGCAACTGCTTCACTTCTGTTGCAGCATTGTGCTTCCTTTTTCCCGAATTTTTTGTGCTGTGCTTCAACAAACATTTTTGCAAATGCTTTGGCCAGAACTGTGGCTTCTTTGCTCTCACGTTGAGGTAAAAGTTGTTGTCACCATTGCACTGACTGACTCTCAATTTGTTGTGTTTCAACATTTTCTCTGTGGCTTTTGAAGCATCTCCACTTTGATGGAAACACTTTTCCATTGATGTTTTGCTAGCCATTGGTGTTTCTCTGGATCAGTGGACATTTTCTGGCTGCATGCTCAGGTTGATTGCCAGCAAGACAGGCAATGTCATCATGAATCACAATTCTGTTGGTGGTTTGTCATTTGAGACTGGTGGAAATCAGCTGCTAGCAATTGTGTCACTGTTCTTTCATTGATGCAACGACATTTGTGTCAAACAAGCATTGGGTCAGAATCGGAACTTGTGAAAGGAATGATTGGCTTCCTTTGTCGTCCACCTTGCCACCATTGCTTGACCGACGTTCGCTAAAAACCAGTTGACAGACAGACATGATGCATGCTGCTGCTTCAGTGGCAGTTCTTGTTCCTTTTGTCATTTCTCCACCAGAAGCATGTCAGGTCACTTGGCCATTTTTTGTCTGCATCTCCAATGTTTGCATTTTTGTGTTCTCTAATCTCTGCATCGTTGGAACTGATTCTGCCTGCCCCATTGTTGTTTCCAGGTGCTTTCGTCTTGTCATTGCTCACAGTTTGTGTGACGCTCTTCAAATCTTGAGGGTCTTTGTTGTGTCCAAGCACACAATGATTTGCAAGCCATGTGCTGAACTGAAAAGCCTGCTCTCTTGGTGTCTCCAACAACAATGAAAGATCAAGCTGTCAACTGGCGGTTGAAATGACTTGTTGTTGTCACACCAACGAACCAAGTTGGAAATTGACTTCAAGCATGGTGCAGTTTTGGATGATTTTCTGAGCATTGAAGTGAACAAAAGGATGTCAAACACTGCCATTTGAAGATCACAAAGTCATTTCAGTCATTCCAAGGGCAATGTTTGCCGCGCGCATTTTGGCAGAGCAAATGAAAGCAGCAATGGCGACATCTGTTCGACGTGACACCTGACCCAGCTCAACTCTGCGCTGGTGTCCTGGTCCCAGTGCTCTCCCGCCCTAACCCACGCCGAACCTTGCTGCACACATTGAAACAGATTTGTGAACCACCATGACACAGTGGGGATGCACCTCAGCCATGTTTCCCCCTTTTTGAACATGGCCCTGAAATTCCGCGTGAAAGAATCTCTCCTCCAACCAACAGGGCATGACTGAATCTCCTCCGAAAAGCGTCGGGCCCCCCATTACTGTTTCGCTCGTGCTAACGCCTCCCCGCGCCGGCCTACTGCAAATTGCACATCACAGTCACTTTGCTCTACTGTCTACAGCATTGTAAACTTGTACAGTACTCAGTACAGTGCGACGTACCTGGTACCAGGTATTGCGTAGAAGACCTGTTGTTGCGGTCCTTTACGCAGTGTTGCAATACTTCTACTACGACGTACTAGCTACTGTAGCTAGCTAGTAGCTAGCTACTACATAACTAGCGGGGACGCCCGATATCGTTGTGGACTTGTGGTGCAGCCAGCTGTTGCTGTGGCTGTGTGTAGACTACTTTCAAATTAAAAAAAAAAAGCCTCCACCAGCAGAGCACACGAACGATCGAACCTGTTGCTTTTTTGGTAGATTATTTATCTATCTACTAGCTAGCTAGCAGAACAAGGCTGTTGCAGACGAGGTGAAACACCTGTGGAATCCACACACACCGAGAAGCCACCATCGCCTAGCTAGCTTGCCGTATACATGTCCACCAAAAGTCCGCCGTCCTCCTGTTCCTGTTCCGATCGTTGCCACCACATCGCAGCCATATTCTACTGACTTGTCAAAGACGGCAGAATCGCAAGTACCAACAGTTGAAACCGAGAACGAGCATTTTGCGTCGAGGTACTACAGCATTTTATTTCGCCCACCAAAAGAGTAACTACGACACAACTGCAACAAAATGCCTTGGTTAATCAAAGACACGTCGTTGCCCATGGAGGAGCATTTGTTGTTTGTCCATGTCCCTCGTTGTGGAGGCACATCCTTAATGCACCACTTTGATGTTCCTGCCAAAGTCATGACGTCTCGCAATTGCTGGGGCAAATTTGGCATGACTCTGTTTTTTCATCGCTACAAATTGCTAGAGACGACCAATTTTCCCATTTGGACGTATGGAAATGCCATGGCCTTGGTGATTTTGGCCTTTGCGCTCATTTGTGCCTTTACGCAATACGACAAACGCTTCAATATTTGGGCTCTGGGAGTCTTTTTGAGTGTGTGCAGTTTTACCTTTTTTTTCAGTCTGTCCTTTGTCTTTACGGCACCGACGATTTGCCGCATTCCATGGGCTCGACGCTCCTACTTATGTCTGGTGCATTATATCTTGTGCCGGTTTATGGAATCCATCGAGTGGTGCACCGGTTGCAATCGATATGGATACATGATGCACTTGACGGCCAACAAGTTACTCGCGTACAGTTATGTCTCTCCAGAACAAATGGAAAAAGTCTGTAGCATGGCCATTGTGAGGAATCCCTACTCGCGCATGGTTTCCATTTATCAATACAACAAATTCGGGCCGTTGGAGTCCTTTCCTAATTTTTGTCGGGATTGGTATCGACGCATTTTTTATGCTTATCGCCAATCGGCGGAAATGGATGAATGGTACACACCCTGTCATGCCATTCCCCAATTTGAATACACGCATTATCAAGGCAAGCAGCTTGTGCAAAGCATTGTCAAACAAGAAGAGCTCAAATATCTCAAAACCATAGAAGACAGGCCCAAGGCCGTCGAACAAGATTGTACCGTAGCCGATTTGCCAGCACCGGTCCGGGATGCCTTGTTGGGAATGCCGCACACCAATTCTCGTCAAACCAGCAAAAAATGGTATGACTACTACGATCAAGATACCTTGGATTTGGTGTACAAAATGTATCAACACGATTTTGTCGTCTTTAATTATTCGCCCGAGCTGACCCAACGACCCGATTTGAAGCCACCGGCCTTGTATCGGGAAGAATTGCAACAAATGCAAGAAGAGTTGGACATTGAACAAGAGGTACTGTATGGATCCTGTGACGTTGGACCGGAATCCTTACATGATTTAGAGGCCATGCCGCCACCCCAATTTACTCCGTCCTTTCGGCAATGTGACAGTCCCAACAATCATGGCGGCTTTGATGAAAAACATGACAGCATGCTGTCAGCACCCGAATCTCCGGTGGCATCTGCGTCCGTGAATTCCTTTCACACGCCTCGACCAAGAACGTCGTCCAGGACGTCCACCAGAACGTCAGCGTCTCGCAGTTTCGAACAAATGTTGCGGGATTCCAGCAAAGCATCGCCCGAACGACACGTCTTGCGACAAAATTTATTGTTGCGGTCCTCCACCTCAACCCAAGGTAGCACCACCCCCGGAGGACGCCAGCCGGATCATCATTTTAGGTCCAGCATGGTGGGAAGTCAACAAGAAGTCTTGAATTTTGAACTGTATGTCGACCACACGACAACCACTCCAACAGTGATTATACATGATCCGAATGAGAATCATCTGTCCACCATGGACGTTGCGGAAGAAGAGGAAGAAGAAGAAAAGGATGTGGAGCAACAACAACAACCAGTTACAACGGTGGACGAAGAAAACAACCAAGTCACTCCAACTGCTAAGAATTCAAGCACCGCTGCAGGTTAACAGCATCAAAATCTCCTGGGATTCCCAGAAGCAATATCAATTATGTCAATATTTCATGGGGTCTAATCATCGTGAATACAAAAAAATCAAAACAAAACTTTCGTCTGTCTCTTCTACTAGCTAGTAGCCATTAGCCACCCAATGGACCCATGTTGGTAGGATAACAAAATAGATGGATGTCCTGTGGATGCCCTCCATTTATGAGCCCCGCCGGGAGACCGAAGCCAACAAACGTCTTGACAGTGCCAATGGAGGAAAAGCTTCTCCGAAAACACAGGATAAAAAACTTGGGATTTTCGTTTTGGCCAGGACTTGAACCTGCGAGTCAGCCTGCGACCTCATGGTAAACATCGGAGTGGAGACTTAGTAGTAGGGATAAGGCTATTATCACTACTTCGTGGATTCTGTCTTGGCGGGACCGCGGTCATTCCATTCCCCATCGGGGGAAGCAACGGAGAAGATCGCACCTTCTGCTTGGAGTTATTGCACGTGCAAATGCAGGTTGTAGGGTCTCAGTAGTTACGGTTACGGTATTACCACCAACCAAACACAAAACACAACACAACACCACAACTAAACGTTGAACCATGAAGCTCCCTCTTTTGTTGGTAGCTTCTTCGCTCGCTGTGGCTTCGGCCGGCGGTGCCGTCGAATTGACACTTGATAACTTTGAATCTAAATTGGCAGGCAAAAATGGCATTGTCAAGTTCCTTGCTCCTTGGTACGTCGGACTCGTTGGCTTGTCAAACTGCTATATTTTGGGGTCGGCGAAGTTGGCTTTTGCCTTGATCATTCACTCACCATTGCTCTACCCATTATTTTCATAATAACTTGCTCTTTATTATTATGCAGGTGAGGACACTGCAAGTCCATGGTTCCCGCATGGACGCAACTGGCCGATGACTACGCAGCGTCATCGTCCGTCATGTAAGTAAATGACACCCAGTTTTGTATGTTTGTTTCGTGGATGGTGCTCTCGTAACTCCACTACTGTCGCGCAGTACCTCAATCGTTATCTCTGTTTTTCTTTCAAAAACATATTTATATTCTATAATTCTTGTATTTTAGTATTGGTGACGCCGATTGTACGGCGGATGCCAAGGAATTGTGCGAGAAATTCGAAGTCCGTGGGTATCCCACCATTAAGTATTTTGTGGATGGCGATACGACCACGGGCGAAGACTATAACGGAGGACGCGATTACGATTCGCTCAAGGCCTTTGCCGTGGAAAAATTGGAAGTGAAATGCGACATTGAAAATCCCGCGGAATGCTCGGACAAGGAAAAGGGATACATCGAAAAGATGAAGGAAAAATCCGCGGCCGATCGCAAGAAACAATTGGATCGACTCGAGGCCATGAAGGACGGGAAAATGAAACCCGAATTGAAGCAGTGGTTGGTCCAGCGTATCCGCATTTTGACGGCTTTGGCCAAGGCCAGTGGTGATGAATTGTAATTAGAAAGAAAAATGTCCAAAAAAACCAAAAAAATGCAACAACAACCTGTAAAAAGAAAAAATGGTTTGGAGATGGATTTTTAGAAATAGTATGGAATGACGATGGAGAGGATCTTTTCAAACTGTGCAAGTCGGTCGCGTTGGCAATCTTGGAAGGAACCGAGGTGGAATGTGGCCAAGGAAATAAATTTCGTGCAAGAACTGCGTCTTGCCGTACAAGTGAATGACGACACCTTTTGGGTTGCCAAGCATCGAAATGGGATTTGTTGAAAGTCCTTTTGCATGGGAACGAGGGTGTCTGACAACTTTTACAATTTATATTTCTGGTTGCATTTCTGCCCATGGATTTTTTTGGAGTATTGTGACGTGACGGACAGAAATCAAGGAGGGAATATCTTCTATTTTTATTAATTTATTTAGAAATCCAATCCGAAAACATCGTCTCCGCTCGTCAATCGTTCAGGTTGCTTTCATTTGCTATTACAGCTCCGATGCACTTTTAGTCAATTGGTTTATCTTTTATGCATGGGCAGATACGCATGCACAAGCCCGTCCTTTGAAAGAAGAAGACAAAATTACAGGCCACATACTACTACTCGTAGATGGGACGTAACAGCGGACGCTGTGACTCGGCCGGACCTACCAAACATCGCAATTCATGGACACTGTTCAGAAAGATGCATGGCGCGACATAGTACCAAAACTAGAAACATTTGGAGGAATGCATAGGTAATTTGGATGCTTCCCTTGCAGGGCGGGCCACTTGGGCTCCCCGATCATTGTTTTAGGGGCCTCGCCTAAGAGCATATCGCTTGTAAGTAGACGACATTCAGCTCCCTTTTATGAAGCAAATGTTTCTGTCACCAGTCAATGCTGCAGGCATAGACAATGGCTCCGGTTGGAATGGCGGTCGGACGTTATCATTAGTCGCTGATGATTTTGAAATGCTTTGTAGTGAGCAACTATTGGCACTAAGAAACATGTCCTCAAAATGGAAAGGTGTACTTGTACCATTCCTCTACACGAAATGCCCAGCTCTTCTACTAGTAGAGTTGAGGATAACTTGTCCGTGAGCCAAAGTTAAGCATGTGACTGAAGCCATCATCCAACGCGAACCCCGAACCCATGCATGATGCCTTCCTCATCAGAAGTTGTTGGATCCACGCCATCATAGTTATCTCACTCATCTCGCAAGTAGTAGCTACTGTAGCTAATAGCTAGTAGCAAAAGTTGCCACAACCATCTATCTATTATCCTTGATTGCCATGATGAGATACCTACTTACTACTAGTACACTACTAGTCGCTTGCATGCTCCTCCCCTCTTCTTGGGTGGTGACGGCATTCTCTGCCGTCACACCACCCAACAACAAGCCCACTACTGCTACTTCCAAAACAGCCAGCATCAAAAAGACGAAGACGGATAAACTCAACTTTCATCAAGTGCTTCAGCGCGTCGGAAAGACGGTCTTTCGTCCTGGTGGAAGCCAAGCCACCGAGATCTTACACGCATGGGCGGCTGCTGATTTCCATCCAAACAGTGTGGTGTTGGAATTATCGGCCGGATTGGGAACGGGCGGAATGGCCTTGGCCGACCAATACAAGTGCCACGTGGTATTGTCGGACCGGGATACTTCTCGTCTCGACCAAGCGGCTCAAATGGCAAAGGAACGCGGTCTGGATGATTTGGTGCAAGTACGACCACTTGATATGCGGACCATCGACACGAGTTTGGCGGGAGACGAACACTATGATGCGGTCATTGTGGAGGCGTCGCTGACCCATATGCCCACGGCCGTCAAAACCAAAATATTTGCCGATTTGCACGCACATACAAAGCAAGTTTTGTTGCACGAAATTGTGGTACTTGATGGTACGACCCCCGAACAAGCCAGTGCTATTGGTCGGGAAGTTGGTTCCTCCTTGGGTGTCGGATTCCATCCATTGACTTTAGGCGAATGGACCGACTTGTTGGAACAGAATGGATACCAAGTGACGCATACCCAATGCGGTCCACTACAATTTCTAAATCCAATCCACATTCTACAAGATGAAGGTTTGGGTGGTATGGGCAAAATAGCTTGGAACTTGGCGACTCACGCGGATCTTCGACAACGTGTCCTTTCCACTAAACAAATGATGGAGTCCCATCGGGATCATTTGGGATACATCATTCTACGCGCTACTACTACAACTGAATGACCATAGATCTTTCTATGAATATATGTAGGGGGATACATTCCCGTCCCAAAGAAACGAAACAACAAAGTACGATGCTATGCAAGGTGGAATTGTTGCGTCGATTATGATGAGTGGCTCTGGAAAGGTATCCAGCCATAACTAAAGTTTGTTGGTCGATTTGTATTTTGCTGGACAACTTGAAAGTTGCAAGTTGTAAAGCAAAATACAAATCTACCAATACACTTTATCTCTCTACCTCTTTTACCTTATCACAGTAATCCTAAGTGCCCGCGTAAAAAATGGTATACTCACTCGTCTCATCTTATTGGTTTGGCTGGCAGCCTGTACTGTAGTAGCTTGCAATGAAAAAAACTAAAACAACGTCTACACAGCGAGTGGCTAGTAGTAGAGTATGGCGTTGGCTCTGCAAGACACTCGCAAGGATTTTTTTTTCAAAGCCTTCTAGTGCATGCTCACGACTTCGTCCTAGCTTTACGAATGCAAAAACGTCACATTGCACCTAAAACGTCGGCAGGTGCCTGTGATCAGTTGTGATGGACCGACAGACGATCCTGCGCAGTTTCGTACCCTGCAAGCTTGCGTCTTCAGCAAAATACTATTGTAAATCGAGAGTCCTTGTGGTGTAAATGAGGTAAAGTATAGAGCGTCTGGTCGAGGAGGATATCACTCCCTTAGTTACTTCACAGTCCTTGAACCCGGCCGAAGCAATTCAATGTACAAAACAATCCATGAGGCTTTTCTTTGCTTTCAAACATATCTTTTAGAAAGGTGGCCATGCAAGGGGGATCATGGCTTACGACTAGCTAGCTAGCAAAGGCACACCAGGAAAAGAAACAAATGAAATCTGTGTCTTCCAGTGCGTTGTGCCTGCATCCAAGCCTCACTGCGGTGGTAGTTTGTGAGCATGGAGCAAATGTGCATGTAGAAACATCATAGGTCGCGCAATAGATCGACGCGTTGTAACCATAAGTCTATTAAAACACTTCCCTTTTCTGCCGGTTTCATTGTCCCGAAGGCTCCCAAACGTGGTTCCAAATCGTGCTTTGGAGGCACCATACCCTCGCTTGTCCCGTTCATAATACCAATCTCTTTCACAAAATACCATCCCTTTATCCTCCAATTTTCTCGTCTCCCCTCCCCTAAGCCAAACCATGACGGAGCATCCGTCACAACCAAATGGATATCCAACCGAAAGCACAATTTTCTGTAATGAGTGCGAAGTTATCAGCTTTATGATGGGCATTCGTCGCGACGACGAATCCAGGACACATAGTCTTTGCCAGCGGTGTCTGGAAAGCAATGCTCAGGAAAAGAAATTTAGAAACAATGCTGATATCGAAAATATTCTCATTCCCATTAACACCAGATTGGCCAACAAGCTTGGTCGTCGCCAACAAGAAACGTTTATGATCAAATCCACATCCATCGACGATGCTTCTGGCAAGATTGGACGGAACGATCCAAACTTCGTTGTAGCCCGACTTGTACTACTACGTATGTCACCCAATACGACTACTAATAGTATTACAGCTTGCAACAAGCTCCAATCTGCACTTGCTGCGAACACACATTTGCAAATCCTCAACATACACATGACGGTCGGCTTCACAAACTACGAACAGGCTGCCAATGCCATTGCCCATGGGCTTGCCGTCAATACTTCCATCAAACGTGTGACATTGAGAATTTCCTCGACTAAAGCGAGAGCAACAACGAAAACGGACTGCGGCACTCGTAGTGTCAAAGTGGCACTGGCACTCCGCAAAATGGTGGAATCCAATACGGTCATGACCTCCTTTCGTCTCAGGCGCCTAACCAATTGTGGGGGTCCATTTGGGGACATGATGGAGAGTCAAATCAAAGGTACAGAAAACGATGTCTTTGTTGAACCAATCCTCCAGGGTTTGAAACGGAATACCACCCTTCAAGTGCTGCGATTGGACGGGTATAATAGGCCGAGGGATAAGCAACGAATGGATTTCCTCCTTGCTTGCAACCGGGAAAAGTGGGTGGAACGCGTCGCCAATACCAATGCTCCCTTGGAAGCCCGAGTTGGCGCCCTTTCGGAGGCAATGGCTTTTCCAAAGGCAGAACCTGTTTCGACAGCATACCACTTGCTCAGGAACTGTCCCGATTTGATCCCCCCAAAATAGTACTAGTAGTAGGTGAGAACCGTCGGCATGTGGCTATTTAGTTGTTTTATAAAAGTCTGATAAATCAGCTCTATAAGCAGGCATTATAGTGGTGCTAGTAGTAGCGCTAGTGCTAACACTAGTCTACTAGAACTAGCAACTGTAGCTACTAAGGTGCGAAAAGTCTATTCATGGCTTCCACATGATTAAAGCTAGGGTTACTTTCGCCACACACCCCACACCACCAATAACTCCGATTAATTGCCGTGTACCAAAAGCAATACTGCTAGCAAGACTAGCACTACTAGCTACTACTAGCTACTACTAGCTGCATTTAGTAGTAGTTAGCTATTAGCTTTCACAGTCCAACCTTAGCTCTACTAACTAGTAGCCAGCATCCATAGTTGCCGCAAAGTAAGCTAACTACTACACTACAAGCTAGTAGCTTGTATTCAGTTAGATAAATGGCAGCAAGTTGCCGATCGCCACACTGCTATTACTATTGTGGTGTCAACAGCAGCGCAGGCGCCTCCATTTCCCATGCAGTCGGTGCAGTGCTGTGCTGTGCAATATGTAGCTAGTAAAAGTCTGGGTACACTAAAGGTAGTTTCAAGAGTGATAGGATGAATGCATTCTATGTAATTATTATATGTTACTGTACTACAGAGGAGGCGCTGTACTGTATGTGGAAGCAGAATCGGGAGGCGCTGGAAGTCGTTTGTGTCACCGGAAGTAGTAAATGTACATGTTCCAGAAAGTCAATTCAAGTCAAGGCAAAGGCAGATCTCATGCAGTGGCACTGGTGACAATGCGTTGACTGTCTTTTCGCAAAGTACCGGTACCGGAAAAGGTGCGTGGAGGAATGGCATTGCGCATCATCTTGAGCGGGTTGGTATCGCGAGACCCATCGCTCGAGAGTGACCTCTCGGGCAGAGCATGGCGCATCATTTTGAGCGGATTCATGCCCTTCAACATGGAGGCAGCGCTGGCCGAAGCCGAACGACGGACACCTGCCGCTTGTGCATCGCCAACAGCCCGCCTCACGGCCTGCAAACGAGCATCTTTCGACGAGGCTTTGCTCACCACACGAAGGGCATCCCATCGTTCCTGCAAATCCATGGCATCGCCAAAGGCAGTAGGACCAAACATGTCTTGACGCTTCCATTCTTGAATGACGGTTTTGGAGTGTTCCTTGACACGCGCTTGTCGACCCGTGTTGGGACAGGGCGTTCCCTTTTTCCAATCTTCCACCCCACGCCAAGTGAATTTTTCCGTCTCGCTGGCGATGGAATACAAATCCATGCGGACGGCTTGTTGAATGGCACACATTTCGTCGCGTTGCATCTCCTTGATTTGTTGACGCGTGTAAAAGACGCGTTCGAGGTCGCGGTCTTCAATCAAGTCAATCACATGGACATCATCCCCAAAGTTGCTGTCGTTGTCATCGCAGGTATCAATGGCAAAACTGACTTGTTTGCTTTCGGTGAGCATGGCTTGGGCGGCAGCCGAAGCAGTGGTATGGGAATGACGACGGGGCATACTGAACGTAGGTTATATTGTACAGTTGAGTAGTAGGTGAGTTGGGATTGCTTTTTGCTGATCCGTTTAGAGAAATTATGATACAATAATGATGAGACAAATCAGAAGTTTCAGTCAAAACGTATAATGTTTGGGAGGGAGGTTGTTCGCATTGAAGTCCAGTACGACGTAACGACCGAATGAATGAATGGGGGTGCTTTTTCTGCCGGTTATTTGGTTGAATTACTCCTGGTGGAACATTTGGTCAGTGTTCATATGACTACTGTGTGCCAAGCATGTACGTACAATTCTACATGCCCATGCCCATGACCAGTCAGAGGTACATCAATCGAAGCTTCCTTTTTGGAAACCAATGTTTTCAGGTGACATGCATTGACATTTTCAGGTGATCCCCAGCAAGACAGATCCTCCGAGTACTGATCCTACGACATTGTAACTCAGTGTTGATCACTCTTATCACCAGTAGATTCCTATCGGATCGCCTATTGACATATAAATGAGAAGGTCTTTGGTTCCCCCGCTAGACAAATTAGTTCACAATGACCATCAAGAAAGTGAACCGTACTCTAGCCTAACCCACAGACCACAGTCATAGCAGTATAAAATTCGTCCAGTCCGCGTGACAAGTGTTTTTTAGCTACTATCCGAATTCTTTTGGCCACAGGGAAGCCAACGTAGAAAACGAGCTGTACTTTGTCGTCAAGTAAGAAGGTCAGAGAAGGCCATTACATTCGGTCATTCCTTCGGGGTCTTTCGCGGTCTTTTATAGGATGTTCCTCCGATGTCAGGTAAGGGAACCACGCATATGACGTGAACAGCGGTTGCCGGGAGCTTGTGCAAGCACTCCGAATACTACTACTAGCTAACTAGTACCTGTTCTTTCTTTGAAGCACAATGAACATATTGAATATTGATAGGCCTGGAAGCATTGCGAAGCGAAATTAAGACTAATTGCTACCTTTTACTGGAATTAATATGACTACTGCGGTACTGCGGCTACTGCCCTTGGTTTCGCAAGATTGAGAGGCATAAAGAAGCAGATAGAGTTCCTTGCAGCATCCAGGAACCCCTACTAGAAAATGTCTTGATAACTGATAACACTACTGCTACTGGCTGGAAATATAATGATCGTACCTGATCAGATCGTCAAGATTGAAATTCAACCTAAAGTAAGATGACTTAGAGAGCTTGTGCATCAGTTGCGAATTATCAAAATCAACGACAACTTCCGGCAAGGACGGTGTGGAGTGATGTCTCCAGTAGACTAGTAGCAGTAAATTACGAACTACTTCAGTACTAAATGGTGTACTACCAGTACAGTACTGGCTCGTTTGAAGAACTCCGAACCTTGACCAGTAGTATTAGAAACGCGACCGAAGTACTCAGTAAGATCCTATCCAGCACAGTAGTTGTGCTAAAGCTACTCCCAGTCGCCTTTATCTTTGACTACTAGTCACATTTGAGAATCTTCATACTGTAGGTGCTTGAAGCCCAGTGTTCTTTGAAGACTTACGTTGGGACCAAAGAACCAAGACCCGGCAGAAACAGGGGAGCTTCGATGAATGTTTACTTGGAAAACGACGACACGCTCTGCAACGAACGCAATTGCCGGGAAAACGCTGTGGAACGAACGCATTGGCCAGGGCAATGAGGGCATGTTGAGTCAGCCGCGGCATGTTGCCTACCATGGCAATCCAAAGGTTTCACCAGTGGTTATAGATCGCACAATGTGGCTACTAGCTAGCTAGCTAGCTAGATAGTAATCCATTACCGTTAGTTTAGCCTATATCTATTTAATGGTACTCCGGGTAGCTAAGGCTACTAGTCACTAACTTGACAGCATTGCCACACAATGCAGTGCCACGGAAACTGACGACCCGCAACCACTGACATGCTGCCGGAACTGGTACAGGGCCCCTGCGATACTGGTACCATGAGTGCAGCGTCCACAACTGAATAGACTACGGGTAGTACAGTAGTACCTAGCTAGCTACTAGACTCGAATGGATTCTACTGTAGCTAGCCTGCTGAGTTGGCGGCTGCGCGAGACAGGCAAGCACATGCCAAATCTATTGGTTAGCACCAGACTACTGCAGCGGATGTGCAGCACAGTAAAAGTGAAGCAGCATGCTAGTAGTCTAGCTACTTAGCTAGGAGTAGCTAGGCATGCCAGAACCATGGCAATACACTGGCCGTCGCCGTCGAATAGAAGCCAAATACTACTTTCTAAGGTTGGGAAGGGACCCAATCAATCAATCAATCAATGCTGCATTATGCCTTACGGCTAGCAAGAAAGTTCGTCACTCGGCTGGATACGCGTGCCCGCACCTGCGGATGGAATGTTTTAGCTACCCGGTGATCCTTTTTCAGGTTGTCCAATATTCCCTTCTACTACGTAGAGTAGAATGATAGCATCAGCGCTGTTTTGAAACCACTCTGGTGCGATAGATGAATGTCGTCCGTCGTTCTCCAAAAGAAGCATGTGGCAGGCAGCTAGCACTCCATCAGCAGGCTCCTATTTGTCTGCTTTTGGCATTGCTCTTCTTTTCTCCATCTCCTAAAGTAGGACGGAGTAGGTCTTGGAGCTATTGCCTCTCGTGGAACAATTTGTTCTTCTTTTTTGGCGAAAAAGCTCGCAGAAGGTTCGCTTTCAGCTCTTACCCATTATAGAACGCCCTTCGCTTCTTTATCGGCCGTGCCTAAAACAAAAGAAGTTCCCTGCACATTCCTCCAAACAGGAAAAGCCTTTGGGATCGTTTGAAGATACCGCAACTTAAATACTACAGTAGCATCAGTCAGTCAGTGCTGCATGTGAAGCTCTAGCTACTAGCTAGCTAGACGTTGACAGTAACTCGAACTACTACATGTAGTTTGACACCGCACCGACCGCATCGACAGATACTGAAGTGAGAGGATGTCCCTCGCCCCTCCTCATCCATGGAAGATCGGTACCAGGCAAAACTACTAGCCAATAGTAATTGGACTACCAAATACCTAAGCTTTAGCGCTTTTAGACCCTACCATTACATACCTACCTACTTGATTGGTGGGTACTTGGCTGGCCGAGGAACACCGACCAACTGACTCATGGAACTGACCATTCCATGCTCGGGATCCTTCCCACTCCGTTTGGCTATCACGTGCCTCTTCCCTCGGCTTTTTTATCCATATCGTCCTTCCCATTTTAGCGTTCTTCTGGGACAGCCAATGACCACAGGTGATAAAAATGTAGTCATCACTGGTTACTTTGGACCATCAAAGTGACCCAAGCAACTCCTTGCTTATTCGGAAAGATGTCTTGGAATCTCATTTATGTCTCTGCCCTTACTCCGAGTGACCACTACAAAGCATTAGAATTCCGAACAATGTACAACACTTTATAAATGAAGTGTGCTCCTTACGCCAATCTTCAATGACTTTCTTTGGACTCGGCAACCAAATACACCTTATCATCCATTCAACCATTGAACTCACGTTACAAGTGACTACCAGTACTGGCTATCTGCATAATAAGTATTAGATTCCCCATCTACTACTTGATCTATCACGTCCAACGGATCAGCCATCAACCATTGAGCCATTTGAAATCTGACAATCAACCAAGTGCTGCCAGTCCGATCGTGGCCTTTCTAAACTCTTCTTCAATCCTCATTGGCTCCTTCTTACTCAGTAGTCGTTTAGCTAGTTTGCGGCCACTACACTATGTATAGTTGGTGTACAATAGCTACTAGAGGCTATCTAGCTAGCTAGCTAGAGTAGTGCTCTCTTCGCCGTAGTAATAGTAGCCAGTGCGTACTATCGCTGGTAACCATTTTTTTTTTTCAGCGTAAAACCACTGCAGGTACCAGCGTATTGCCTGAATTTAGTGGACTTGTTGAACCTGCTCAAAAAACCCTGCCACCTCAACCACAACACTCTTCCTCCGTCTTCTTACTGAAACATTGCGTGCACAATAAAGATAAAATCCGAATAGTAACTACTCGCTCCACTTGACTCCCAATGATTGATCGATTGACACAATAATCATAGCTATAGATATTGAAAGAGTAGTACCGCAGCGGCCTATCTGTCAAGCCAAGTCGGCCTATCTGTCAAGCCATTGACACACAATTCGAGGCCGGAGCCCAATCTATCTCAAACAAACAAACACAACACAAATCATGATGAAACGATTTTCCCATACCGAAGCACCCGCACCACCACGTAGCGTCCACTTTGACGAAGGTGCCGCCGTGCAAACCATTCTCATCCAGACCATTCCCAGGAAGTATTATCCGGATTGTTTCTACACCATGGAGGAAGTACTCCAATCGAGACGAGAGCAAATTCTCGAGTTGAAGAGCATGTCCATCAAGTCGGACTTTGACAAGGTCTTGGAACAAGACTTTTGTGATGACGATTTCTGTGACAACAGCGATGATCATGAATATGACTACGATTATGATGATGATGATGATGATGATGACGACGAATCAAGTTCTAGCAGCGAGGATAGTAGCAGCAGCAGTAGCAGCGAGAGTAGCAGTGATGATTACAGTGACACGAGTGAAACCGCGGACTCTTCCAGTTACTTTATGATTCTTACCACCACCACGGACGAACCGACATGGAGAGGGATGGAACAATACGAGCACAAAAGCCTCAAGGCTCAAAAAGACCAGAACGTCCAACGTCATACCCAGCTCGTCGTGAGTCAATGGAAACGCTCCAAAGACGCCGATGCCTTGCGAAAGGTGTCCAAGAGTAATAGCAAAAAAGAACGCGAAGTGGCACGCAGCAAAGGACGATCGGATCAAGACCAAGTCTTTGGAGAACGGTCGTCCTCGTCCCAACGACGTTCCAGAGGCGGCGGCAAAGGCGACCACAAAACGAAGAAGAGCAACAAATACTACAAGAACAAGCACGGGAAGAACACCAAACGGCGGACGCTGACACAACGAGCGACCCATAAATTGTCCAAACGCTGGAACCAACTCCTTGGAGGTGGTCAATGAATGAGTAGTACTGTAGTAAGCTAATGATACAAACGAATGTAAAACAAACCCTTTTTGGAATTCCAATGGCACACTACTTAACTACCATGCGATTCTAAACTCCTCTACTAGCTAGCTAGTCCCATCCGGTTTCCTCTAATCGAATCGATTGATATGAATAATTTACGTTTTGGCATCCAAATAGGATGTGCCGTATCTAGCTTGGCGGATAGGACAACTGCGGGATTTGTGCCATTTGTACTTACTCTCACTCGGCTTGGCACAAGAACGTCAAACCTGTTTGTAACCGTAAGATCCTCCTCCCACCAAACATGCCACCTTGGGCGATGGTGTATCCAGTCACCACATATTTGACGAAATTATGACCTTGACAAGGGAACCTAGGAACGAATTGCCATGCCTGCTTTCACTCTTTAAGATGGGCGTTTGGAGAAAGTCAAATTGCCATAGCCTATGATACCCTACAAAAAGGCAATTGTATTCCAGTTCTGGTCTTCACTGCTGCTAGCTAGTCCTAGTCCTGTCTCTTATACACATCTGACGCTGCCGACGAATAGAGAGGTGTAGATCTCGGTGGTCGCCGTATCAT
>ENA-ORBV01008314-ORBV01008314.1-microbial-mat-metagenome-genome-assembly--contig:-NODE-8314-length-17482-cov-12.408848_pt1 | contig 17482 bp, 20 predicted proteins | sample MGYA00237777_ERZ505514 | MGnify/ENA primary metagenome ERZ505514 (study PRJEB26160, sample SAMN06269048) | microbial mat metagenome | isolation source: Oligotrophic lake microbial mat | place...
ACCGCTAATGACCCGCTTTTTCATCTCGAAGCTCCTTAGCCAGCGCCTCAGCCACGTTGAGCCTGGCGCGAATGATGTCCATGTCTTCCTTCGGTGTGGCAATCCCCCGCTTGCTCTTCTTCTGGAAGCAATGCAGGACGAATACAGCTTTCTCAAACTTTACCGTGTAGACACTTCGGTACGTGCCGCCGGCATCATTTTCGACCACCTCAAGCACACCGGCACCGCCGAAGCCTTTGAGTACCTTGGCGGCGTCGTGCTGATCGCCGGCTTGTGCCAGGGACAACGCGTAACCGAAAAATCGCCGCACGCCGGGCGGCAGCGCCATTAGGTCCTTGTGACTGCTGCCGATCCATTGCAGCGGCTTTTCCTCATCGGCCATGCCCGTACTATGCATGAACTGGTATATAGATGGCAAGGCGAGCAGGGCACAGTCTCGAATTGGGTACTGTTTCGACAGTGCGTCGAAGGGCGGCTCCTGGCTGCATTGACCATCTGCCGCCGCCGCATTTGCCTCTGGATGGGGACGCGTTGCGCGAAGGGGCGGTGAGCCGCCGGGGCCCTCGCCGGGCGTTCGCGGCGCGCGGTCCAATCGCAGGTGATCGAGCGTTTTATCGATTGCGGCGACCCGCACTATGGTTTTGCCCGCGTCCGCTGCGACGCCTGCGAGCACAGTGGCCGCGTCGCTCGACCGCTTCACGATCGATCGGCTCATAACGATTCTGGACCGCCTTGATCAGCGCGTAGAAGTGAAGGTAAAGGTGGGTCTTCACGGAATCGAGTGGGTAAATTTTGGGGGTAAATCGAGCTCGACCGGTCCAACATATGGGACCCGCTTTCTCGAACCGTCAGCCAGCGTGACTTCCTTGTGATCGATCGCTTCCAGATCGAGCTGGATTTGCACGTGTTCCGGAATGCAAAGATGTAGCGCGCCCGAGTCAGCGAGCGCAACACCTTCCACTGGCACCCGCTGCTTCAGTCGCCTGCACCCTACCGAAGCGGATTCAAGATCCTGATGCCGGCAAAGTCCTTTTCGTTGTCGGTAACGACAAGGCACTCGTTGACTTCCGCGATCGCCGCAATGATGGTGTCAAGCGCGCTACGGGGCCTGCCCTTCGCTTTGCCCTCCGCCATGAGCCGCGCCCACACGAGGGAGGCTTTCTCATCGAACGGGAGCACGCGTCCGGCGAAGAGGGCCTGCGGGCCCTCTGGCCCTGCAAACCAGGCTTCCAGTTGGCTGCGCCGTTTGCCGGCCGGCTTCTCGAGAATGCCACGTCGGATCTCGGCGATGGTGAGCGCGGCGATGAAGAGATCCTCATCTGTCTGCTCGGCCATCCATGCGATCAGGGCAGCCGACGGTTGGGGCTTCGCGATGTTACTGATGATGTTCGTGTCGAGCAGGTAGCGCATCAAATCTCGACTTTGCGTCCTTTCTCATGAGTACGATTCAGATTGAGGTCAGCGCCGACGAGCGGGGAGCGCCGGAGAGCGGCGAGGATGCCCCCTTTCTTCGGGGGGGCGCCGGTGATGCTCTGGCTTACGGCCGCGCGCAACCTCGATGCCTCGGGTCCTTCCTCCGCCAGGCGCCGCGCGAGCGAGCGGATAAGTTTGCGATCGCCGCCAAGCCCCAGCACCTCGAAGCGGGTCAAGCCGCGCTCGCTCAGGCGCGAGCGATAGTTCTGGATGGCGCGCTTCTGGGAGTTGCTCATGGTCTGCCTCCGGATATATATCCAGTAATATATCCGGGTTGCGCAGTTTGCTCAAATTCGGACGCGGAGCCCGCTTCCCAGGCGCCCGGCTGGTGATGAGGTGAACACTTCCCGCGCCGGCGCGGCTCCCGATCCTCGGCAGATCATCACGCGCGGCCTTTGCGTGCCCGGGTGGATTTTCCGCGGGGCGAGGCCTTGGCGGCAGCCTTCGGCCCGGCCTTTTTCCGTACCCGCGCGACCGGCTTTTTCCTTGCCACCGGAGTTTTCCCCCGTGACACCGGCACAGCGGCATCGGCCAGCTCGATGCCGAACACCTCTGCGAGCTGCGAGTCCTCCAGCACTTTCGCGCCCTTTGGTCCCTTCTTCGTCAGCGGCAGGCCGACACCCGCGCGGGCGACCAGGTCTTTGGCATCGACACAACGCAACGTGAACAGCAGCTCGGGTTGCTGGTCCAGCCGCGCGCCGATGCCGTAAAAAACCGCCGCGACGTGCTTGCACATCGCGGCCCAGTCCGGGCAGCTGCAGCGGAACTTTATTTCCTTCGGCGATGGAAACAGCCCCGTTGCCGGGCGGCAGATCCGCTCCATCACGCCGTTCGACAACCGCCCCTGCAGCAGTTCGACCAGCGAGTCGATGGATCCGGCGCAGTCGCCGCCAAGCGCTTGCCAATGCGGCTTCGCGACCGCCGAAATTGTCACGCCGACCTTGTACAGGCTGGAGCCCATCACTTGCGCCGACACTTCGCCCGCGCCGATTGCGAGGTCGATCACCGAGCCGTTGCGCAGATAGGTCCTGCCGCGCGGCAAGCGGTTCGAATAATCGCTGTAGCGCTCGAGATTGTCGCACCAGGCTTTTCCCCAGAAGGTGCGGGCAATGGCGCCGCGACTGGCGCTCACCGGTGAGAGCGCCGTGCCCCGTTTGCGCAATTGAGCCGCGGCGCGCTCCGCTTTCAAGCGGCGCTCGGCGACCGATACGTAAGGTTTCCACGTGAAGTACCGCACCGGTCACGGTTCCGGTGGAAAAACGCGGTTCGCGAACTCGGGCCCGTAGAAACGCTCGGTAATCCGGCGCTTGCGTTCGTACTCGCTCAGGTTGGCCGGTAAACTCGATTCGACCAGGATTCGCGCGGTGTCGAACATCTCCGTGCACAGCCTCACGCGCTCGCCGGGCGAGAGGCGCTGGTACTGTGCATCGACGAATCGTTGAAACTCAGGGGTCGTGTCTCGCATCCTTGCACCTTCGCAAAAGAGCGTCGACGCCAAGCCTGGCGCCCCAATGATCGAGGTATGCCTCGTCCGCGCCCGACGCAAGGAGCTTCTCGACGTCGCGCATCTGGACCGCGGATTCGGACGGGGCGGCCCAGACGAGTTTGGACAGAATCAGATCTTCCTTGCCGATGACCCATGCCGCAGTCCCGCCGAGCTCGCAACGTTCGCGCCTGGCGAACTCATGGCGCTGGAACTCGTCGTCTCGCAAAACGATCAGATCGACCTTGACGAGGTGGGACAGGCTGAAAAGATTGAACATGCGGCGCTCCGAGATCGCGGAGCGAACGGCCTCCTCGGAGACGTAATAGTCCGGCGCGAACAATTCGCTCACGCGGCGCTCGTCGTTTGTAGAGAGTTCCACCACGATATCGATGTCCCGCGTCATCCGCGGTTCGGCGTAGATGCTCATCGCGACCGATCCCGTCAGCATGTACGCGATGCCGGCGCTCTCGAGGCGCGCGACAACATCGCGCAATGCTTCAAATTCGCTGTTCATTCACGATTATGACGAATGTGGCGCTCGGCGGCTGAGCGTAGCCAGCATTTGGTGGGGCACTTGACGTAGGCTTCAAGGCGTTGCGAGGTAATCGTCATCGACGGATTCAATCCTTTTCGTCGGTATGACGGCCATTGGCCATAGCCGACCGCTAACCATGCAGTCGCGCCGCCATCTGGGCAAGCGGGATCGCCTGGGCGCCATGTCGCAACGGGAACACCTGGTCGCCTGGATAGACGACGTAGCGCTCGTCGATGCCCAACGCATCGCAGGCGGTGGAGAATCCCCTGTCGAGCGCCGGCGCCGAGGATCGCTTGATCTCGACCGCCAGTTCCGGCATGCCGCCTCGGTCGAATATGAGGTCGATTTCGGCGCCGTCCTGGGTGCGGAAGTAATAGGCCCGGCGGCGTTCGCCGGCTGCCTGGATGAGGTTTTCGACGACCATCCCCTCGTAGCTCGCGCCGACGACCGGGTGGCCGACGATCTGATCCAGGCTTTCCAGTTCGAGCAGCGCGTGGACGATGCCGCTGTCACGGATGTAGATCTTCGGCGCCTTGACCAGCCGCTTGTTGAGATTGCCGCTCCAGGGTGGCAGGCGGCGCACGAGGCGCAGGTCGGCCAGAAGATCGACATAGCGCCCAACGGCCGGCGCCGAAACGCCCAGGCTTGCCGCCAGCCGCGCGAGGTTGAGCGGACCGCCCTGATAGTGCGCCAGCATGGTCCACAACCGGCCGACGGTTTCGGCCGGAAGCCGCGGCGCGAACATCGGCACGTCGCGTTCGAGATACGAACGAATGAAGTCCCGCCTCCAGTCGAGACTGTCCGCGTCGGAGGCCGCCAGCAGGCTGTCCGGAAAGCCGCCTCGCACCCACAGACGGGCGGGGTCGATTCCGGCGGGGGCTGTTTCGCCGACATCGAGCGGCGCCATGTCGACATAGGCGACTCGCCCGGCCAGTGTTTCGGACGCCTGCCGCATCAGTTCGATCGCGGCCGACCCGAGGAGCAGGAAGTGGCCGTGACGATCCCCGGCCGCACGCCGGTCGTCGATGATGCCGCGCAGAACATCGAACAACCCCGGGGCGCGATGAATCTCGTCGATAACGACAAGCTTGCCGCGTTGCGCGCGCAGATAGGTGTCGGCATCGTCGAGGCGCCGCCGGTCGGCTGGGCGCTCGAGATCGAGGTAGAGCGCGCCGGCCGGCCAATGCGCCGCCAGTTGCCGGGCAAGCGTGGTTTTGCCGACCTGCCTCGGTCCGAGCAACACGACCCCTGCCATTACGGCAAGCCGGGCACGCAGGATGGGCTCGAGTTGGCGGTTAATCATTGCTTTAAATAGAACGTCAGGCGTTATATTTAAAGCTTACCTTAAATCAGCTCATGCGACAAGGCGAACATCCGTCCTTCTCCCGGTTTCTATTCTTCTGCCCGTGCCGAGTTGATGTCGAGCCCCACCAGATCGAGCAGTTGCGCATCGCTCAGTTCCGTCAATTGCAGCTCGGCGCTGCCCTCGAGCACATCCTTGACCAACCGCTGCTTGGATTCGATCAATCGATCGATCTTGTCCTCCACGGTTCCGCGGCAAACGAATTTGTGCACCAGCACGTTCTTCGTCTGGCCGATGCGAAATGCGCGGTCGGTGGCCTGGTTTTCCACGGCCGGATTCCACCAGCGGTCGAAGTGGACCACATGCGAGGCGGCGGTGAGGTTGAGTCCCGAGCCACCGGCCTTGAGCGAGAGCACGAAGAAAGGCGCGAGCTCATCCTCTTGGAAGCGACGCACGAGTTCGCGGCGCTTGCCGACCGCGGTACCTCCGTGCAGCACCAGACCCGAACGCCCGAACACGGAACCAAGAAACGCGGCGATCGGTTCGGTCGTCTCACGGAACTGGGTAAATACCAGCACTTTCTCCTGCCTGGCGGCGATGACCTCGGCAATCTCCCGCAGGCGCGCGAACTTGCCGCTGTCGGCCTCGGCCCAGGCGCCATCGCCGAGCCATTGTGACGGATGATTGCAGATCTGCTTGAAGCGCATCAGGAAGCTGAGCACGACGCCTTTGCGACCGATTCCCTCCGCGTCTTCCAACGCCGCCGCCAAGTCCTTCACCGCACGCTGGTAGAGCGCCGCCTGGGCCGGACTCAAATGGCAGAACGCTTTCAGTTCGCTCTTGTCCGGCAGGTCGGAGATGACGGTCTTGTCGGTTTTCAGGCGCCGCAGAATATACGGGCGCACCAGTTCGCGCAGCGGCGCGAACGATGGGTGTTCGGCGTTCTCCAGGCGCCGGGTGAACGCGGTGAAGGTTTTGCCCGACCCGAGCAGGCCCGGATTGAGAAAATCGAAAATCGACCACAGGTCCGAGAGCCGGTTCTCCACCGGCGTGCCGGTCAGCGCGAAACGCACGCTTGCATCGAGCGCCTTGGCCGCGCGTGTCTGCTTGGTGCCGGGATTCTTGATCGCCTGCGCTTCGTCGAGCACGGCAAGGCGCCAGCGCGTGGTCGAGATCCAGGGCAGACGCTGGAGCGACCCGTAGCTGGTGATCACCAGATCGACGCCCGCCAGCCGCCGGGGATCGATGTTCGCCAATTCGGCGGCCGGCATCGCCGATGGATGCGCAATGATTGCCTTCAGGCCCGGCACGAAGCGCTCGATCTCCGCCGCCCAGTTGGCGAGCAGCGACGCTGGCGCCACCAGCAGGCTCGTTTGCCGGGCGTCCTCCGGCGCTTCACGCTTGAGCACCACGAGTAGCGCGAGCACCTGGATGGTCTTGCCCAGGCCCATATCGTCGGCGAGACAGCCGCCAAGGCCGAGGCGGGTCAGGAGATAGAGCCAGCGTACGCCCGCCTTCTGATAGGGCCGCAGCGTGGCCTTCAGTGCGTGGCCAGGCTCCACGCGCGCGAGTCCCTCCGGGCTGCGCAGCGCTTTCAGCGTTTCGGCCAGCCAAGGGCCGGCCACCACTTGCGACCAGTCGCGATCGGTCTCGACCGCCGCACCGTCTCCCAGCGCATTGGCGCCGGCAACGAGGCGCATCGCCTCGCCAAAGGCAAGCCCGCCCTCGGCGGCAGCCTGTTCGACGCGGCGGAAATGCTCGAGCATGCGGCCGAGCTTGCCGCGGTCAACCTCCACCCAGTGCCCGCGGATGAGTTGGAGCCCGTCGGAGCCGGCGAGCAGCTTGTTGATCTCGGCCGCGGTGAGGCGCTCGCCCTCCAGGGTCATTTCCATTTTGAAATCGAGCAGCGCCTCCTGGCCAAGCAACGAGGGCGCCCGGCCACCCACGCTCGCCTTCACCTGCGGGCGTGGCGGGCGGCCCGACTTCCAGGTACCGGGCGCGCGAATGACGATCCCGGCCGCTTCCAGCCGCGGCACATCGGTGAGAAACTGGAATGCTTCGCCCGGCGTCATGCGCAGTGGATGATAGATGCCGCCCTCGTCCACCATCTGGCGCAGCCAGGCGCATTGTTCCGCGGCGCGTTGCACCGGCAGGAGAAGCGACAGGAGCCGTGCCTTCTCTTTGGTGCCCGCGTACTCGCGCAGAGCCTGCGCAAGCGGCACGTGTTGCGCCCGGGCGTGTGCCGACAAGCGCGTGGTGTAGGTGGCCAGGAAGGCGAACGGCGCCTCGACGTCCTTGCGGTTTTCGGCAAGGTTGAAGTGCACCCGCCCCACCAGGTTCCATGCCAGGTTGCGGCGCTTGAGGAAGTCCTGGACCGATAGTTTCGACTCGCGAAGCTCGGTACTCAACGCGGCGCCGAGTTCATTCCACAGCGAACGCAGGACCGGCGACGTCAGGTATTCAGCGCCGGTCATCGGTGGGGCGGCCGAGACGAGCACTTCGAGATCTTCGCCGGGTGGCGCCGGCAGCAACACGTCGCTTCCGGTTTCGGGCGCCTCCGGGGAAGTACAGACCTCGGAGACGAAACGCGCGCCGAACTCGCGCCAGTATCCGAACACCGGCGGCAACGCGTTACCCACCTCACCCGAGCCGAGCTGCAACAGGCCGTGGCCCGCGCCGCGGGCGAAGGACTCGGCCAGCCTTTGCCTGACCTCGGGCGCGAGTTCTGGAGCATCGGGCGCCGGCTCGAGACGCAGACGCCCGTGCGGGGTGAGGAGCAGTGCGAGGGTTTCGGTCAATGTGTGGATTTGCGCATTTTTGTTGGCATTATCGACCCTGGCCGTGCGCGGCCATCACGCCTCGGATTCCCCGCGTCTCATTGACGTCCAGCGCTGCTGCTTTTTCGAGAAAATGTGATATAAATGTATCACTCTTACTGAGGAAGCCTTGAGGTCATGCAAACCGCGAAATTGCGCAAGTGGGGTGGGTCGGTGGCGCTGCCGATTCCGCCGAGCACCCTCAGGACGCTGGGGTTGCGGGCGAACGACGAGGTGTCCCTGGAAGTGTCGGAGGGGCGTCTGATGGTCGCACCGACACGAAAATTCTCGTTTGAAGAACTCCTGATCGAGCATCGGCAGCTGAAGATCGGGATCGACCGCGAATGGCTCGAGTTTCCAAACCTGCCGAGCGAGAAGTCGTGGCCAAGGTAGGCAAGCTGTCACGGCGCGGTGAGATCTATCACATCGACCTCGATCCGGCTCGCGGTAAAGAGCAGGCGGGAAAGCGGTTCGTGTTCGTGCTTTCCCCCGCCGACGAGAACCTGGCGATCGTTCTGCCGATAAGTACCGGGATTACGCTGGCAAGGAGCCAGGGCTTCGCCGTGACGCTGATGGGCGCCGGGACCCGAACGACCGGAGTGATCATCTGCAACCAGCCACGAACGCTCGCCTTGCGCGAGCGTGGTGCCCGCAGAATAGAGATGGCGCCAGACTTCGTAATCGATGAAGTGTTGCTCCGCCTTGCTCCCCTGGTGACTTGACGGTCACACGGTTGCGCGCGCTGACCGTGATCAGCGCGTGGAAATGAAGGTCAAGGTAAAGCCTGTCGGCCGCACGGGACAGTCGATTTTGGCGTAACGCGACGCACATAGAACGACATTAAGGTGACAGACCGATCCCGGGAGATCTGAGGAGGGGCGGATTTTCACCGGCCCCGGTAACCCGCTTCGCGCTGATGCCGGAGGGCAACGACCCGAATCAACGCTTCGGCCGGCGCATGCTCGTAAAGCGCGATGTACCCCGACTGCCCATGCGAGATGACAAGTTCCCTCAATGTCGAGCTGCCACCAAGCGGGCGGCCTATGTTCGGGTGCGCCTCCAGGACCAGGACGGCGCTGCGTACCGCGTCAATATGCGCCAGCGCCGTCGCCGGGTCGCGCTCGAAGTTGAATTCGAAAATATTTTCCAGGTCGTCGAGCGCTTCCTCTGCGAAAACGATCACGTCATCTTGCGTGGCTTGGGGCGCTGCGGGCTCTCGCCCCGTGCGCGGGCATCCAGATAAGCGAAGACCTCGGCGGCGTGTATGCCCTTGCCCGATTTCTTCATGCGCGCCAGCCTGAGCCGGGCTTGCCTGTGCAATGCCGTGCGCGCCTCTTCGGCCTCGACCTTGTCACGGATCGCCTCCAGCATGAAGGCATGCACGGTGGTGTCGCTTGCCTCAGCCAGACGGGCAACGCGCTTTTTCACTTCCACGGGAACCCTCAGCGAAACCGCCATGCGCGCACCTGAGTATCACAAATGAGATACAAATAGGCTAACCGCGGGGCCGGACAGCGTCAAGCATTGCTGAGGTCCGCGGTCAGGAGCCATTGAAACTGTGCGTGGCAGCGGCAACGCCTTCGCGGAGCTTCCAGCGCGCCACAGCGGATGCTCAACTGCGCGCGCATCGAAGCTATACGCGAGCGGTTTGCGACCGCGCAGCGGGATCTCGGTCAAGACCTGAATCCGCGCCGGGCGATGGCAGCATTTCGACTGGCTACCCGCTGCCCGCGCGGGCATGGACCAGAAAATGGCAGTATTTAGAGAATCTCCACGGCGACCGGCTGGTGGTCCGAATCCTGCGTTTCCACATCCACCCGGACCGACTCGAGGCGCGGCGCAAGCCCCTCGGTGACGAACACGAAATCGCAGCAGTAAGGCTCCCTCCCGTGCTGCTTGCCGTGCAGGCAGAAGGTGGGCGGATGCTCCTGCCCCGGATGCGCGTGCGCCCAGGCATCGACCAGGCGCGGAACGTTGCCCTCGAAAGGCGCCTGGAGTCTCACGCAGGCCGGATCGTCGATCTTCATGTTGAAGTCGCCGGTGAGGATCGCCGGCACCGGCCGCTCGAACGGCTCGAAAGGCCCCGAGCGGTACTGCGCGGAAGATCTGGTCGTCGCGTGCCCGCAGGCTTCGACATGCACTTCGCGCAGCCGCTCGACCTGCGCGGCGCGCTGCCGCGCAGAGTAGTACTCCAGATGCGTGGTAATCACGCGCACGAGGCCGATGTCGGCCTCCACCACGGCCTCGACCGCGACGCGCGGCATGCTCGGCGTTTCGCTTTCGGGCGGCCAGGGCAGCGAGTGCCGAAACGACTGGCGGATCGGCAAGCGCGAAAGGATGAGGTTGCCGAACTGGCGCCGTCCGCCTTTCCCGTCGGGCAACTCGACCGCTACGCCGAACACGGCCGCATAGCCGGGGAACTCGCGTTTCAGCAGCTCGACCTGGTCCTCGCCCGAGGAGCCGGCGAGCGCGGGAAAGTTGATCGCGACTTCCTGGAAACAGGCGACGTCCGGGTCGGCAAATTCCTTTGCGAACCTCGCGATGCGCGCCGGGTCGACCCGGCCGTCCATGCCCCGGCACCACTGGATGTTCCACTGCAGGAGCTTCATCGCTGGACTTTCATCTTATCCCCGCGCGCATGAAAAACTGCTGTTTCAGTGACGTTAACGGAAAAGCCGAAGCGGTGTCAAAACAGTGCATTCGTACCGCTGGCTTCCGGGGGCGCGGGGGTCTAGAGTAATGGGCGAGTCCTCCGGCATAGGGAGCATGCAATGAAGGCTGCGTTGAGAATCATCCTGCTGGGCCTCGCCGTATTTATCCTCGCGGCGCTGCCGGCCCACGCCCTGGACAAGGCGAAAGACGAAGGGTCCGACACCCTCTCGGCGATTGTGAAGGTCAAGGCGCGCATCCTGCCGAACGCGCGCTCGGCCGAGACGCTCGGCACCGCGCGCGAGGGCAACGGCGTGCTGATCCGCGACAACCTCGTGCTGACGATCGGCTACCTCGTGATCGAGGCCGAGGGCATCGAGGTCGTGTCCAGCGACGGCCGCGCGGTGCCCGCCACGCTCGCGGGCTACGACCACTCCACCGGTTTCGGGTTGCTGAGGCTCGTGACGCCGATCGAAGGCAAACCGTTGCCGCTGGGCGACCCGTCCGAACTCACAGAGCGCGATCCGGTCATGGTGGCCGCGTACGGCGGTCGTGAGGGCGTAAGCCTCGCCTACGTGGTGTCGCGCCGCCCGTTCTCGGGCAGCTGGGAATACCTGCTCGATTCCGCGATCTATACCTACCCGCCGGTCATGAACTGGTCGGGCGCCGCGCTGATCGGCCCCAAGGGCGACCTGCTCGGCATCGGTTCGCTGATCGTCGCCGACGCGATGAGTCCCGGCACGCAATCGCCGGGCAACCTCTTCGTGCCGGTCGACATCCTCAAGCCGATCCTCAACGAGCTTGTGGAGAAAGGCCGCGCGGGTCCGAAACGCCCGTGGCTCGGCATGTCGACCGAGGAACTGCGCGGGCGGCTGTTCGTGTCGCGCGTGTCGCCCGACGGTCCTGCCGCGCGAGCGGGCCTGCAGCGCGGCGACATCCTCGTGGGCGTCGGCAGCGAAGACGTGTCCTCGCTGGCCGATTTCTACAGGAAGATCTGGGCCCGTGGCAGCGCGGGCGTGGAAGTGCCGCTGAGGATCCTGCAGGGCACGCAGTTGAAGGAAGTCGGCGTCCGCTCGATCGACCGCATCGAGTACTTCCGCGCCAGGCCGGCGCTCTAGGGAGGTCTTGAGGAGGGGGCGGAGCCCCCTCTTCTCGCTAGGGAGGTCTTGAGGAGGGGGCGGAGCCCCCTCTTCTCGTCTAGTCAGTCCAGCTCGAGGTCCGCCGGATACGGCTTCACGTGCGGCAGGAGCGTGTAGGGCGGAGTACGCCGCAGCATTTTCGTCCCGGCCTCGTTGGACACCATCTTTGCGTAGTCGACGTTCTTGCGCATCTCTTCGAGGTACAGGTTCTGCCCGCCGAAATGCTTTTCGGCGAAGGTGTACGCAGAGTTGAGCTGGTTGTCGAGCCGCTTGATGGCGTTGACGTAGAACCCGGGCGTCTTGCGCACGAGGTCGTCGCCCGAGCTGAAGAGCACGTTGACGCTGCCGTCCGGCATGCGCCGGCGCGCGAGGCCGCCGAGCACGAATTCCGGGTACAGGCGGTCGCGGCATTTCTCGAGGTAGCAGCGGTCCGACATCTGCGCAATGATGTCCGCGGTGCCGAGAAACTCGCCGACCTTGCGCAGCACCGGGTCGGTGATCTTGATGGTGTCCGTATTGCGTTCGTAGCCGGTGAAATGCACCAGCTGCGACCCGATGGCCGCGTGCTCGCCGAGGCCGAGCGCCTTCAGGTAGGTGCGCAGGAAAGTCGAGCCGCGCGTGACGTGCGTGAGCGTGTATTCGGAGCCGTAGCGGTGCGTGCGGTCGCCCTTGCGGCGCAGGTAGCCGATGTCGTGGAACAGCGCCGAGACGATGCCGACCAGGAAATGGTCCGGCGTGAGCGGCGCATAGCCGTTGCGATGGCGCTCGTAGCCATCCATGATGCGAGCCATCGCGAGCGTGACGTCGAGCACGTGCTGGATGTCGTGGTACTCGGTGTCGCAGGGATGGTGGTTCTTGCCCTCGCCCAGGTACAGGCCGGCGAGGTCGGCAAAGGCCTGCTCGAGGACGCGCGCGGAGGCCGTCGGATAGATCCTCTCGAAGATCTCCGTGACGGTCGACCCGACCTCGGCATGGCCGGTAGTGCGGATCGAATCGGTGACGTCGTAGTCGCTGCGTCGCATGGTCAGTTTTATGGGGTGCACAGCCTGCAACCTCGCCTGCCGGAGCAGCAGGCCGGACGGCGCGCGCAGGGGGTTCCCCTTTCCCCTGCCGGCCACTCCGGATAGGATGTGGGCAATACCCAGAGATTACCAGTGAAGTAGTTCACACCGGCCGGCAATCAGGCGCCAGGCAGCGGATATTTCGGCCCGCGGCGCAGGCGGCGGGGAGGGCGGACCCGGAAGGCAGTCATGAGCCTCATCTCGCTTACCGAAGAGGAACGCCGTGAGATCGAACACCGCATTGCGGAGCTCGAAGTGGAGCACAGCGACCTCGACGACATCATCGGACGCCTGGCTCAGACCCCGACCCAGGACCAGCTCCAGCTGCGGCGCCTCAAGAAGCGAAAGCTCTTCCTCAAGGACATGCTGGCCCGCCTGCGGGACAAACTGATCCCCGACATCCTCGCGTGATAGCGCTCATCCAGCGCGTTACGGACGCCAAAGTGGTGGTAGGCGGCGAAACCACCGGCGCGATCGGGCTGGGGATCCTCGCGCTCGTTGGCGTGGAAAAGGGTGACGGCGAGCCGCAGGCCCGGCGCCTCTGCGAGCGGGTGCTCGGCTACCGGATCTTCCCGGATGCGCAAGGCAAGATGAACCGATCTCTGGCGGAGGTGGGTGGAGGCCTGCTGCTGGTGCCCCAGTTCACGCTGGCAGCGGATACGCACAAGGGCGCGCGCCCAAGCTTCTCATCGGCCGCGCCCCCGACGGAGGGCGAAAAGTGGTTCGACTTTTTCGTCGGCATCGCGCGCGCCAGCCACTCGGCGGTCGAAACCGGGCGCTTCGGCGCCGACATGAAAGTCCACCTCGTCAACGACGGGCCGGTCACGTTTTGGTTACGTGTGACGCGGGGGGGAATAGAACCTTCCCCCCGCATGGGTGACTCGAACCAGACCTAATCGTCGAGCGTCCTGAAATTGGCGGGTGCGACGATCTCGATCATCTCCACGTCTTTCGAGTGCGCAATCTCGCGGTGGCGGATGTTCGGCGGCTGCTGGAAGCAGGTGCCTTTCTTCATCGTGATTTCGCCGACGCCTTCGTATTCGAAGCGGATCCAGCCCCTGAGCACGTAGACGAACTGCAGGTTGCAGTCGTGGCGGTGCCATTCGCCTTCGGGCGCCTTGCCCGGCCGCGCGCGGATTACGTGCGCGACCACCTTGCCCTTTGAGGCACCTGCGATGCCGAGGTCGCGGTACTCGAAGTAGTTGCGCAGGCCCCGCTTCTCGAACTTCGTGTCGCCGAGGTGGCTGACCGAAAAGCTCCTGGCGAGCTTCTTCGCCGCGGATGTGGTGGGAGTGAAAGCAGCTTTCATCGTTTTTCCTCCAGCATGGGTGCATCGCGAAAAATGCGTTCGTCCATCTCCCTCAGATCGTCCGCCACGGGCACGGGCGCCGCGAGCTGGTCGATGACCTCGCGCTGCAGGTCGATGCCCGGCGCGATCTCGGTGAGCGTGAGCCGCCCCTCGCGCAGCTCGAACACCGCGCGCTCGGTGACATACAGCACCCTGGTGCCCTTGCCGACCGTGTACGGGCCGTTGAAAGACAGGTGCTCGACCTCGTGGACGACCTTCTTGACCGAGCCTTCCTTCACGATCCTGAGCCGGCCGTCCGCGGCTTTCACCTCGATGCCCTTGGCCGTAAGGGAGCCCATGAAGACGACTTCCTTGGCGGTCTGCGTGATGTTGATGAACCCGCCGACACCGGCGACGCGGTCGCCGAACTTGGACACATTGACGTTGCCGTGCAGGTCCATCTCGGCCAGGCCGAGGAACGCGATGTCCAGGCCGCCGCCGTCGTAAAAGTCGAACTGCTCCGCGTGGGACACGATCGCATCCGGGTTCGACGAGGCGCCGAAAGACGGCGTTTGCGCAGGCGTGCCGCCGATGGGTCCGGATTCCACGGTCATGACGAAGTCCGCCAGGCCTTCCTCTCGCGCCACCTGGCCGACGCCCGCGGGCATGCCGGTGCCGAGGTTTACGATCGGCCGACTCCATTTGCGCAATTCGAGCATTGCGCGGCGCTGCACGATCTTGCGCAGGTCCAGCGGCAGGACCTTGACCTCGTGCGGCTGCTCGCGCCGGTCGCCGGTGTACGCGGGGTTGTGGTCTTCGCCATAAGTCTGCCAGTGGTCGACCGGGTCTTCCACGACCGACACGTAGTCGACAAGGATGCCCGGCACGCGCACGAGGTGCGGATGGATCGAGTGCTTCGGCACCATGCGCTTGACCTGCACGATGACGATCCCGCCTGAGTTGTGCGCCGCCTGCGCAAGCGACAGCACGTCGTTGTGGAACACCTCGTGCTCCATGCTGATGTTGCCCTCCGGATCGCTCGAGGTGCCGCGCAGGATCGCGCAGTGCAGCGGGAACACCGGGTAGAAGAGGCACTCCTGCCCGCGCAGCATGATCAGCTCGACCAGTTCCTCGGTGGTGCGCGCATTCAGGCGCCCGCCGTCGTAGCGCGGATCGACGAAAGTGTGCAGCCCGATTTGCGAGATCACGCCGGGCTTCTTTCCGGCAATGGCGCGGAACATCTGGGCCACGACGCCCTGCGGCCAGTTGTAGGCCTCGATCTCGTTGGCCACGGCCAGCGCGCCGAGCCTCGGCGCCGCACCCCAGTGCCCGCCGATGATGCGTTTGACCAGCCCTTTGTGGCCGAGATGTCCCGTGCCCTTGGTTGCGCGGTCGCCCTGGCCGGCTGCATAGATGAGCGTGAGATCGCGAGGCCTTCCGGTTTCGAGGAAGCGCTTCTCGATCGCAGTCGTCAGGCCCTCGGGATGACCCGAGCCGGTGAAGCCCGAGGTCGACACCGTCCAGCCGTCTTCGACGAGGGCGGCGGCCTGCGCGTGTGAAATGATTTTCATCGCTGCCGGATTCTAGCGTTTCGCCGCATGGCGGCCGGCGCCCGTTGGCAGCCACAGGCGAAACAGCGTAAGCTTTCCGGCCTTGCAAGGCTTCCCTTACAAGGCCCCCCCTCTCAATAACACCGCAACACTTCCCAGCGCATGAGTTTCGATCAGTTCGTCGGCACCAAGCCGGTCGAAGAGCGCCACCGGTTCGACACCGCGCGCCTGGACCAATTCATGCGCTCGAACGTCGAGGGCTATTCGGGCACGCTCGAGGTCGCGATGTTCAAGGGCGGCCAGTCGAATCCCACCTACAAGCTCACCGCGGGAGGTCAGGCGGGCGGGAAGAACTACGTTCTGCGCAAGAAGCCGCCCGGCAAGCTGCTGCCTTCGGCGCATGCGGTGGACCGAGAATTCCGGGTGATCAAGGCGCTGCACGGCGTGGGCTTCCCGGTGCCGCGCCCGTATGCGCTGTGCGAGGACGACGGCGTCATCGGCACGATGTTCTACATCATGGACTGCGTCGAAGGCCGTGTCCTGTGGGACCAGGCGATGCCGGACATGACGAAGTCTCAGCGCTTTGCGATCTGGGACGAGCTCAATCGCGTGATCGCGCAGCTCCACACCATCGACTACAAGGCCGTAGGGCTCGAGACTTTCGGCAAGCCGGGCAGCTACCTCGAGCGCCAGATCGGGCGCTGGACCAAGCAGTACCAGGCCTCCGAGACGCAGAAGATCGAGGCAATGGACAATCTCATCGCGTGGCTGCCGAAGAACATTCCCGCCGGCGACGAGACGACGGTGGTGCACGGCGACTTTCGCCTCGACAACACGATCTTCCATCCCACCGAGCCGCGCATCCTCGCGGTGCTCGACTGGGAGCTCTCGACGCTGGGGCACCCGCTCGCGGATTTCTCGTATCACTGCATGAGCTGGCATATCCCGGCGGGCAAGTTCCGCGGCATCGAGGGCATGCCGTTCGAAGAGCTGGGCATCCCCACCGAGCAGCAATACATCGACCTGTACTGCAAGCGCACCGGACGCGCGGCCATCGACCCGTCGACCTGGGATTTCAACATGGCCTACAACCTGTTCCGCATCGCCGGCATCACGCAGGGCATCGCCAAGCGCGTGGTGGATGGCACTGCCTCGAGCGCGCATGCGCTCGAGGCCGGATCGAAAGCGCCGCTGCTGGCCGAACTGGGCTGGCTGCAGGTCGAAAAAATACTACGGAGAGGAACAGGGGAGCGGGCCCCTTCCCGTTAGGAGCCTTCCCGCTCCCCCGCACCTCCTTTCCTGCTATTCACTAGGAGAAACAAATGGATTTCGATTACTCCCCGAGGGTCAAGGAACTGCAGAAGCGGCTCATCGCTTTCATGGACGAGCACATCTACCCGAACGAGCCCAAGTACTACGCGCATGTGCATAGCGACAAGCGGTGGGAGCCGGTGCCGATCATCGAGGAGTTGAAGCCCAAGGCGCGCGCGGCGGGCCTGTGGAACCTTTTCCTGCCGCATTCGAAGCGCGTGCCCGAAGGCCTGTCGAACCTCGAGTACGCGCCGCTCTGCGAAATCATGGGCCGCGTGACCTGGGCGCCCGAAGTGTTCAACTGCTCGGCGCCGGACACCGGCAACATGGAAACCATCGAGCGCTACGGCACCGAGGAGCACAAGCGCCAGTGGCTGGACCCGCTCCTGCGCGGCGAGATCCGCTCGGCATTCCTGATGACGGAGCCCAATGTCGCGAGTTCGGATGCGACCAACATCCAGTGCAGGATCAAACGCGAAGGCGACCAGTACGTCATCAACGGGACGAAGTGGTGGTCTTCGGGCGCGGGCGACCCGCGCTGCAAGATCTACATCCTCATGGGCAAGACCGACCCGGACAACTCATCGCGGCACAGCCAGCAGTCGATGATCCTCGTGCCGCACAACACGCCGGGCATCAAGATCCTGCGCTACCTGCCGGTGTTCGGCTACGACGATGCGCCGCACGGCCACATGGAGATCGAGCTCAAGGACGTCAAGGTCCCGGCCTCGAACATCCTGCTCGGCGAAGGCCGCGGCTTCGAGATCGCGCAAGGGCGGCTCGGACCCGGGCGCATCCATCACTGCATGCGCCTCATCGGCCAGGCCGAGCGCGCGCTGGAGAAAATGTGCAAGCGCGCCACCCAGCGCGT
>ENA-ORBV01008315-ORBV01008315.1-microbial-mat-metagenome-genome-assembly--contig:-NODE-8315-length-17479-cov-6.696529_pt1 | contig 17479 bp, 16 predicted proteins | sample MGYA00237777_ERZ505514 | MGnify/ENA primary metagenome ERZ505514 (study PRJEB26160, sample SAMN06269048) | microbial mat metagenome | isolation source: Oligotrophic lake microbial mat | place...
GAGCATGGTCCCTCTGCGTTTTTGTCATATATTTTGGCCCGACAAAAGGTGGATTGCCGAAAACATAATTACACTTCGATGGATCAATAACCTTTGCCCAGTCGAGTTGTAGAGCGTTCGCGTTATGAATGTGTGGCGATTTTTTCAACGGTATCCGAGCCAGGTACAAACCGAATTCTTGACTGACTAGCAAGTTCATCTGGTGATCTGTTAACCAAAGCGCGACTTGAGCGATTTGCGCTGGAAACTCTTCAATTTCAATCCCGTAAAATTGATCAACGTCAACCATCAGTAAGGTTCTGACGTCAAGCGTCATTTGTTTGTCTGCGAGTGCGATTGCGCGTACAATTTCTAACTCTAAAAGGCGAATTTCTCTATAGGTAATGACGAGAAAATTGCCACACCCGCACGCCGGGTCTAAGAAAGAGAGACTGCCTAACTTCTTTTGCAGCACCAATAATCGGTTGCGATTGTTCTTAAACTGATTAAACTCATCCCAAAGTTCATCAAGGAACAATGGTTTGATTACTTTTAAAATATTTTCTTCACTTGTATAGTGAGCACCCAAATTACGTCTAGCTTTGCTATCCATAATACTTTGGAACATGGCACCAAAAATCGCAGGAGAAATTGCACTCCAGTTTAAAGCGCAGCAATCTAGCAACATTTCGCGAAGTTTTTTATCGAAGTTGGGAACAGGTAGGCTCTCTTCAAACAATTTCCCGTTGACGTATGGGAACGCTGCCAGCTGCTCATCGAGCAACTTGCTTCGCTCCTCTAACGCAGTATTGAGAATTTGGAAAAAGTGCGTTAGCTGTGACCCAAGGTCGCTGCCGTCCTGTACCGTCCTATCTTCTATCCAAAGCCGCCACGATTGAGCGGGCTGGAAAATACCTGTCATATCAGCATACAAGCAAAAAAGTAATCGGACCAACAACATTTCCAAAGCGTGGCCCTTATAGCCGCTCGCTTTTAAGAGGTCATGTATCGCGCCCATCTTTTCTGCTGCTTTTATGTTTACTGGATCTTGCGGCACTATTGCTTGAGACTGATAGCCCGCTATAAATGCAAAGCGCTTTATATGTTTATGCAGTTCTGAAACTGGAAATTCGATTTCTTCTGACTGTTCCAGATCATAAATTCGAAGCTTATTGAAGTCGGAAACAAATATATAGCGCGGCAGATCGCGCTCTTTCATATTTGGAAAATAATCGATAGCTTGTTGGTAGGCTTTGTTTAAGTCTTTGCCACGGGACTTCTGCTCAACAAGAAGCATGCCAGGCCAGAACAAATCAATAAACCCTTGGTTGCCGCCAAATTTTTTGACAGCATTTTCATAACTTGCTACCCGACGTCTTGTTATGCCGAAAATTGCGAAGAACTCATTCCAAAAAGTTTGAGACTCTGCGCGCTCATCCGCCGCATTTTCCCAATTTTTTGAGAAACGTAGAGCGTTATTTCTTATTTCATTCCAGCTAATAGGCACATCGAACCTAACTTTACTTGAATGTGGAAAAGCCGCTCACAGGAAATTGCGCTTTTGTTCCTAGCCGTGGCCACACTGAACTATAGACAAACCAGCATGCCTTGTCCAGCCACTATTCGTGGTGCCCGCGCTGTATATGCATTCGGCCCAGGGTAGTATGCTAGTCGTGCTCTTCTGGTGCGGGTATCGAGGTTTCAATCTTTGTTGACACGACCAAGGGCCGCCCCGTTCGTCCGTGATTATTAGGCTTTTCGCCAAATTCGTGATTGATCGGCCAAGGGAAAGACTTAGATAGCGCCCGCACACCCGACTCTAGAAACGGATTCCAAAGCGCGTGCGCGCCACTCCACATGGTGCCGGGGCCAAACTGTTTTTCGTTGACGAAAACAAGACAATGTATGCGCTCTTTTAAAATCGCAGCTTCGGCACTAGTATTCATAGCATCGAAGAGCCCCATGACAGGCTTGTCTTTGAAGTATTCAATAAACCCTTGATGGCCGTGGCCTGCACCGTATACTATTTGTCTCAGCGCATGAATATCGGCACCGTCGCCGCCACCGAAGCCACGAGTATCAATCAAAATGGCGTGAATGTTCTCACCTGAAATAGTTGGAAATTTATGAGGCTTATTATCCTGTGACACCTTGGCTTCTATTTTTTGTTGCATCTTAATCATCTGCCACCCGCCAGTATGCGTCTGATTTTCTGCATCGCTTCTGATCATTAATGAACGAACAAAAATTCCCGAACCTTTTTTAGTTTCGCCCTCGACAAGTTCGTCGTCGTATTTAGGTATTTCAGACAAATTAGCCGTTTCATCAATAGCTACTAATTCGGTAAGCCATGAAGGTTTTCCTGGTAGCTTGAAATCAATTTTGTCAGGTTCCAAACCGGCAAATTCGTATATGGGAACGATATTCGCATTGGCCATTTCAGCGGCGAACCGCAGTTCAAAGAGTAAGGGTCGCGCGTTATCGGAAAGTAGGCCGCCGTTTGATTCAATGGCTTTTAGGAGCGGTTTGGCCCAGGTAACCGGAGAAAGCTGCTCAACACATGCTCTGCATCTATCAGCCTCGCTGCCGGTCAGAATGTGCCAACGCTTTGTATTCACGTGTGCCCCCTGTTGATCAGGCTCAGTATTTAGAAAAGCTCTAAGACGTCCAACCGAATATGCGACCAACACAATACCTGCGACTGTGTACAGCCAATTCAGTTTGCTCATGATTTTCATGGGTTGCAAGTTTATCACGAGGCTGTTAAGAGACAGCACGCACCCCAGCACGCTTGTAAGGGACGCCACTTTGCCCTTCTGGCGGCCGGTACGAGGTGAGGTGGTAGGAACAACCTGAGTTGGGAGGATATCAGGCCTAATGCTTCAAATTGGCCCGACGTAAAACACAATGAAACTCGCAAACATACATCACACATGACCATGTCGAGCAACGGCGTTATAAGGGCGTTTTAAAGGTTACTTTCGCTACCCATAAACAAGAAAGACTCGACGCTATGTCGAGTCTTAAAAGTGGCACTAGGCCTAATTGGTGGGCGAGAGAGGACTTGAACCTCCACGTATTACTACACATGATCCTAAGTCCTGTGAAGACCCGTATATTGGGGCTTCTCTGGGTATTTAACAGGCCTGGAAATCCCCATCAGTACTTACTATACATTTTTGCTGGTGTTTTGAGGTTAACCGAGGTATAAAGAATTTGTCTGTAAAATGTCTGTATTTTCCGGGCTGTCTTCCCACCTCATATGGCACAGGCTAAGAAATGAAAAAGAGCGACTCTATGTCTACTAAGCCCAAGACAGACTTAACTGATTACATTGTGTCCAAAGCAACCGCACCAGGTCGATACTTTGACGACCAAAAGAAAGGCTTCTGCCTTCGAGTTGATCAGAGCGGCCGTAAGACCTTCCTCTATATCACCAAAACAAAGCAAACCATTGTGAAATCAGAGGATGGCAAAACTGTTTTGCATGTCTATCCTCGGAAGAACATCACAGTAACAATTGGTCAGTTTCCTGAGTATAAGGTAAAAGAAGCGCGGGATAGGACCAAGCAATACGATATTTTGATTGGGAAAGGGATAAATCCCAATACCGAGTCCAAGAATCAAAGAGCGGCAAACAGGCAGGCAGAACAACAAGCTCTTCTTGAGCAGCGCTCTAAGTCGATGACTCTCACAGCAGCCCTTGAGGAATATATTTCCTACAAAGCATCACCAACCGGAAAACCGTCTGAGAAAAAGACAAAGAACACGCTCTCTGCTCACACTATCAGCTCCTACCGGCTGACCATGTGCAAACATCTAAAGAGCTGGCTTGATAGACCCCTCTCTGAAATCACTGGGGAAATGTGTGACAAGCGCTACAGAGAAATTGCCCAGACATCTCTCTCCAGTGCCAATGGTGCATTCAGAGGTCTGAGAGCTGTCTGTAACCATGTGATTGATTACTATGACGGCACAATCATTGAAAAGAATCCTGTTCGTAAAGTCTCATGGGAGGACTTGGAACCTCGAGAAAAGAGAATCAGCGACACTGACCTCCCGGCCTGGTGGGCAGCAGTTCAGAAGCTAGAGAACCCTGTCTATGCAGACTATTTTATGATGCTGCTGTTAACCGGCCTTAGAAAAGATGAGGCCGCCACTATGCTCTGGGAAAACGTGAACTTCAAGGAAAAGTCATGGACGGTCAAAAACACCAAGAACGGAAGAAATCATAGTTTGCCATTCACTAAATCGGTTGAGCAATTACTGAAGCGCAGATATGAAGCCAGAACAAATGAGTTTGTATTTCCAAGCAGCTCTAAGTCCGGCCATGTGTTTGACACTCGATACCAACAACAGCAGGTGACAGCTCTCTGTGGAGTCGTCTTCGATAACCACATGCTCAGAAAGACTTTTGCTACAGCCGCCGCCCCCCTTGTCTCGGAGCTGTATGTAAAACGCTTTTTGAATCACCATGAGAAATCAAACGTCACACAAGCTCACTACATACACCTTGATGAGCTGGCTTCATTGCAAGGGCCCCTTCAAAAGATTGAGAACAGTTTGCTTTCCATATCTAAGGGCAAAACACTTTCTAAAGTAAAGTAATTACTTAAAATATCAATTCTATGGTTTGGCTAAAGCGGCTAAAGTGGCTAAAATCCCACAGGGCCACTATCAGCGGTGGCTAAAGCTTGGCTAAAGTTGGCTAAAAAATGCGGGCTGTTTAAAAACTACTTCCAATATCTGGCACTCCAAACTCTTCCAATATCGCGCAAGGAAATTACACCTCCAGCACTCCAGACCAGGCACTACTGGCAGTGCTCCAGTTTTCTCAGTGTTTTTAATAGGAGCGTCTCAGGCTGTCAGTTTCTAGTGAAAATATTGTTGGTCGAAAATTTGGGAGCGAATTGAGATTTTTGGAAATTGATAGGGCCCGGCTCTCCAAAAAAAGCCAGTATCAAAAAGATACTAATGGATGGCCGCCTGATTTGCGGGACTTGTCAGTATTTCCAGCGCTTATACGGTCTGTATCTTGATAGTATTTCGGCCCGAATGGTTCTCACCTGGTTGCATTCTTGCCGGTCACGGTGCGCCAGAAACAGTGGCCGCCAGGGCGTAATTAAAGGCTCAGCTGATTCGGTTTAATAACCAGTGGGCGTTAGTAAAGGCTGCTTTAGTGGTGAAAGGCGGATGATGGTGCCGAAATTTCTTCCGCTGCCGGCCACTGCTGATTTCAATATTGGAAGAACATCGACCGCGAACATCGGCCCCCAAATGCAGAATACTGGAAGAAAACCCGCTGTTGTTCTTCCAGTATGTCTAGATATTCGAAGCGCTCAGGTTGTGGCTTTCCGGCGTTTCTTAGGCACCGTCGATACTCGCACAGAGTCAAACATATCCTGAACAGAATCCCAGTTCAGTTTTTCAATCTCTTTCGCTTTTTCTTCCGCTGTTGGCAGAGTATAGCGCCTGGTCGTCTCAAGGCGAGCATGGCCTGCCCAGTCCGCTGCTGTGACTAAATCCACGCCACTTCTCACGGCCCTGGTGAGAAATGTGTGCCGGAGCACATGAGCTGAGACTTTCAGGCCTACCATATCGCCATACTGCCGAATGACTAAATCAATGTTTCTCGGCCCCAGCATCGTTTTGTCCTTATCGGTCCTGGGGGTGAGATTATATCGGCGCAACCACACCGGAGCGTCCAGATCGTCGGGAGACATTCCCATCTTGCTCACCAGCTGACCGCGCAAAACCGGCAGATATTCCAGCAGTACATTTCTGACCGAGGTATTCAAAGGCACTTCTCTGCGCCGCATACCTTTGCCACATCGGACCGTGATGCTGCCACGTGTTCGACTCACTCGAATATCAGACAGTTTCAGCTTCTGAACCTCATCTAGCCTTAAGCCCGTGTGGAGCAGGACTGAAATCAGAGCCTTATTCCTGAGGCACTTAGCGCTTTCCACAGCCCACATATAACGTTTGAGTTCATCATTCGTGAGCGCTCGAGGCGCCACGTCTTCAGCGCGAATCTTTTTAAAGTTCAATTTCCCCAACGTTCTAAAGCCCAGGTATTTATCCAGAGCAACCATCGAAGTATTGATCGTGTTTGTTTTCAAACCTTTTTGCAGTAGATACTGGCGATACCAGTGAGCGTGCTGGACAAAATCCGCATTAGTTCGGAGGTCGCTATATGACCGGCTCTTAGCTTGCGAGAGCCAATCAAAGAATGACTTCAGCCTTCTGACGTATGTCTCCCTCGACTGAGCAGAGATAGGCAATGAATCCAGCCAGGCTAGATAACCTTGGTCCATTCGTCCATTCATATTATGACCTCATATATGGTGCGCGTAATACTGGAAGTGTACACCCGTCAGTCGGGCGTGGTTCATTCTGTGACACATAGACCAGCTCTACTATCGGCACCGACAGCCAGGGCTAGCGCGCCATCGCCAGTGGTGGCACAAGACCGGAGACGCCGCGCCGGTGGGAAGACACCGGGGTACACCCCCCAGCGAGATTTTCAAGTGGTGGGTCCCTAGGGTGACAAAAACTAGAGCATCGATTTTCCACGGGCCGTTTTTGTTGAACCTGCCTCAGTCTTGAGAAAGAAAAATAATAGTACCCGTATGAACGGGAAATACAGACAGGGTGTGGGTTTCAGGGTTCGCGCTACTGTGCCCCAAAAAGATATTTAATAAAATTCGGTATCTCTTGCTGGTGTTGGATTTGAATTTTTATCTCTCAGTTAACCGAACAATAGATTTTTGAGAGATGTTGTGTATTTCATCAAGTCGATGTATATCTAAATCAAGGAAATTGCCTTGAGCGTAATCTGATATTTCGACCTGGGAATATGTGATTACACTCATGGATAGCCAGTATTGAATGCAGCCAGCCGGAAGGTTGGCCGGTATCAGTGCGCGGCTATTGGCCAGGCAAAATATAGAGCGACACCATAAGTGGTGGCGCTGCGTTTTATCGCGCTTAAGTGGAGGGAATTGAATGAATAAGCCGGAAACTGTGGGCCAGTTGTGTGAGCTGTACTATCAGAAGCATATTCTTGTGAATACTAAATGCCACGAGAACTATAAATGGTGGGCAAAGGTTCATGGCCCTCGCTGGTTCTCCGTGCCAATTGCTGAAGTCACCAGGGCGAGTGTTCAAGAATGGGTGGATGATTACGGTATTAAAAGCAAGTCAGCTGCTAATCGAGCAGTCAACCAGCTGGCATCTGTGCTCACCTGGGGGATCAGAAAAGAATATTGCAGTGAGCCAAATCCATGCAGATGGGTTGATAAATTTCGCTCTCGTGCTAGAGACCGTTTCTTACAGCAAGAAGAATTAGAACGGCTGACAGAGGCGTTAGAGCAAGAGTCTGAAACTCTGCGTGATTTCTTCTGGATGCTGTTGCTCACTGGCGCCAGGAAGGGAAATGTCATGTCAATGCGCTGGGATGAGCTAAACATACCTCTAGCAATGTGGAGAATCCCTGCCGATAAATTTAAAAATGGTGAAACGCATAATGTTGTCCTGGGCGCACCGGCCCTTGAAATATTGGAGCGTCGCAAAATTTCCAAGTCCGGTCCTTGGGTATTCTCTGGCCGTAAAGCGGATGAATCGCTAAAAGACCCTAAGCGGCCTTGGTCAAGAGTTCTGAAACGTGCCAAATTATCAAACTTGAGAATTCACGACCTGAGGCGCACTGTTGGCAGCTACATGGCGATTTCTGGCTGCTCGCTGCCCATCATCGGCAAGGCGCTCGGCCACAGAGACCAGCGCTCTACTCAGATTTATGCTCGTCTAGATTTATCCTCAGTTCGCACCGCATATGATGCCGTGTTCAAGATGTACGACAAAGGGCTGCCCGCCCCTCAGCAACCTAAACCGCCGGCACTATCACTGGTGCCAGCACTTCAGGCGATTCAACCAGAAGCCGCGCTACCAGAGAAGTCTGCAGTAGGTTGTCGCCCTCTGTCTCGATTCAATCCAACTCAGAGGCTCATCATTGAAGGCAAAATAATTACTTCAATTCAGGCCCGCCACAACAATAAAAAAGCATTTTTTAAACGGCTTGGAGCTATTAAGGCAAAAGAGCTGGATGAGATTCTAAAAGGCATGGAAGAGCGAGGCCTCATCTGTTCAATTCCCGACCGGCTTCTTCACAATGTTTGTAGATACTCGCTGTGTGAAGGCAGCCTGGAGGCTAGCAAGATACTCTCCATAACAAAAGGCAAGCGGACGGTAAGCCAACCCAAGAAAGCAGGCCAAGTCTAAGAGGTGCTCTCATGTTGCCAAGTTTGCATGATGCTGAAATCAGAAACCTCAGAGTTGATTATGACAAGAATCAGCAGCCGGTCTATATCCTGAATTACTTCCTGTTTGAACGTCCGGCCCAGCTGAACCTGGGACCTTATGAAAAGTGCGATGTCAGATACGTCCGCCTGGTTGCCAGAAAGGCTCTAGCCATGGCGTCAAATGGAATTGACCCGGCCGTGAATTTGCACGACCCAGAGTGGCAGGAAACGGCTCCATCGATTAATTTCGGCCGGATGTGCCGGTTGTTGTTCTACAGTGGTCAGCAGTATTCAGACCCGCCTCAGTTTGTCGCCACTCACATCATTCCGGCCTGGGGCCATCGAATGCTTGAGGGCATATCTGCTGATGACGTCGACCAGATGTGCGCGCTGGCTGAGAGGAGAAAAGCGCAGGGTGGCAGCCAGGTGAGAGCGTTCATCCAGCATGTTTTCAATGAGGCATATTTCAAGGGGCAGCTGGCAGAGGAGCATCCGCATCCGGTGCGATTGCGCGATTAGGCGTCTTCAGCTCCCTGGCCGACTGACGGAAGTATTTCAAACCATTGGCGCTTAATAATGTTTTGTTCGTCTTCCAAGCTGTCGCTAACCTGCGCGGACTGCAAGCCTGTCACTATTGACGAGACACCAGCTCCGGTAAAAGTTGCCGTTAATCGAGAGTTGGCTCGCTGCAAGGCGGATAAAGCCAAATATAGTGGCATCAGATGTGGTGCCATTCCGCTGGGTATTTCGTTGCCTCGATTCAAGCAGCTTGTATCGAGCAGACTGACCGAAAAAGAAACCAAATTTCCCAAGCTTATCAAAGTATATGAAGTAGATTTGCCAGCCCCGCTGGAAGGTTTGGCCTGGAGCCCCACAGTAAAATTCTTGGATGATGGCACAGCTTATAGGCTCTATACCATCGAAGGGTCACTGATTGCCGAGCCATACGACTTGGTTGAAATGCTCACAGCCAAATTTGGCGAACCCGAAGAGGAAGGATTTGCTCACATTTGGGAGAAGGGCGGAACGAAAGTTCGCTTTATCAAAACCTATGGTCAGAGTTTGCTTTCTTACACTGATGACAAACTTATAGACCTTTGCAATGAGAAAATGGGCGATGCAACGGACAGTGGGGACTATGTGCATTGACCGGTCTGTAAAATGCGTTTGCTGTATGCGTCCTGCGACTCGTAACCTGCTTCTAAGAGCTTGTATCCCGACCATTTAGCTCTTGCTGTAAGCCTGACTGCGTCAAATTCTTGTTAATAAAATGAAGATCTTTACAGCGGCAAAGAAAGAGTGATTTAATTAGATTATCGCTTGACATCAGCGTTCCGACCATTTTCCCTTATAATTCCTTCTAGGGTATTTAGTATCTTTGAGTCATGAGCCTAAACTTGTTACCAGCTGATTTTCCTAAATTTACCCATCCTCCAGTTAATGAGGTTGTACTGTCAGCGCAGTTTCAGCCGCTTGAAAAACTAACAAGTGCTCATCTCGGCTTGCTCTGGGGGAAGTTTAGAGCTGAATATCCAGAGCTTGAGCAACATCATCCAATCGCTCATGAGCTTGAATTTTTTGGCCCTGTTCCGCTCGACAATATGCAACCGGTTTTTCAAGTTTTAGACAAGCAGCCAACGCCCCGCATTTGGTTTAAGTCTCAATCTGGCCAAGAGCTCATTCAAGTTCAGCCTGACCGGTTTATTCATAATTGGCGTTCTCAGAGCGAGAAGGATATCTACCCTACATACAAAACCTTGCGCCCGAAATTTGCCACCGAGCTTGCTTCTTTGGCGGAATTCTTAGCGGATGAGCTTAAACAGGAACTTTTCGCAGACCAGTGTGAGGTCAGCTACATCAATTATTTGCCTTGGAGCAAAGACAGTGCCTCTCAGAATCAACCAGGTGTTTCCTTGAAGATTTGGCCGGCTCAACTTGACGCTGAATGGCTCAAGGAACCAGAATTTACAAAGGTTTCACAGCAGTTTGTCATTCCGGGCCCTCAGGGGCCCATCGGGCGACTCTATGTAGATGCTCAGCCCGCATATCGATTAACTGAGTCGAAATGGGTATGTAGACTTACGCTAACAGCAAGACTCTATCCAGTCGGTAAAGGGATTGATGGAATTTTACAGACTTTAGATGTTGGCCATGAGTGGGTCGTTAAGTCATTTGCAGCGTTGATAAATCCCAGTGTTCGGGAACTTTGGAGCGAAGAGAAATGAAAGAGTCGTCTGTTATAGATAAGCCAAACACTGATGTTTATAGCCAAGATATACGCCCTTGCCCCCGGGTTACCTTAAGCGCTCAAGGACCCACCGGAAGCACTGCAGATAGTGCATATTACGGTCAAGAACAAAAATTTGTGGCCGACGGGAAACGATTTACCGCCGAAGTCAAAGCGCTATATTTTTTGCCTCCAGGCTGGGATTCTTATGATGCTTTGCCAATTGACCACAGAGCAATAATCGAGGCGCTAGAAGCGACTCATTATTTAGTCAACTATCCAAAGTTGTCTTTGCCACTGGTTGTTCCAACTAAAGCTGGTGGCGTGCAGCTCGAGTGGCATACAACTGAGATCGACTTAGAAATTGCTATCGACCCTGTGGGCACATGCGAAGTAAGTGTCGAGCATTATGCTTCAGGTGATTGTGTCGAATGGACTGATACGAGACCATCTGCCCTTTTTAAACTTGTTAAGTTTTTGAATACTCACAGTGTTGTTTAGAACAGCATACGGTCACCATGACTCAACAAGTTTACGTCGATGATAAAGCGATACCAGACGAAGATAGCCTTTGGCGTAGAGTAAAGTCTATTAATTTCGATGAAGCTCTGAATCGCAAGCGACCAAGCACGGCCGAGTTTGAAGACAGTGTAGATGGCAGTCCAATGTCATGTGTCTGGACTGAGTTTCACTTAGCCAGCGGGTTAACAATGGACGATTTTTTAACTGGCCACGAACGATTTGGCGTTGTTAGTTTTCCTGTCGCACTTGCGCGGCAATTGGGATTCAGCATTCAAAAGGATCCGCTTCCTGAATGTCCAGCTCACGTTTTGGTTGCTGGAAATAAAACTAAATCGGCAAGAAAAAGATTGTCTAGGGAGTGCAAGGTTTTGATAGAAACTTCGTTCGGTTGAATTACTGTGACTGGCAATCGAGCACAAAAAAGAGTGAGCCTTCGCAGACTCACCCTCGTTTTTTTTGACTATGTTCTTCACTCAGCGAGATATGCGGCTATCGGCAATGAATGTCCAGTCCATGCTTCCCAATTTGCGCCATTAAAGCGAAAACGTTTCTACCTTCGGCGTCTCCCTGCACTCTGATTTCAAGGTCGCCATTGTCCGAAATCTCAGCTCGTCCGATTGAAACGAAATCTTTGAACCTGATGGTTGAATAGCTACCGTGCCCACTGTCCCCGCCCTGGCGGCCATTAGTTTCAAGATCTGCCTCTGTAATAATTGCATCCGTTGCTCGAAAATCAATTTTTTGCATTGCTTCCAGAAATGGCTTGGGCACACCATTTTCGCGAAGCTGGGCGGTGGGCATCTGAGCTGAGTTCAAACTGCAATTTAGTTTTATCATGGTCGGAATTTCCTTTCTTGTAATTTCAGTTCTGGTAGATTTATCGCTTGATGTAACCATTTGTTGTCCCTCTAAGTTGTCGTCTAAGTTCCGTGGGTCTCCTTGTCTCCTTCGTCTTTTCTGTGCCATTGTTTTTCTCCTTTCCTAATTGATGGCGCCTCTAAGGGCGGTGGGATGTAGCCAGAATGAATGGTGAGCTTTTTCTGCATCGCAAGGGAGCAGCCAGCCACAGTCCAACAGCTTCTGAAGCGGCGCTGCCAGGTCCTCTTTCTTTCGAAACTGGCGCGGGCCGTTCTGCATAATCTCCGCTTTGAGAATCCGTTTCTTGCCTTGCTTGGCTATCCAGGCGAGCAACTGTTTTGCGGCTTCCTCACCGGCTCTGGTGGCAGAGACACCAATTAGCCTGAGCGCTTCCTTCTCGTAAAATCTAATCAGTAAAATTGCTCGCTCAATGTCGTCCTGGTCGATTTGCGATGCGTGGGGATTGTAGAGAAGCCGAGTAACGCCGGCCAACCTGAGCACGTTCTCTGGAGCTTTCGAGGCCCAGCCGCGAATCGGAGCCAGGTCGCCATCGTCGGACATGCGTTTTTCAGTTTCGTTGTAATAGGCTATCCATGCAGTCTTAGCCTTTTTATCTAAGGCAATCGCGCGAGGGCTTAGCGTATTGCCTGACCCGGTTTCAATTGTCAGTTCGGCATTAAGTGCCAGGTTCATATGGATTACATAGGTTTGATACGACTTTTCGTTGGTTACATCTCCAGTTTTATATGAACGTTCACCGAAGGCAATTTGCGGCTGGCTGATTAAACATCTGGATAGCAATCCCTGGTTTCTTAAGACAGGGTCATTGAAAATGCCCACCTCTATATCGGGTTGAAATCCAAGATGGACTGACAGCCTTCTACCAAACATCTTGGAAGTGCCATCAGAAGCTCTTTGTCTGCTAATTGGTGAACCGTCCCAAGCCTCAGAAAGACAGGAACCTGTTCTGGTCTTTTGTTCTGGATTCATAGCGAAGCCACCCAAAAAGCTTCCCGCTTCTACGTTGAGCAGGCCTTGAGAGGGCTGCCCCCTTTCTAGTGCCTTGTGCAAGCCCTCAATAGTGGTATCACCGAAAATCAAGAATGGTGCTATCGGCGCGACAGGCCTGTCTCCTGTAGCTCCATCACTATTAGATTTTTTGTCTTTCGATTTTTGAGCTTTTTCCCAAGATGCAACCTCTTGGGTATATTTTTTGTGCTCAATTAAATAGGTTGAAAGCCGTTCTCGCTCCTTTTCAATAATTGGTGCGTTGAAAATTTTATCGGCGGTTGATTTCCGGCCACCTGATGGCACTTCCGTTAGAAGCATCAGTGAAGGCGGGCATTTGCGACCATCCACGAGCACATCGGCATGTCCCTGCGTCGCAACAGCAGCGGCAGCAAGCCCGCAGTTCGCCGCTAGAGCGACTGGTAGTGAATAGAAGTGAGCCACATCTTTAACCACAGGTCCGAGAATCGGCCCTAAACCATCGATTGGATATTCAGGCGCATCATCGCGCGGGTCAGTCAATTCATTTGGCTTGGCTAGCCACGGAAGCTGGTTATATTGTTGGTCAGCGATTGATTCGGCAGAAACAATTGGGGCAGCCTGAACCAGTTTATTGATGTCTGTCATGAGAGACTCCGAATGATTGAGGCGGTATAGACGTCAAGCCAGTCTTGACCAGCCTCAGGTGGTACTAAAATTTTGATTTGTATTCGGTGTGCGAGTCGAGCCGCTAGCTTTTGAGCGGCTTTTTGGCCGGCCAGGTGTAAATCATTGTCGGCAAAGATCACTAGTTCCGTCACCTCATCTGGTGGCTCAAACATTTCCATGAGAGAGGCGCTCATAGCTGCCCAGGTAGGAATACCAGTAGCGAGAGTGCAGGCCAGAGCCGTTTCAATACCTTCAGAGATACCGAGCTGAGGCGCGACTCCGCCCAATTGAATCGCAGAGCCAGAGTAAGCACCAGCCTTGCTTGGCGATGTCCACTTTCTCACCTTGGGCACATCGGCCTTGTTTCCGTCTGTAGTTAAAAAGGTTCGATGTAAGCCAATAATGTCACCGGCTTGATTCTGAACAGATGCCACCAGTGCAGGGAATTTGCCAAGAAATTCTTCACCGTGCTTGTAGGTTAGAGCGCTATGTTCTCTGAGTTCGGCCGGTATCGTTAGAAGATTAAGACAGCGATTTTTTAAATACGTGTCAGCAATGCTACCAGCCGCTATCGGTTTCGATTGGCTCCAGATTCGCTCGTTTGATTTGCGATTGACCTCATCAACTTGCTGTTCTTTTTGACTGTCTTTGATAGCCTCGGCGCCTGGTCTTTTGTTTGCAGGTGTTACCCCGTGAACCGAGAGACCCAAAAACGATGCCACTGCGTGGAGTGCCTCTTGTGCTGACCAACCATTGAAGGCCTGTAAGAGTTGGAAGCCATCGCCGGCACCGCATGCTTGATTACAGAAATAGCTCCCAGAGCCGTTTTTGTCATCAAATCTGAATCTGTCCGTGCCACCGCATGCGGGGCAGGGTCCGTGCTGTTTCTTCAGATATTCTGCTGGGATTCCAAAGCGCTGATGAATCTCTGGCCATCTTCCATTGGCGACCGCTGAGACTGCTTTGAAATTTACTGGACTAGTGATACCATTGCCATTACCAAATGAATTCGGGTCTCTGCTTACTCCCAAGTCGGCAGAGGCCTTTTTTTTTGGGTCAGGCATTTTCGTCGGCCTCCTCGAGTAATCGGTTGTCCAGGAGGATCGCCATTAGCAGCTCTTCTTTTGCTCTGAACAATCGATACAAGATGCGCTCTCGTGGGTCTGGATACTTGGCAGTAAGAGCCTCATTGTCGAACACCACACGCCGCCGGATATCGCGCTGCATAGAATCGGTTAGGTCTGCTTTTCGCTTATCGAGTTCATCCCGAAATCGCTTGAGGTCATTTGAGAATTTGAAATTCGGTAGTGCCTTAAATGCTGTTCGCTGCATTATTGCGCCTCGCTTGCAGAGGACTGCCCTTGGTTTGCCATCCAGGTTTCAACATCGGAACGCTTGTATCTAACTGCCCTGCCGATATGAATGAACGGGAGCTTTTCACGCTCTGGGTGACTTTGTCCGCGCCTAATTTTGAAGAAGTGCTTACTAAATCCGGTGAGCTTGGTCAGCTGCTCTGTAGTAAGCCAAGGGGGCAACTGTTCTTTATTATGTTCAGCCATTTTCTAGCTCCATGAAACTGTAATCAATGCGTTCTGCTGTTTGTTCAAGGTCGACTTGCGAACACTAGAGCAGTATCGCCCATGGTGCTTGGCCTCGTAAATGCGAACATCTCGGAAGAAGTGTTCTCCTTGGAAACCGTAAATGCGAACATCTCGGAAGAAGTGTTCTCCTTGGAAACCGTAAATGCGAACATCTCGGGAAGATAGCTTCGCTTGAAAACCGTCTGTGCAATTATCTCGGGAAGATAGCTTCGCTTGAAAACCGTAAATGCGAACATTTCCAATAGAAGTGTTCTCCTTGGAAACTGTGCAACCAAAAGGAAAGCACCACTAGTAGTGCAGGGTCTATCTAGTGGTGCTTATGCTGGAAATGTCTTTTGTTAGACTTATTGAGCCTGCTGCTCGATATGCAGAAGTGTTTTAAGGTCTTCCAGCGTGACTTTGAGAATGAATAGATCTCCAAGCTTCGTTAGCGATTTCCATTCCGTCCCAATCGTTTCCATTTCCATCGCGACTGAATCCGGCCAGCGAGAATTTGCAGATGTAATTTCGAGTCTTGCCGGTGGTGTGAGCTTTTCTTTGGCCGTGCTAATTCTTTCGCCAATTGTTCTGGAGGTGCATGCTCTATCTTCTGCCAGGCTAACCAGTTTTTGAATGTAGGGCAAATTCCCATCAACTCCAAGGCGGTCGCGGGCGATTTTGATAGTTGCTTCTCTGAGATAGTCAGGACTGTTCTTTATAGTTCGCCCATCAAAGCCAGAGCTGAGCACTGCTGTCGGTGGCTCCGGCTGGCCATAGATTGCATAAGCAATCTCCTCCTCCATCCAGCTCGGTAAGCGTTCAATCTTCCAATCTTTCATGACCTGGAGGCATAAGAGAAACTTGGGGCGGTCTTCTATTTTCTTCGCAGAATATCCAGGCATTACTGGCTTTCCACCATATCGGCGCCGCTGGCAAAATTCCACAAGCAGTGGACGAATAACCCATTGCCTCCAGCCCAGATGCTCCAGGGCGCTTATCCCGCATTGGTTAGCCAAATCATGCATTCTATAGAGGTCCAGCAGGCCATCAAGATTGTCTGCTCGTTCGATAGCTTTTTGATTCTCTGGCTCGTGAATAGAGGAGCAGCTCTCACAGAGCAATGAGCCCATGGATTCAGGTAGCCAGCTTTGCAGCCCGCTTTTGAACTCTTCCAAAACCGTTTCATCCACGGCCTGCTCCGTCTGCTGCATTATGTGGTCACTCCAAAAACTCCGGCATACTCCGGTAAACCTCTTGATACCACCAATAGTATCAGCGTGGTGCCATCTTGCAAATGATATCTTTCAAAGTTTTAGCCACGTTTAGCCAGCTTTAGCCACGATTAGCCAACCAGAAAAAATGCCTGAGAGCAAGGCTGTATCCAATTATCTTCGAAATTTTAGCCATTTTAGCCACTTTTCTGAGGCCAGTAAGGAAATCACTAGTCAGCCTTACCTTGGTGTTCCTTTATCGCCCTCAAGAAACCTCGGCTAGATATTTGTCTGTAAGATGTCTGTATTTTTAAGAATTAATGCAGTTACTACAGCTAAAAATCAGAAGAGCCGCTTCGATTAGAAACGGCTCCCTGTCTTAATTGGTGGGCGAGAGAGGACTTGAACCTCCACGTCTTGCGACACATGATCTTAAGTAAAGCGAGTCTGCCAATTTCTCCACTCGCCCACGAGCGTCTTCCAGGCGAAACGGTTTTCAAGAACGGTAAGCGCCCACGCAGATATGCCAACCAGGCCGCGACGAGTGCCAATTCTTAAACTGTTCCTCCGCTTGCATGCGCCAACAGCATTTATTGGCCGTCACCTTAGAGAATGGTCAGATGAAAGCATGAACTCCCGCGACATGATGCTCGCTTACTGCGATGGGCTGCGACGAGAGCTTGGGCGAAATCGGCCCATCCTCTGGGCAGATACAGAGTAAATGACCTCGATATTTTGCAACGAATGCTTGCCTGCCGCAGATCCAAAAGTCTGAGATATCCGTGTCCGTCCCACACAGGACGTGGTAGAAGTCTGAATCTGAGCGTGTTTAACTCATTGCTGTAGCCGAAGAGACGGTCGCGTCTTAGCTGGGGTCTCGGCAGGCGGCCATGGTTAGCCCAGATGAGCAGAGGGTTTAGGTGGAGGAGTCCATCGATCTGGTAAGAGCTGCTTAAGGAGCTCAGGGTCAGGGGCCAGAGAATTGATTCTCGTGAATACATCTGCGAGATATTCAACAGTGTTGAGTTTGTTGCGATTGGCCGATGCAATTAGGGTCATCAAAATTGCCGAGGCACGACCGGCTCTGTCAGAGCCCATGAACAAAATGTTTTTACGCACCAGGACAAACTCTTTGATCAAGCGCTC
>ENA-ORBV01008316-ORBV01008316.1-microbial-mat-metagenome-genome-assembly--contig:-NODE-8316-length-17478-cov-5.334578_pt1 | contig 17478 bp, 14 predicted proteins | sample MGYA00237777_ERZ505514 | MGnify/ENA primary metagenome ERZ505514 (study PRJEB26160, sample SAMN06269048) | microbial mat metagenome | isolation source: Oligotrophic lake microbial mat | place...
GATTGCTGAAGACATGATGGCAGTGATCTCCTCTGAAGAATTCAAAAATGAAAAGACTGGAGAAACAAAGAAAGGTCCTTCTTTCAATTCAGTATATATGATGGCCGATTCCGGAGCTCGAGGTTCCAGTCAACAGATTCGTCAGTTAGCTGGAATGAGAGGTTTGATGGCTAAGCCAGACGGATCGATCATTGAAAACCCAATTAAAGCAAATTTCCGTGAAGGACTAACAGTTCTTCAGTACTTCGTATCTACTCACGGTGCTCGAAAAGGTCTTGCAGATACAGCTTTAAAAACTGCTAACTCTGGTTACCTCACACGACGTCTAGTTGATGTATCTCAAGACGTGATTGTTTCTGAGATTGATTGCGGAACTGCTGAAGGTCTTGAAGTTACTTCTCTGACTGAAGGTGGTGAGGAGATCGAATCTTTAGCAAATCGTATTTTAGGACGTGTAGCGTTAGAAGATATTCGTGATCCAATAACTAATGAAGTTCTTGTAAGACGTAATGAAGAAATTGATGAACAGAAATGTGACGTTGTTACTGAGTCTGGATTAGACAGAGTTGTAATTCGTTCGGCATTAACTTGTGAATCTGAGCGTGGTATTTGTTCACTTTGTTACGGCCGTGATTTGGCTCGTGGTCATCTTGTAAATATCGGAGAAGCCGTTGGAGTTATTGCAGCTCAATCAATCGGTGAACCTGGTACACAGTTAACTATGAGAACGTTCCATATCGGTGGTGCTGTTTCCGGTAGAGCCGAGCAGACATCTTTGGAAGCTCGTTTCCCTGGTGTTGTAAAATTTGAGGGATGTAAATTAGTTTCTCGTAAAGATGGCACACAGGTAGTAATGAGCCGTAAGGCCGAAGTTGTTGTTATCGATCCTAACGATCAAAGAGAACGTGAAAGACATCCAGTTGTTTACGGTGCTCGCGTCAGAGTTAAGGAAGGTCAAGCGGTTGAATCAGGCGCCCTAATTTCTGAATGGGATCCTTTTACAATTCCAGTTCTTTCTGACTTAGCCGGTCGAGTTGAGTGGCAAGATATTAATGAACTTACAATGGAAGAACGTGCCGATGAACGCACAGGTTTCGTAGAAAACGAAATTGTTCCTCCAAAAGATAAGAGCACAGATCTTCGTCCACGTGTTGTTGTTCACGGTGAGAATGGTGAAACTCGTGTTTATAATCTTCCAGTTGGTGTTCGCGTATCCGTTGAGCACAACCAAGATATCGATGCCGGTGACACCATTGCTAAACGAGAGCGCGCAACTACTAAGACTAAAGATATTACTGGTGGTCTTCCAAGAGTGGTTGAGCTTTTCGAAGCAAGAAAACCAAAGGATCCATGCGTAGTTACTGAAGTTGACGGGATTGTTAGCTTTGGAGAAGATTTTAGAGGAAAGAGAAGACTTATTGTAACACCAGAATATGGTGATCCAGTTGAGTATCTAGCTCCAAAGAATAAACACATCGCGGTTCAAGCAGGGGATCCAGTTAAAGCTGGTGAAGCTTTAACAGACGGTGCAAGTAATCCGCATGATATTTTACGAATCGAAGGTGCGCATTCCTTGGCCGCGTTCTTAGTAAACGAAGTACAAGAAATCTATCGATTACAAGGTGTGCGTATTAATGACAAACACATGGAAGTAATTGTTCGCCAAATGTTGAAGCGTGTTCGCATTGCTGATGCTGGTGATACTGACTTCTTAGTTGGGGATCATATTGAGAGAATTAGAGTCCATAAGGCAAATCAAAAGGTACAAGCAGAGAAGAGACAACCTGCAACTTTTGAACCTTTACTACTAGGTATTACTAAGGCAGCTCTTACAACTGATTCCTTTATATCTGCAGCAAGTTTCCAAGAAACCACAAAGGTTCTTACAGAAGCAGCCGTATGTGGAAAAGTGGACACACTCCGCGGATTGAAGGAAAACGTAATCATGGGCCGTCTAATTCCAGCAGGATCAGGAATGCCTCAGTACGGATCTCGTAAGATGCATACTGAAAATGAAGAGCAAGCAGAAGATCATGGAAAATTCAATATTGGCCAGTCTTCTTTAGAATCATTAGCAGGTCTTATTTAGTAAACTACTATGACCGAGAACGTAGTCGCAGAAAATACAGGTGCTTCAGAAACTGAGGCACCTGTTTCTGCTTCTGAACTTTCTGATTCTCAACAACCCACACCATCTCCAGCCGAAACTCCTCTTAAAAAAACTGAACCTCAAAAACCTCCTCCGAATATTTTATTTCTGCCATTTATTGAAGCAGTCATAAAAAAAATTCCTATAGAAATTTTCCTTGAAAGTTACCGTATTACTGCAAAAGGTTTTTTTGTCTCTTTGACTGCAACTAACGATATTCAGAGTCGTTACAAAGAATGGGCCGTTACTCATGGCAACGAAGATATTAAAGATGAAAAGATCTTTAAAAAACTCTTTGCTAGTGAAACTCCTCAAAAGTATTATTTAGCAGAAGGTAAAAAAGTTCTTAGTGGATATTTTATAGAATGTTTTATTCAAAATCCTCAGAACTACCGAAAACCTTATTATTTAGGTACACCTGATTCGGCTCGAGATCGTCTTCATTCCTCAGATGAACTTTTTAAATCAGTTGATGGCTTAAGATCCGCACAAGGAAAAGAAGGCCCAGAATTAATTCTCTCAATGCCTGAAGGCGAGATAATAATTCCTATGGAGATGGTTCAAAGATTTGCTCGCTTAGCTTCAAACTCTAAACGATTGACTGAACGATTCCCTACAATGAAAGATAATCTTAGCGAGGCTAGCAAAGCTTTGGTTGCAACGATTCGTAGATCGAAAACAATAAAAATTGAAGAAGAAATCATACGCCCTCTTCGATACGCTAGAGATGGAGATCGAGTTTCTTGTCGTACCCGTTCCGGATTTTATTTTTTAATTTCTCCTTATAAAAGACTTGTAAGTGTTTATCATCTCTTTGGAAAAAACCTTTATAGTTTTGTACGTGACGAAGTTGCTTATAGTCTCGCTCGTGAAACGCATGGACGGATGGGCAGCTTTGAAATATTTAGTCGAAAGAGTAAGCCTGTTGGAACACTTATAGTAAGAGGGCACAAAGCTTTTATTCATGGCCAAGCACTTACGAATTTTATAAAAGAAGCACTCGATAACAGTGCTTTTCTAAAAACTCAGAAACCAGAAGTGAAACCTATAGCAAAAGTTGAAGAAAATAAATTTCAAAAACCAAACAAGAAACCACACTTTGTAAAAGAAGTTAAAAAAACAAAAACAATCCGAGATTTCGTAGAAGTTTTTATAAATACATTACAACTTAGTCAACCGATTGCTACTGGAAAAGTCTCTTCATATTTGCGAAAGAGGTATCAACGTGGTTTTGATGTCCTAGTTAATGATGTTTGGCTATTTGTTTTTAATGAGAGACGGTTACTTGTGGATTGTTTGACAAGGACTAATAAGAATAGGGCCACGTAACATTGTCAAAACAATTAAATTGATCTTCTCGCACTCTTTGCGAGAGAGGCAGATTCTCTTTCAAAACGGCGATCTTCAGTAATGTGATCCTCTTTACCTATCACCGAGAGTGTAACTGGTAAGCCCTGAATTTTAGAAAATCTTTATTTGGACTTAATGGGCCTGTTGCAAAACTCTCTCCTACTGCGAAAAGCGATCTTTAGCCTGCGACATCGTCATTCTTCGAGAGAAAAGCCTCAACATATCCAGAGGATATGCTTGCGGTTTTTTCTCTCGACTTCTCTTGTCTCGGCACAAATCTCACTTTTCTCGTTACGGAGATAGTTTTGCAACAGGCCCTATATATATTTGTTCATAAAATAAAAAAAGGGGGCAGCGATTAAGCCACCCCCTTTCTAACATCTTGCTGTGTTAGTTAAGATCTACAGCAACAGCTGTATCTTCGGCTAAGTTTATATCAGCTTTTCCCTTAGCTTTTTTAGAAGATTTTTTCTCAGAACCTTCACTGTCAGCAGACTTGACATCTAGGATTTTTCCACTGCTATTCTCCGGGATTGAATCGGTAGCAGTAATGCCTAATGTTGAGAGAACTAATCCTCGAACTTCTTGAGCAATCTCAGGATGTTCTTTTAAGAATATCTTAGCGTTCTCCCGTCCTTGGCCAAGCTTCTCTCCTTTGTAAGCAAACCAGGCACCAATTTTATCTACGATACCGTGCTCGGCTCCTAAATCTACGATTTCACCAAGTTGGCTAATTCCTTCATTGAAGATGATATCAAATTCAACTTCTCTAAATGGAGGAGCAACTTTATTTTTAACAATCTTCACTTTGGTACGATTGCCGATAACAGTATCTCCGTCTTTTATTGCTCCGATTCTTCTGATATCCAGTCTTACAGAAGAGTAGAACTTAAGAGCATTACCACCAGTTGTTGTTTCAGGAGATCCAAACATTACACCAATCTTCATTCTGATCTGATTAATAAAAAGAATTGAAGTATTAGATCTTGAAGTTATCGCAGTTAATTTTCTAAGAGCTTTGCTCATTAAGCGAGCCTGCATTCCGGGTTGAATATCTGACATTTCACCATCAATTTCAGCTTTAGGAACAAGTGCTGCAACTGAGTCGATGATTACTAGATCAACTGATCCGGATGAAACAAGAGTTTCGCAAATTTCCAAGGCTTGCTCACCGCAATCAGGCTGACTGACTAATAATGAGCTTGTATCAACACCAAGTTTTTTTGCGTATGAAACATCGAGTGCGTGTTCTGCATCAATAAAGACTACAGTTCCACCTGCTTTTTGAACTTCGGCTGCCATATGTAAAGCCAAAGTAGTTTTTCCAGATGATTCTGGTCCAAAAATCTCAGCGATACGGCCGCGAGGAATACCGCCAATTCCTAAAGCTATATCAAGTCCTAGCGATCCAGTTGAGAAGGTGTCAATTTTTTTATCTAGAGCATCAGCTCCTAGTTTCATTATGGCACCTTGACCATAAGTTTTTTCTAGTTGACCCAATGCTAATTCCAATGCTTTGATTTTCTCTGCTTTTTCCATACTTCTTCCTATGTTTATAAAATCGTTAAATTCTTTAATGTAATTCTCTAATCACACCAATCACTTTTCCCTGTATGTCCACACCATCGAGTGTGATTGGTTTAAGGGCGGTATTGGCCGGGATTAACATTACCTTTCCATTCTTTAATCGTTTGTATTTTTTTAAAGTTGCGGAACCATCAGTTAATACTGCGACCACAATTTCACCGTCTGTTGCAGATTCCTGTTTTCTGATCACGACAATGTCCCCATCACAAATATGTGCGTCTATCATGGAATCACCACTAACTTCCAAACAAAAAACCTCTCCACGGCCCGAGATCATGTTTGCTGGGATATCAATCATCATAGGCCCACGTTCAATGGCCTCAATTGGCATTCCGGCAGCAATAACGCCTACCAATGGTACTGAAGTAGGTCCCAATTGTGGTCTTTGTGATTCAATTAGTTCCATAGCCCCATCATCTCCGCGACGGATGAATCCTTTGGCTTCAAGTCTCTCAAGATGAAAATGTGCTGTAGAAGGTGATTTAACGCCGATGAAATCAGCAATATCCTTTAAGGTCGGTCCATACCCCTTATCAGCTATGAAATTTCTAAGATATTCAAGGGTTTGCCTTTGCACTGGAGCTAAAGTACTTGATTTTAATGAGTCTTCTTTTTTTACCATATACATTCCTATTTAAGCTACTTTGATAGTATATGCAAAAATACTAGAATATGACAAGAGTTATTTTATTTTTATTTTTGGTGCCAGCCACCTTCCGCATTTTTTTTGGTGTACCATTTGATATACAGATTCTTCCAAGCGGAACAAAAATTGCAGGAATTTTCGGTCATGGCCAAGGTCCTAATTGTAGTGTTGGAAAATACGGAATGATGGAAATTCCATAGTAGTAAGTCAATAAAAGCACGATTATATGTACTTTTATGGCAGAGCACTCTTTGTTAAGAATTATCAATAACATATCCTCGCTAGCTATATTGAGTGACATAATTCCGATGCGAAATCATAAATTATTTCACTCAAGATAAAGCCGACCGTGAGGGAGGCAAAACAACAATTAGCAAGTGATCCAATAAATTTGCCTTTAATCAAGAAAGTAAATGTTAGCAAAGGAGCCTTCTTTACAAAGCTTTAGTGACCTCGTTGCTGGAACTAGAAATTCGGATCCTGCTCGAACTCTTGAAGAGAGTTGCAGTCTAAGTGAAGTTTTAAAAGCTCGTCGATCAATTGAGATTCATGAAAATTTAGATCCTCTTGTCCAAATACCAAGTGATGAAGTTTCATTTGCCGATCCTCATCCCTACGTCTCAGCAGGAGCCCCATACGGATCTGCTAATCCATTTACGTTACGGCAAGAAGTTGTTTTAAGACTTCTCCATGCTCAAGAAGAACTTGATCAAGAAAGACCAGGATATAAATTACATATTTTCGATGGCTTTCGCCCTCAAACAGTTCAAACTTACATGCGTCAATTTGAACATGATAAATATGTTCTCGAAGCAGGGCTTAATCCAGCGAAGTTAAGCCCTGAACTGAAAGCTGAGTTCTGGGAAAAAGTCGATCAAGTTTGGTCCAGACCCAGTGAAGATCCTTTAATGGCTCCGCCACATTCCACTGCTGCTGTAGTGGATCTCAGCATTGTTGATGAAAATGGAAAGCTACTTAATATGGGATCTGAGTTTGATGAACCAACATCTCGAATACATCCGAATTATTATTCAGATCTCAGCGATCCAGAATCAATCCAAATTTGTGCAAACAGAGAACTTTTAAATAAAGTCATGTCAGATCAGGGATTTCATAGAATCCCTCATGAATGGTGGCATTTTTCATACGGCGATCAGATCTGGGCCTTACTTGAGTCTTTGAAGACTGGAGAAGTAGTTGTGGCGCGGTATGGCGAAGTTGAAGTGGTGGCATAGACGGAGGTTAGGGGGAATTTGAGGGGAGGGTAATTTCTTGGTGCCAGCCACCTTGTCATCCACAAAGAAAACTGCACCCCAAAAATCCAAGGTTATTTCAGGTAATTACCACCACTAACTTTAAATTCATTAAATCAGGGTATCGTAATTTAATTTGTTTAAAGTAGGGTACTCCCTGTTGTCACGTAAGTTCAGCTTTTTGGTCTGGTGGCTGGCACCAAAAAATTCAAATTGGTACGTTAGCGGAATGATTAACTTGTAGTTTTCCTGGTACCAGCCACCCATTAATCCAGAAGATCTTACTCATTAACAGTAGCTGTTACAGTTATAGTTCCATTTCCGGACAGGCCCGTGCCAGGCAAAACGAGACAAGAAAAAGAACCATTGATTATATCAACGATTCCAACTCGAAAAAGCTGCAATAACAATGGCTGTCCCGGATTATTCAATGCAATGTTTTTTAGAGCCTGTAGCTCTGCACCTTGAATTAATGTAACTCCTCTGGTTCCACCGATCGCCGGATCTACAGATTGAAAGAAACCGGAACCACCGGGACTTGATGCTGAGTTATAAGTATGGACATATCTCGAAACGACTATAGTTCCTGTTAGGTTAGTAACTCTTAGCTCAAGACCTTCAACATAATCTCGGACAACACTCTGAGCTCCAGCATTTGGATCAAGACAGTTCATTTCAACATTCATTTCTTGTCTATACCGTATGCCGATTCGTAAAGCAGTAATCCCCATTATCTGCTCATACGTCAGTGCAAATATGGGACCGTTTTGAATAACTCCAGCAGGTGGTGGACTAGCATTCAAAGGAGCACTCATATAAATGTCATACGCCGATACAGAAGAAGAAATTAAGGTGGTGATTATCATTATTAAAATTTTCATAATTTCCCCGAAATGTCGTTTAAATTAACTGACATGGGAAAGTGATGCAGGTTTCATGCCGAAGTTCGATGTTTTTTTCTATGAGGGATTACCGAATCTAACTGCCTGAACTCAGTCACAATTATTTAAAAGGATAAAACAGTTTGTTATTTTATTTCAGGTGGACAGATCCGTTTCGGTAAATATGTTAGTTCATTTCTCAATTTTCATGCAAAATTTGTGACCCCTTATACAAGCAGGGACTTTGTGAATTAGGAATGTCGTCAGAGAGCTTGCCAAGATTAGTCAGATCTACTCTACGTGCTGATGTTCCAGATTTAATCTCCACGCAAAGAGTTTTACTACGTGATCTTTTAATAATTAGATCTACACCACTCACAGAGAAACATTTATCTGTCTCAGAAGCTTTAATTGATACCGGAGTGGGATTTCCGAGATTAGTTCTAGATATCGTATGGCCTGGACCTGAAATTCTTTTATGGATGCTGAGCAAGTTCAGTATTGAAACTTTTAGACATAAGAGCTTTTTCTATCGCTCGATAGAGATCGTTTCTGCGAAACGGTTTCTGAATGAAGCCAAATACGCCATTATCAAGAAGTTCATGGGCACCATTGTCAAAGGTATATCCAGAACAAAAGATCACCCTGACGTCGTTGTTGATATTCTTTAAAGCAAAGAAAGTATCAGGTCCGCTAAGTTGTGTCATAACGACATCAAGAATAACTAGACGAATTTTACTAAACTCTTTTTTATATATTTCAAGAGCCTCTTTTCCATTATTGGCAATCAAGACCTCGTAGCCAAGGGTTTTTAACATTGCAGATGTAGTTTCTCGCACAATTTGTTCATCATCAACAAGTAGAATACAACCTGAGCCTTTGGCCTTGTATAATTCTTCAGTGTCAATTTTTTCTACTGTTCGATTTGATAGTGGTAGATACAAATTAAAGGTAGTGCCATGTTTCAGATCACTTTGAACTTTTATAGCCCCGAGATGTTCTTTAATTGTGCCATATACAGAAGCTAAACCAAGTCCAGTGCCGCGACCAACTCCTTTGGTTGTAAAAAACGGTTCAAACAAATGACTTTTTACCTCATCACTCATGCCACTTCCTGTGTCTGAGATTTTAATTTCAATATATTCGCCTGGAGAAATACTAAGCACATTCTCAATTATAAAGCTTTTATTAAGATGGACATTTTCTGTTTCAATTGTGATAAGGCCACCTACTGGGGTTGCATCCTTAGCATTAACAGTAAGATTAAGAAGAGCTGATTCAAGTAAAGTCGGGTCACCCATTACAGTAACTGAAGTAGCTTTAAATCGAGTCGTAATTGAGATACGGCGATCGGTGGTACTGCGTAAGAGATCCAAGACAGAGGTAATACGTGAATGAACGTCCACTGGTATGGATACCATTTTCCCCTTGCGCGAGAAGGCCAGGAGTTGACTAGTTAATTTTGCGGCGCGTTGAGCTGTTTCAAGAATCGATAATGAGTATCCTTGTAGGCGCGGATCTTGATATAGTTCGGAAAGTAGCATTTCGCTGTAGCCAACAATTCCCGCAAGCATGTTATTGAAATCGTGTGCAATCCCACCAGCTAAACGTCCAATGGTTTCCAGTTTATTTGCTTGCTGGAACTCAATTGTTAACTTATTTTTTTCTGTTACATCTCTAAAAACTATAACAATACCTGAAGTTTTTTTACCGTCTGCTGTTTTGATTGGTGCAGCACTAGCTTCGATTTGATAGTGGCTACCATCATGCGATATGAGAGAGGTATTGGGTGCGAGTTGAACAACGGATCTTGTTTTTATTACAGAGTCAAACGGCCAAGTTAACTTTACTTCAGACTCCCTATCTACAATTGTAAATATCTCTTGTAAATGAAAACCTGTGGCTTCAAGGATTGATCGACCTGTAAGTTGTTGGGCTACTCGGTTCATGCGAATAATATGGCCGCATAAATCGGTGGAGATGACACCATCTGCAATGGAATCGAGTGTTACTGCAAGAGTTTCCTCGCTATGTTGAAGTGCTTCATCTATGTTTTTCTTCACCAAGAAACCTTGTCGATAGTTTTAGTTAGAGAGATTAGTTAGAGGATATAAGACTAATTATACTTTCAAGGGCTAGAAAAAACGCATGAGCAGGATCATGAAATTTCTCTTTTCATGACATAAGTTCAAAACATAAGTTGTTACATCGCAATATAATGCGCTACCCAGTAGAACGAAGGCCTGTCAACAATCATGTACCGTGTATATTAAGGGCCTGTTGCAAAACTCTCTCCTACTGCGAAAAGCGATCTTTGGCCTACGACATCGTCAGTCTTCGAGAGAAAAGCCTCAACATATCCCAGTGGATATGCTTGCGGTTTTCTCTCTCGACTTCCTTGTCTCGGCACAACGAAAGACACAAGTTCAACAAGATGGTTACCATCTTGTCGGGTTATTCAATAATAATGTTATTGTATGTGTTGCAAGCTATACTATATCGCCGCATACAGAACTTGAACGAGAGATGATTGTTCATGATATGTCTACATTGGAAGGCGAACAATCAAAAGGATACCGATCAGAACTCCTCAAACATCTGGATAAATATGCGATTGAACTTAGGTGTGGTCGGACGCTTCTAACAAGTGCCAATGCTTCAAAATTCTACGAGAAAAACGGTTATATCGCCCACGCTGTTGCTTTAAAGAAGATTCACAGCCGTACTTGAAAATTAAAAATAAAGACAGAACTTTTATTTCCTTATAAAATCACAGTCATCCCAATGCGCACGACTACCATGATCAATATCAGGTCATTATGGCTCCTAATTGACTATCGTAACAAAATAAGTTGTTCACTTTTTTACGTCTTTTAAGAAATTACCATGGCCAAAAAATCATCATCTACAATCCCTACTACATGCCCCTTCCATGTTGGCACTGGAGGCGAAATTCATCAAACCACTGAAGATGCCGAAACAACTCTCACTACTAATCAAGGCGTGCCGATAAGCGATAATCAGAATTCGCTTAAAAGTCATCCGCGCGGACCGACGCTGCTTGAAGATTTTGTCTTAAGGGAGAAGATTACTCATTTTGATCACGAAAGAATTCCTGAACGAATCGTTCATGCTCGAGGTTCCGGTGCACATGGTGTTTTTGAATGCTCCGGATCGTTCACTAATTTAACATCAGCTTCATTTTTACAAAGTCCGGGCAAGAAAACAGAAGTATTTGTTCGATTTTCCACCGTTGCTGGTGGAGCGGGTTCTGGCGATATGCCCCGAGATGTGCGCGGTTTTTCCGTTAAATTTTATACTGACGAAGGTAACTTCGATTTAGTCGGAAATAATATTCCTGTCTTTTTTATTCAAGATGCAATTAAATTTCCCGATCTTATTCATGCTGTAAAGATGGAGGCGGATAGGGGATTTCCACAAGCTGCATCGGCGCATGACACCTTTTGGGATTTTGCCACATTGATGCCTGAAAGTATGCATATGCTTATGTGGGCTATGTCGGATAGAACTATTCCGCGATCTCTGCGAATGATCGAAGGATTTGGAGTTCATACTTTTCGTTTTATAAACGAAAAAGGAAAATCAACTTTTGTTAAATTTCATTGGCGCCCCGTTCTGGGGATGGCATCGGTGGTGTGGGATGAAGCAGTCAAGATAAATGGCGCAGATCCGGATTTTCATCGCCGAGATCTTTGGGAAGCGATCGAAAGCGGCAATTTTCCTGAATGGGAATTCTTTGTTCAGGCCTTTGATCAGAAAACCGCTGATAAATTTGAGTTTGATGTTTTGGATCCGACTAAAGTTATTCCTGAAGAGATGGTTCCCCTTACCAAATTAGGGAAAATGACCCTGAATCGAAATCCTGTTAATTTCTTTGCCGAGACTGAACAGGTGGCGTTTCATCCGGGCCACGTTGTAAGAGGTATTGATTTTAGTAACGACCCTCTTTTACAAGGCAGACTCCATTCTTACCTCGATACACAATTAAGTCGGCTGGGTGGACCGAACTTCCATCAAATTCCAATTAATCAGCCTCGTTGTCCGGTTATGAATTTTCAGCGTGACGGCATTATGCAGATGGCTGTTCCAAAAGGCCGTGCTAATTACGAGCCGAACAGTATTGACGATGGAGCACCGCGAGAAAATGAAACTTTGGGTTTCACCTCTTTAGCGTTGGAAGAGTCAGGAGAGAAAGGACGGATACGTCCGGAGAGTTTTGCTGATCATTATTCGCAAGCCCGTATGTTTTTTGATTCGATGAGTGAGCCTGAAAAGAGACACATTATCTCTGCCTTTGCTTTCGAGCTCGCTAAGGTTTCACGGGTAGATATTCGAACTCGAATGTTGGGTCATCTTGCTATTATTTCAAAGGAGCTCTGTACGCATGTCGAAAACGCACTCGGTATGTCGGGCAGCGCACAAAAGATTAAGCCGCGTAGCGAAGTTGTGGCCCTTAAACAATCTCCAGCATTAAGTATTATCAAAAAAGCACCTAAAACTATAAAAGGAAGAAAAGTTGGCATTCTTGTAACTGATGGTTGTAAGGGATCGCTATTAAATAAACTTCAACAGTTACTGACATCAGAGGGAGCCGCATATCAGTTGATCGCTCCGAAAATTGGCGGAGTTACTACGGCTGAAGGAAAACAGGTGGAGGTGCAGCATAATATAACTGGCGGACCTTCTATTTTCTTTGATGCTGTTGCTCTCTTAATTGGTGAGGGCGAGGGAGAAAAGCTAGCGAAAGAAGCAGGCCCAGTTAATTGGCTAAGAGATGCTTTCGGCCATCTTAAAGTTATTGCGGCAACAGAAGAAGCTGAACCTTTATTAAAGGCAGCGAGTGTGACCAAAGATAAAGGAGTTGTAACTGTAGAAAGCTCAGCGCATATCTCTGAGTTTATTGAGACAGCTAAGAAAGGCCGTATTTGGGAACGGGAGCCTTCGCTTAGATCTCCGGGGTAAATATTAAATGCTTACTGGTGTTTAGTTTACGGAATCAATTGAACGAATCTAAGCGGCTTTTTTTACTGCCGCCTCAAGTAGTTCGTGAAGTAAAGTTTGAAGGTCGTCGCTTTTTCTTTGCTAGCTTTCGCAGATCGTCAATCAATTTTGGGGAGAGTCGAATCGCCATTAATTTTTTTGGATACTTTAATTTAGGTCTGCCAACAGGGCGGGCTCGTGCAAGTTCTTCATTTGAAAATTCCGGAGCATCGCTAAAATCTATCTCTGAATCTGGAATCTGAATCTGGAATAATTTTCACGCCCTTGTCTCGACGCGTGCCTCGCGCTGATGATGCGGATCGTTTCTTGGCCATCTTTTAGTATCCTGCTTGTAAAAATAACCGTTAAAATTCTCTCTGAAGAAGAGATTAGGGGAAGGAAAGCCCTGTGCCGCATACACAGGAACAATGGAAAAATATCACCAACGAGGGCTTTTATACAGCAAAAAATGCTTGAAAATTGAATGATTAATGTGTCACCATTTACACGGTTTTATTTACTAAAAAGGTGTCCACATTTTCGGCGGAAGATCACTTAGTTACAAAAAATAAAGAATTAAGAGAAAGTTACTTACGTGCCGACAGTGAATTTTCTAAGATTAAGGTTGGGGCACCTGGAAATCGGCACTATCATTAAGTAATCCCTCCAAACTTTCCAGGAAATTTAATTTTCCAGCCCAATCTCTGAGATAGTTAAGATCAAGAGAACTTTTATTTAGATTTAACACTCCCATAATATCACCCCCGGTTCAAATCCGGGTCGGGCCAAATTTCTCCTCAGAGATTTGGCTTAGCCAACGCGGTTCCCCTGATTTCTGCCGTACTGGCGACATGCTTAAGGACCCCAATGCCCCAGCCGATCATGGCAAGATCAAAAGCGAGAGCCGCAGTTCCAATCAAAAGAAAATAATGGGAAGGATAGAACGTAGCGCTCATCCTAACTAGAGCTGAAACACTCATTAATGAGACGATGAAAATAGCGCCAAGTTTGTGTATCTGCCAGAAGCGATGGATACCCCCGTGACTTGAAACCACCTGCGCTCCTATTGTGAGGATCAAAAGTCCAAAGCCTCCGATATATGTGAAATGCAACGCTCCAACTTCATGCCTCGGTAAAAGTGCTGCCATCAAAATACCGAGGGCCGTGCTCCAAAGAGCAATGGCAACGAATATCCCTGTGACCGATTGACTGCGCGGGATCTTGAGCAGGTTAAAGCGAGCTAGACAAAAAAATGCGGCACCCGCTCTGAGATATAAACCAACTTCACGGTGCCACCCCGTCTCGATGAAAAAGCTCGCAAAAATAATGGCTCCAATTGCACAGACAACATTACCGGGCGACCTATACCAGCGCAAATTATTGCTGCCTCTACCAGGGAGGCTTATCATGGCATTTTCTGTATCAACAACTCCCATGAGCCGCGGACCCAAAAATGATCCAATTCCCAACGACAGTGAAAGGAACATCCCTTGGGCTAATAATTTCTGACCAAGCAGTGGAAATGTGGAAGATGGATAGATTACTAACAACGCTCCAAGCATTCCTTCAAAAAGTCCAAAAGCAACGAGGAAAAAAGAGAAGGGAGGCATGCTCTTTCTCTCTTTCACTCTAATGATCGCAAACCGAATAAGTAAAGAAATAAAAAATATAAAACTCCACTGAGCGACAAGTAACGCGTTACTCAGAGTTGCGGCCGCCAACCAGAGATAGGCCACTAATAGACATAAAAGCTCCCCGTTTGTCGCCGACTTGGTTCGAAGAAACTTCGGAAGTGCCGTGAGAAGAAACCCGACCGCGAACGCGGAACAGAAAAGCTCGATCTGTATAACGCCATGATAGAAGGGAGCATAGCTGACGATCAACCCTGTCGAGACCAGGACCCAATATGAGCTTCCCACTATACCCATAAGCCATCCGAGTGGAAAAAACAGACGGTACGGTTCATTAAGAATCACATTTGGAATTTTCATAATTGTGGTGTTCGGCACTTTGTTTGGCGTTAGCATAACTTTTTAACGTTTCTCATGCAGCGTCTTTTCTCGCCTGGGACGCACTTCCATTGATGCGTTAGGCCTTGAAATGTGACAGAATGCTTTTTCATCCCTTGATTAACAGTCAGTCGCATGCGCTTTCAAAAGATACAGTATAAAGAAACTTTCACATGACATCGGGTATTACTAAAATTCAAGCAAAGCACCGTAAGGGATCTTTCGATGTCCTTTTAATTGCACTATTTTTTACACTTTTATCTCTAGACAGTGAGATAACCCTACCACAATCCGACCGATTGTATGAGCTACTCACAGGACAAGACGTTTCACGATGAGGCCAGGCGTTTTTTGGCAAGTATAGAGCGGGATATGACCCCTCTCAGTTGAAAAGCCCGCAGCTAACGAAGATAGAATTAGAGCCGCGGTTGGTACTTTTGGATTTGTAGAAAGAAATAAATTGCCAGATAATTAATAAACATAATTTCTTATTACCTCTTGAAGCTCTGGGTGTACGAGTTTCCCTCTTTTCGGAATGGCCTGGAGTGCGCTAACGTTTCATTGTCTAAAATTATTTAGAATTAAATAGGAGAAGAATCGATGATCAAACAGGGAACACTTTTTGGGCTTTTTGCTCTAGCAATAATGGCAAGCACGCCGGTCTTTGGATCGACCTATACGTTAAATGGAGATTTTGATGGTGATAATCAAATAGATACCATTACATTTAATGTGCCCCAAAATGGCGGTATGATGAAAATATCAGCGAATTTTGCCAGCACACAAAAGGTTAAGTTCTCCCGTAAAGTTTTAGATTTCGTTGGAATGTACGCTGTTGATCTCAATAATGATTCAGTTCATGAGATTGTATCGATTCGTGAAGATGGGAATAAATATAAGGTTCTTTCTTGGGACGCCTTTGGAAATGTAGTCGCTAATAACAAAATAACAAAAAAGAAATTTGTTAAATTAACTCAGTCGGCCGTTTCCTCTTTTAAATTTCCAAAAATATCTGGTCTCGCTTCAGTTTGTAGTAGCACCAGAGGATTTGTTGGTGGTGAGATTTGGAAGGTTGAGGCATCCGATCATATTCCTTCATCAGATCCAAGAAAATATAGCACCAGTTTCATCTACCTAGCTGGGAAATCCCCATCCTCATTTTCTTGCTTGAATGTTTATGACAAGCAGGGAAATAAGATTCATCAATTAGGGATCTATGCCCGTGGCGAGCAGCATTATGCAGCCCGTTTTTATGGTGGTCACGGCTGTGGCGATGGAGCGACTGGTTCTTCTCTTGCTTCCAAGGCTTCTAACGCTACCGGTAGTAAAGAGGGATACATTAAGGTTTCAAATTCCCTCTGTCTAAGAGTTCCTGATCTTTCTAAACGGGAAGATTAGTTAGCAAGCTGCACACCGATTAGGCCCAGCCTCTAGATTGGCTGGGTCTTCTCCATCTAAATCAATCTTACCTTCGTTAATTCCTATTACTGAATCAAAGTTTCCTGGCTTTGCTGTTAATCTTGCAACAAGTTGTGAAACGAATTCGGATTCATTTGCAGAGATAGATTTTAGTCTAATTTTTAATTCATTTATTGTTGCAAAAATTGGAGTGCCATCAAAGCCAATGGCAACCGAAGTGTGCGCTGCAAAGATCCGAGTTTCATCAGGCAACTTAAAAAGCGTTTGAGTCAGTGAATTATAAAGTTGACGAGCACCTGCCTCGGCACCAGTGTCACCTTTTTCTAAATCTGGTCGGCCAACATTATCAGTAAAAAATGTATCCCCAGTAAAAATCAAATTTTGTCCGATCAAATAACAGGTACTTTCAGCAGTGTGACCGGGAGTTGCTAGGGCTTTAATTTTTGTTTTCCCAAACGGGATCACTTGCCCAGAAGTAATGGGAGTATAGCTGAAAGAGACTCTGGTATTTTGAGGGAGGAGGTACTGAGCTCCAGACAGTTTGGCTAATTCTCGACCACGTGAAACATGATCCGCATGAATATGAGTTTCAATTACGTGAGAAATTTTGGCACCCTTATTTTTTGCAGTAGCTTCATAAACTTCTGCCGGTAAACTTGGATCAATAACTAATGCTTTGCCATCTGAGATCAGAAGATAAGAGAGGCAGCCTTTGCCATTGCGGCGGATCTGAAGTGCGGCATCAATCTCTTTCCCGGGATTTGGGATTTCAGCCACAGTATGAGCCAAACTCCAGGCGCGCATGCCACCAACCAAGTTGAGGGCATTTAGTCCATGGGCTTGCCAAACATGAACGGCTGTTTGGGATCGCATTCCACCGCGACATACTGCAACAACTGGTTTTTCCTTTGAAAGCGAGGTTGAAAATTTCTCTAAGAGTTCAGTTTTACCAGAGCCGATGGCATCATAAGCCGGACAATTTAGACTTCCTGGAATATGCCAATCAGAGTGATCCTGCGTTTCACGAATATCAACAATTTGGAATTGTTCGCCTTGTGCAAGCTTGCTTACAAGTTCGTTAACTCTGATCTCTTTCATACTGAGCCTTATATATAAAAATTATAAAGAAATTAAAGAAAAATTAAAGAAAAATTAAAGAGAAATTTAAATAGAAATTATAAGA
>ENA-ORBV01008317-ORBV01008317.1-microbial-mat-metagenome-genome-assembly--contig:-NODE-8317-length-17477-cov-4.555977_pt1 | contig 17477 bp, 11 predicted proteins | sample MGYA00237777_ERZ505514 | MGnify/ENA primary metagenome ERZ505514 (study PRJEB26160, sample SAMN06269048) | microbial mat metagenome | isolation source: Oligotrophic lake microbial mat | place...
GGCAGTTGGGCTCGCCAGATTGCCGGTCAGGTCGACGACCTTGGCCAAGAGCGGGGCAATGGTATCGGCGTTGAGGTCGACCACAGCCACGGCAGCGTTGGTCTGCAGCGAAACCGACGCATCGGTGCCATCTCCCTCGACGACGCCGTTCAGACCCGTTGCCCCACCAGCAACGTTCGCATAGGTAAAGTCGGTATTGTCCAGAGCGGCGCCCAGTTCGTCGGTGACCGGCTCGGAGAAGACGACAACGACCTGATTGGAGCCAACGTTGGCCTCGACGCGCAGGATGACCGGCCCGGCACCGTCACTCGCTGCGAGGCCCGCCGTCTCGTTCGCCAGGGCATTGCCGGCCGCGTCAACGACATCAGACGCGGTGCCGGGTTTCAGATAGCGGACCGAGGGAGTCGCCCCGGTGTCGGAGGAAGAGCGTTCGGTCAGTCGCAACCGGAGTCGGGTCGCGCTTTGCCACATCGGCGTGCCGACGGCGTAGCCGATGACCGTCCAGGTGCCGACCGGTGTGGTTGTCATGCCCTCGTTGAAATCGACATCGATCGCATCAATCTGACCGTTGCCGTCGAGATCCCGTGTACGGCGCGTGAGAATCGACGGCGGCGTAGTGTCGGCGAAGGTCAGGCTGAAGCCGTTGGTAATGATCGCGCCTGTGAAGCCAAGCGACGCGCCGGGCTGGATGCGCAGCACGGTGTTGGCGGCCAGGGAGATGCCGCAGGCGATGGTGTGCGCACCCTGGGTGGCCACGATCTCCGGCGCCGTGCCGCTCAACGTCAGGACCGCGCCAGCGCCGAGGGTGAAGCTGGTCGCGCTGGAGAAGGTCAGCCGGTTGACCGTCCGCGCTGCGTCCAGCACCGGCCCGGGCCGCGTGCTTCCACTGAAGGTCGCGGTGTCTGAAGTGCCGGACGGATTGCCGGTCGGCGGCGCCCAGTTGGCATTGCTCGACCAGTTGTCGTCGGCGCCGGCACCGCCCCAGACGTAGTCCTGGGCCGAGGCGACGGAGAACGCCAGCAAGAGGCCGGTCAAGATGCGCAATGCCACGGTCATTTCGTTTCCTCGCGAGCGAGCTTCAGCGTCCAGCCACCGACATTGAGACTGACCTGCTTGGCGCCGCCGGCCTGGGCCCGCGCCACCACCGTGGTGCCGTCAGGCGCGCTGCCGGCCCAGTCGACATCTAGGGCGAGGCGGAAGCCGGCGTAGGCGCTGCGCAGATCAGGACGAGCGGGGATGCGGGTGGCGGCACGGGTCTTCAGCCAGTCGTCACCCCAGCTGCCGCCGCGCAGCACGCGCTGGCTGCCGCCGGTGGCCGGCGCCTCGATGGCGACGGTGGCGGTCGGCCATGGGCCGTAGGTGTCGGCGACCCATTCGGCGACGTTGCCATGCATGTCGTACAGCCCTAGCGGATTGGGCAGACGGGCCCGCGACGGACGCGGTTGCCGGCTGGCGTTGTCCGTGGTCCAGGCGATCTTGTCGACGCCCTCGGCATCAGCGGTCAAGCCCGCGGGCAGGGTCCACGGCGCAGCCGAGCCAGCACGCGCGGCCAGTTCCCACTCGGCCTCCAGCGGCAGACGCGCGCCGAGGCCGCTGATCCGTGCGTTGAGCGCTTCGCAGCAGGCGCGGGCGTCGTTCCAGCCGACTCGCTCGACTGGCTGGATCGCCGGTTCGCGACTGGGGAATCGACTGGGGTCGCGGCCCTGCACGGCGGCGTAGAGCGCTTGCGACGTTTCGACTTCGGCGATCCAGAAAGCGCGTGGCAGGATCAGGGCAACCTGCAGCTCGTCAGGTCGGCGACCGACTTCGTTGTCGGGACTGCCAACAGTGACCTGGGCGGGCGGCACGTAGCGGAAGCGCACCCGCCCGCCAGGCAGGTCGGCGTCGGCCCACAGTCCGTAGGCGTCGCGCCCACCCTGAGCGGCCCAGGACGGACGAGCTGGACCGTCGAGTTCGGCCTGGCGGCGCGCCGCTGCGATGACCTCGGGGTCTTCAGCGCCGACCAGTTCGCCGATCAGCCGGCGGAAGCGGCCCTGGCTGGCCGCCTGGGCGGTCGGCGACTGCAGCATCAGGTCGGGCAGGCGCGCCAGCTCGGCCTTCAGTCCACCCACCTCGTCGGCCTTGGCGCGCCATCGCAGGTACGAACGATCGTTGCTGCCGACCAATTCAGCAAGCGAACTCAGCCCGGTTTCGATCACCGCCGTGTCGTATGGGGCGCGCCGATCGAGTACGGCCAGGGTGCTGCGCGCCTCGTTGATGCGCAGAACTTTGCCACGCCAGGCGACCAGCTGCGGATCGTTGGCGCCGACCAGCTGTTCAAGGGCGGTGAACATACGATCGAGATCGTCCGGCACCTGCTCCTTGCGATCAATCGCGCCGATGCGCTGTTGCAGGTCATCCACCCGGACCTGCTTGGCCTGCCAACGCAGCGCGTCCTTGTCCTCGCCGCCGACGTCGACCAGCAGGCGCTCCAGACCGAGGCGCATGGCTGCGGTCACCGGTTCTGCCTTGTCATAGGAAGCCAGGGATTCACGCAGAGTGGCGATACGGCGGGATTCAGCGGCTAGACGCTGGCGATAGACGTCGGCGCGTTCGGGCTCTATGCCGCCCTTGCCGGTCAGCCGGGTCAGCTTGGCAGCGAGATCGCTCTGGGCTGACAGGGTGACCGGACGGGGATCGGATGGCTCCAGCACGCGCAGGTCGGCGCGCAGCTCCTCCAGAGCACGGCGGCTGTCGCGCAGCAGCTGATCCCACGCCAGCACGTCAGCGTCACCCTGATTAACCAGGGCGGATAGCTGGACGAGGTCGCGCTCGAATGGCGGCAAGGAGCCCGTAGGTAGTAGGCCGGTGGCCTTCTTCGCTGTTTCATCCAGCCGGGTGCGGCAACCCATCGCCGTCTTCTCGGCCGCTGCGATCGCGGCCAGCCAGTCCTTGGCGAAGGTGTCTTCGTCGCCCATCGCCTCGCGATAGGCGGCCAGTTTGTCGGCGATCTGGTCCTGCTTCGGCTTGCTGATCATATCGGGCGACTGGCCAACCACCGCGGTGATCTGCTCGCGCAGGGTGGCAACGCGGCCGCGAGCCCCCTCCAGCTTCTCGTTCCAGCGGCGGAATTCCGCGTCGTTTTCGTCGAGGAAGCCCTTGAGGTCGGCCAGAGCGTTGGCGTAGACCACGCGTTCGCGCTCGGTGATCGCGGGCTTCGTATCAAGCGGCGCGATGCGGGCACGCAACTTGCCCAGTTCCGTATCGAAGTTGGCGACCCGGGCGTTCCACTTGACCAGCTGCACGTCGTCGGCCGGCACCAGCATACCCAGCGACATCAGAATCGGGACAAAGCGGTCGCGGTCGCCCTTCTTCAGCTGCTGGGATTCGAAGGCGGCACCGGCGCTACGCAGGCGAGCCTCTTCGGCCTCGAGCCCGGCGAGGCGCTTCTGCCAGCGCTGCGCCGCGACGTCGTCGCCACCAACCTTGCCCAAATACGACTCAAGGTCCTTCTTCGCCGACTGGCGCGCGGTGAGATCGATCAGCGGCGCATCGACCGCCGCCAGACGCATCTGCAGGACGCGCACCTCGTCAACCTTGGTGTGCCACTTCAGTACGTCGGGGTCCTGGGCACCCAGCGGGGCATAATTGGCCAGCTCGTCGAGCGAGACCTCGACGCCGTCAGGCAGCGGCGCGATGTTGTCGAGCGCGGCGGCCAGGGTCTGGCGCAAACGGGCGACCTTTGATTCGGCCTCCTGGCTGCGCTTGAGCTGGGCCAGTTCGCTCTGGCGGGTGCGTTCGCCGCTTGCCGTCAGCCACGAATAGCCCGCGTAGCCAAGGCCGCCGACCACCAGCACCGCCGCCGCCGCGATCGGCAGCAGATGGCGCTGGAAGAAGTTCATCTGTTCGCGCTTGGCCTCGTCGGCGCCGGTCCCCAGCTTGTAATTGGCGATCGCACTCTTGAGCAGGCTGCCGGTACGGATGGCCTCGAGGTCGCGGACCAGTTCGTCGGCGGTCTGGTAGCGGTTCTCGGGCTTCTTCTGCAGACAGCGCAGAATGACGGCCTGGATCTCGTCGCTGATGCCCGAGACGACATTTTTGGGCAGCACTGGCTCGTCGTAGCAGTGCTGGTAGATCAGGGCGTTTGGGGTCGAGCCATTGAATGGCTTCTGGCCGGTGGCCAGTTCGTAGAAGACCACGCCAAGCGAGTAGAGGTCGCTACGCGTATCGACTTCGCGGTCGCCGCGGCCCTGTTCGGGCGAGACGTAGGCCGGTGTGCCGACCGCCTGACCGGTCATGGTCAGGTTGTGCTCGCCGAGCACCTTGACGATGCCGAAGTCGGCGATCTTCACCAAGCCATCCTTCGCAACCATGATGTTCGGCGGCTTGATGTCGCGATGGACGACGCCGTGACGGCCGGCCTCGGCCAGACCCTTGGCCGCCTGCAGGACGTAATTGGCCGCCTCGTCAGGCGTCAGCGGCTTGTTCTCGTCGCGCGACTTCTTCAGCACGTCGTAGAGGTCGATGCCGTCGACATACTCCATCGCGTAGAAGTGGTTGCCGTCGTGCTCGCCGATGAAGTAGACCTGCACGATGTGCGGGCTGACCAGTTTCGACGCCGTTTCGGCTTCGAGATGGAATCGCTTCAGCAGCCGACCATCCGCGGCCAGGTTCGGTGGCATCACCTTGATCGCGACCCGCCGCTTGAGCGACTTCTGTTTGGCGCGGTAGACCGCGCCCATGCCGCCTTCACCAAGAATGCCGCCCAGCTCGAAGTCTCCCCAGCTCTGACCGGTATGCGGGCCCTTGCGGCCCTGCAGGTGCCAGGCGTCGTCAAAACCCTGCGATGAGCCAGCGCCGGTGCGCGGCTTGCCGTCGTATCCGGTACGCGGCTTCCCGCCCATGGTCGCCGGCGTCGGCGTGCCTGCGGATGGTTGCATGGTCAGCTCGCGGCCACTGAGCGGGCCGGCCGGTTGCATGGTGTTCTCGCGGCCCGACAGCGGTGCCGGGGTGCCCGGCTGCATGGTCAGCTCGCGACCGGAGATGATGCCGGAGCCCGGCGTCTGCATGGTCAGTTCTCGACCCGACAGGTCGCCGGGACTCGGCGTCTGCACCGTCAACTCGCGACCCGACAAAATGCCTGCGCTCGGCGTCTGCATCGTCAGCTCGCGACCGGATAGATCTCCAGCGCTCGGCGTCTGCATCGTCAGCTCGCGACCAGACAGTCTGGCAGGCGCGGGCGCCAGCTCGTCAGGATCGGTAATACGTAACGGATCCAGCGGTGGCGGTGGCACCGGGATGGAATGGTCGCTTGGTTGGTCCTGGTCTGGCATGATCGCGTTTCTCGACTGCAGGCTTGTGCTTTCAACTTGCACGTACGCAAGCTGCGTCCTTGAACGTTTCAACCGTTGCGTGGAAGGTTCGGCGGCGGAGGTCGAGTGACATCGCCGGTTGTCAGGCCGCTGCCGACTTGGCACATTGCACGGCCATGCCGGTGTCTCCTCAGGCCGAAGCCCTCGTCCAACTCGCGCGCAAGCGCCGCATCCTCGACCGTCCAGGTTGCGCCCGGCTGCGCATCCTGCTGTCGGATCGCGGGGTCGACGATGCCGCTAAGGCACGCACCTTCCTAGAAAAAGCGCGCCTGCTGCCGATCGGCCCGTCACAGCAGCTGATCTCGCACCTGCCCGCTCCGACCGGCCTCGACCTCGGCCCGTACCGCGTACTCGCCCATCTCGCCGACGGCGGAATGGGCTCAGTGTGGCTGGCGGTGCGCGCGCCAGGCGCCGCGGCACCTTCGCCAACGCCTACGCCCGCCTCGGCCTCGACGACGCGCAGGTCCGGCGAATGGGCGATCCAGCGTCTGCCCGAGCCCGGTCAGCTGGTCGTAGTCAAGACGATGAAGGGTCAGTTCGCCGGCAACGACGAGGTGCGTAAGCGTTTCAACCGCGAATGCCGCTACATGGCGGAACTCGCCCACCCGTCGGTGGTGGCGATCCTCGACCACGGCGCGACCGAGGACGGTACCCTCTACATGGTGTTGGAATTCGTCGAGACGGGCGATCTCAAAGAGCTGGTCGAGTCGCAGGGCGCACTGGCCGAGTCGCTGGCGTTGTCGTTCGCCCACCAGGTCGCTGATGCCCTGCACGAGGCGCACGCCCGCAGGCTGATCCACCGCGACATCAAGCCGGCGAACATCTTCGCCTCGCCCGAGGGCACCTGCAAGTTGGCCGACTTCGGCATCGCCCGTTCGACCTCGGTCGAGCGCACCCAGCTGACCATGGAGGGCACCCTGGTCGGCAGTCCGGCCTACATGAGCCCAGAACAGGTCATCGCCGAGAAGGATCTCGACATCCGCAGCGACCTCTACGCCCTCGGCTGCGTGCTGTACTACTGCCTGACTGGGCGCGAGCCGTACAAGGGCCGGCTGCAAGAAGTATTGCACGCCCACCGCACTGCGCCGATTCCCGATCCGCGCACCGGGCGACCAGAGGTCACGGCTAAATCCGCAGCGATTGTCGCCAAACTGATGGCCAAGAAGCGCGAAGACCGCTTCCAGACGCCCGGCGAGCTACGCAGCGCCATTGCCGATGCGCTGTCGTCGCTGGGCACCGGCGCGCCGGCCTCGGCCCCGGTGATGCCGGCACCCAGCCAAGACCGCACCATCACCTGCGACTTGCTGTCCGAGGACAAGTCGCCCGGCAGCGAAAGCGACAGCCATCCGACCGTGAAGGTCGGACCGCAGGGCGAGATTGACATTGATGCGACCATGGCCGTATCGATCAGCGACTGGGCCGGTTCCGGCGGTGGCGCGCCACCTGGCGTGATGACCTCGATGGTGGCGACCCCGGCGCCAGTCGAGCACCCGGGTTCAGCGGCCACTGTTCCGGTCGCCGTCCCGGCTCCCGTCGAGCATCCAGGTTCGGCCGCCACCATCCCGGTCGCCGTCGCGGCCCCGGCTGAACCCGGCGAGCGGGTCGATGGCGAGCTGTCCAGGGCTCTCGACTCGCCGTGGATCGCCCTGGTCGGTGAGGGCTGCCACATCCTGCTCTACGCGCGCCGCCAGATCACCCTCGGCAAGTTGTGCGAACCCCCTGTCGATGTGTGCCTGCGCAAGCATCCGACCAGCACCTTCCGCGACGACTGCCTGCGCATCAGCCGGCAGCACCTACAGTTGCGTTTCGACGCGCCTTCCGGTCGCGTGCTACTGAGTGACCTCGGCAGTGGCAACGGTACCCTGGTTAACGGCACGCCGATGGCCCCGAACTCGCCGTTGGCGATTGAGGGCGGCAGCGAGCATAAACTGCACGTCGCCGGGGCATTGGCTCTGACCTTGCGGGTGTTCCTACAGCGCGGACCGGGGCCAACGGGCCTTGGCACCGACGACGGATCGCCGGGTGAATGCGGCCTGGATTGCAGCCACGCCGTCGACGCGGTGGTACTGCAGCGTCCAGACAACCGACCGGGCTTGGCCTATGCACTGGTCGTTCGCCGCCTGACCATCGGCGGGTCAGGTGCCGACCTTGTGCTGCCGCAGGCTTCCGGGCCCCCTGCCGAGCTGGCGCTGTGGCGCGGCCACTGGATCTGGCGCTCCAGCCCGTTGACCTGGCAGCCGCTGAGCGACGGCCTAGTCATCGCCGCTGGCGGCAAACGACTGAAGGCACGGACCGGCGGTTACGACATCTTCCAGAGCGAGTCGTAAGCTACTTCAGTCCTGCCTTGTCCAGGTTGGCCTGGCGGATGAACCGCTCCAGCAGGGTGACAACGCGCAGGTAGTGGTCTTTCGATTCGAAGTGGACGGTGATCGCGCCCTTGCCGTTCTTTTCGCGGATGCCCACCTTGCTGCCGAACAGGTGCTGAAGGTTCTCCTCCAGCTCTTTGATGTGCGGTGGTTTCCCGGGTGGGACGACGGTGCCGGGAGCGGGCAGGCGGACGAGCCGCTCGACCTCGCGCACGCTCAGACCGTGGGCGACGATGTGGCGGGCCAGCTCGACCTGACGACCACGGTCGGCCACCGCCAGCAAGGTGCGGGCATGGCCGGCGGACAGCTCGCCGCCGGCGACCAGGCGCTGGACCTCGTCAGGCAGGCCAAGCAAGCGCAACGCGTTACTGATCGTCGTCCGCTCTTTGTTGAGGCGGGTGGCCAGAGCCTCGTGGGTCAGGCCGTGGCTCTCGATTAGGGCTTGGTAGGCGCGCGCCAGCTCCAGGGCGTTGAGCTGTTCACGCTGGATGTTCTCGATCAGGCGTAGTTCGGCCTGATGCTGTGGGTCGGTCTCGTCGCGCACTACTACCGGCACCTTGTCGAGCCCGGCCAGCTTGGCAGCACGCCACCGGCGCTCGCCCGAGAGGATTTCGAAGCCGACTTCGCGACGCAGCACCACGATAGGCTGCAGCAGTCCATGCTGCTTGATGCTGTCCGCCAGCTCGCGCAGGGCGGTCTCGTCGAAATCGGTGCGGGGGTTGGCCTTGGGTGGAGTGATCAGACCCAGCTCGACCTCCAGGTAGCCCTTCCCCCCCTCACGGCGCGGGGTGCGGGCAAAGACGTCCTGCAGGCTGCGGCCCAGGGAGTTGTCGGCGAGGCTCATGGCGTCCCTGCGGGGGTCTGGGGGCTGATGGCTGGAGTCTGGCTCAGGTCGAGCCGGACGAGCAGCTCTTTGGTGGCCGCCAGGTAGGCCAAAGCGGCTGGCGACAGGGGATCGTGGTCGACCAGGGCGCGGGCATGGCTGGGCGCCGCGGCGGCCGACTCGTCGCGTGGGATGACGGCGTTGAACACCCCTGATCCGAAGTGCCGGCGGACCTCACTCGCAACCCCCTGCGACAACGCCGATCCGGGCACCGCCATAGTCAGCAGGATGCCGCACAGGGTCAGCTGCAGCTCATGGTCCTGGCGCAGTCCATCGACATGAGCCAGCAACTGGCTGAGGCCTTCCAGGGCGAAGTACTCGCTTTGGAGCGGCACCAGCAGATGGGTTGCAGCAAGCAGGGCGTTGGTCGGCAAGCAGGTCAGATTGGGTGGGCAGTCGACAATAATGAGGTCAAAATTGACCCGGTGTGGTTTCAGCCGTTCTCGCAGCGCGAGCGATCCGCCAACAGCTCCGGCCAGCCGGCGCTCCTGATCCGCTAAATCAGCGCCAGATGGGACCAAACGAACCCCTTCGGCGGATGTCTCTACGGGTTCAGCTCCGCTATAAATCGAATGGTCAAACGGTGTTTTGTTCAGTGTGCTGCTTGCGTTAGCTTGTGGATCATTGTCCACCACCAACACGCGTTTGCCGGCCAGCCCAGCGTAGGCAGCAAGATTGACGACGGTCGTCGTTTTGCCGACGCCGCCTTTTTGATTCGACACGACCAAGACTGGAGCCAGACGTTCCACGTGAAACAGGGTTATGGCAGTTCTACAGGAAAGGCAATGCCCGCAGGTTCACATGGAGAACCGGAGCAAGAGAGTCGAGGTGCCATGTAGCACGCACTCCGTCAACGCGAACACCCACAGCAAGGCTGCGGGTGTTCCACGTGAAACATTTCTAGTGGCGTCTGGCTTACATGCGGCGGTAGCACACCGATGGCGATACGGTCAAACCCATGCTGTCGATCTCTGCCACAGCGGCCAAAAAATCGCCTCCTCGAGCCGGATGAGTGACCAACTCGATCGAGGCCTGGCCGTGCTCATCGGTCTCGCCCTGGTAAATGGAGCGGATCGATATGCCCTTGACGCTGAGGATCTGGGTGATGCCAGCCAGGATGCCCGGTTTATCGGGTGTTGCAAATCGGGCGTAGCTGGCCGTGCGTTCATCAGCCTCAGCCAGAAACGCAGGGGGTTTGGGTTGGTGGACGAATCCAAACGAGCCAAACGTCTGCTGCGCACGCCCGAGGGCCACATCGATGACATCTGACAGCACAGCGCTGGCGGTTGGCAGGTCCCCAGCACCTTGACCAGTAAACAATTGCGGTCCCGCAGAAGAACCAACAACAAAGATGCCGTTGTAGTTCATATGAACCGCAGCCAGCGGGTGATCGAGGGGGACCAGCGTTGGAGCGACGTGCAGCTCCAGGCCCTCGTCGCGCTGGGTCGCCATGGCCAGCAACTTGATCCGGCTCTTCAGACGGGCGGCCGAAGTCATGTCCTGAGCGGTGACGTTTTGGATGCCCTCGATGCGCAGGGCGGTCAGCGGGACGCGGATACCGAAGGCGATGCGCGACAAGATGGCCAGCTTGTGGGCGGTGTCGGTGCCGTTGACATCCAGGGTCGGGTCGGCCTCGGCGTAGCCCAGCCGCTGGGCCTCGGCCAGCGCTTGCTGGTAGCTCCACGCCTTCTGCTCCATCATGGTCAGGATGAAGTTGGTCGTGCCGTTGAGGATGCCGGTGATCGAGAGGATGCGGTTGGCAGCTAGGCCATCGCGCAGGGCGCCGATGATCGGGATGCCGCCAGCCACCGCCGCCTCAAAGGCGATGGCGACCTGGTGCTCTTTGGCGACCGCGAACAACTCGTCGCCGTGCGCGGCGATCAGGGCCTTGTTCGAGGTGACCACATGCTTGCCGGCGCGCAGGCAGGCCAAGGCCAGATCCTTGGCGAAGGTGGTGCCGCCGACCAGCAGCAGGGCGATGGTGATCCGGGGGTCGCCGGTGATCAGAACTATGTCCTGGCCGAGCGTGGCGCCCAGTACGTCGGTGCTCTTGTAGGGAGGCATCGAGACGATCGCGCGCAGGTCCAAATCGACCCCGGTGCGCGCCGCAATGACTGCCCGATCACGCCGCAGGACGTCGACCACGCCGCCGCCGACCACGCCGAATCCGATGATGCCGATGCCGATCGATGCCATGACGCCTCCGAGGCGTTACATGATTGGCCTAGAGGGGGCCCAAGCAACTCCGGACGTTCCTTAGATGCCCTCTCCAAGCCGTTCGGCGAGGAATTCGTTAAGCCCGGCGCGGCGGATCTTCGCCTGAGTCTTCTCGACGTCATAGGTCAGACGATGGAACGTCAGGGTCTCGCCATCGAGGGTGGCAAAGCTGGTGCGCACATCACGGTCACGCGGCTGACCGACCGAACCAACGCAGACGTAAGCCTTGTGGCCTTTGGGCAGGCGGAACACGCGGTGACCGTCGTGCGGCACCATGATCCCCACCGTCGTCGCCATGAACGGGGTGTGGTTGTGGCCGGCGAAGCAGACGTCGAAGCCACTGAAGTCCTTGTTCAGGGTGTCGATCATCTGCTGCGCCTCGACCGGATTCTCCGGCTCGTCAACGTAGTCGTGGACGGGGTCATAGATTGACCCGTGCACGCACAACAGCTTGTCGACCACGGCGAACGGTTTGCGCGCCTTGAACCACTCCCACAGCTGCGGCTGCGGCTGCAGCTGCTGACGGGTCCAGTCGATCGCCTGGGCGGCATGCGGATTGAAGCGGTGCTTGCCAGTAACCAGGGCCTCCTCGTGATTACCCATCAGGCTGACGGTGAATCGTTCGGTGGCGACCTTTGCCACCGGCACCGGGTCAGGACCATAACCGATCACATCGCCCAGGCAGAGGTACTTCGTCACCCCCAGGGATTCGCAGCGTTCCAGCACGACCGACAGCGCTTCCCAGTTGGAGTGGATGTCGCTAAGGATGGCGATCACTGCGGCACTCTCTGCAGTCCAGTGCTGGTCGGTCCGGTGTAGCCGGGCAGGCTGCCGTCGGCGACCTCGCGCCACAGCTTGGCGACGGTCGGGATGTGCAGGCCGACGACTGTTTCCATGGCACCCTGCACCTCGACGACGAAGCGATCCGCCTTGGCCTGAATGGCATAGCCGCCGGCCTTGCCGACGCCCTCGCCGGTGGCGGCGTAGTCGGCGATCTCTTGCGGCGAGAGCGGTCGCATGGTGACGCGGGCAGTGGTCAGGGCGACCGCCTCGACCTCGGACCCAGCGCGCCACAAGCAGTGCGCGGTCATGACCTGGTGGGTGGTGCCGGACAGCTTGCCCAGCATCACCGCCACGCCGGCAGGGTCAGCCGGACTGCCCAGGATTTCGCGGCCGAGCGCGACCACGGTGTCAGCGCCCAGTACGATCGAGCCGGCCGGCACGCTGGCTCCGCGTGCCTTGGCCCGTGCACGTTCGATCGCCAGAGCCTGTGGCACGGGCAACTGGATGGTCTCTTCGTCGCAGCTGCTGGAGGTGACGGTGAAGACCACGGCGGCGCGCGCCAACAAGGTCGCGCGTTGCGGGCTTTGACTGGCGAGGTAGAGCACACCATCTAGCCTAGCCAACGCGGCGGGGCAGAGCAACAGGAGGCTGCATGGCACGGACCCGACAGACGATCCCCACGACAACGCGGACCAGCGATCTGATCGGCGCGAAGTCCCGCCGCGCCTTCGCCGCCGCCTGCGACGTCATTCCCGGCGGGGTCAATAGCCCGGTGCGGGCGTGGAAGCGCCTCGGCGGGCAGCCGCCGCTGATCGCCAGCGGGCGCGGTTCTCGCATCACCGACCTCGACGGCCGCCACTATGTCGATTACGTGCTGTCGTGGGGGCCACTGTTGCACGGCCACGCCCACCCCCGGGTAGTGCGCGCGGTGACCGCTGCGGCCAAGCGCGGCCTCGGCTTCGGCGCCCCGACCCTGGCCGAGACCGAGCTGGCGACGCTACTGTGCAAGGCGCTGCCCAGCGTGCAGCAGGTCCGCCTAGTCAGCAGCGGCACCGAGGCCTGCATGAGCGCCCTGCGCTTGGCCCGCGCCGCCACCGGCCGTGATCTGTGCATCAAATTCGACGGCTGCTACCACGGCCATGCCGACAACTTCCTGGTCGCCGCCGGCAGCGGCTGCGCCACCCTCAACACGCCGGACAGCGCCGGCGTGCCTGCCGTTGTTGCCGCCAAGACGCTCAGCGCCCCGTACAACGACGCCGCAACGGTCGAACGGCTGTTGATCAAGCATCGCGGCCAAGTCGCCGCCGTGATGGTCGAACCGGTCGCCGGCAACATGGGCCTGGTGCTGCCGCAGCCGGGCTTCTTAGAGGGCCTGCGTCAGCTCTGCCGCGCGCATGGCGCGCTGCTCATCTTCGACGAGGTGATGACCGGCTTCCGCGTCGCCTGGGGCGGCTGGCAGGTGCACGCCGGCATCCGTCCCGACCTAACCTGCCTGGGCAAGGTGATCGGCGGTGGCCTGCCGGTCGCAGCCTATGGCGGTGCGCGCGACCTCATGGCCCACCTCGCGCCGCTCGGCGCCTGCTACCAGGCCGGCACCCTGTCGGGCAATCCGGTCGCGGTCGCTGCCGGCCTCGCCACCCTCAAGCTGGCCTCGCGGGCGGGCTTCTACGAACGTACCGCCGCCCGCCTGACGCGCCTGCTCGACGGCCTGCGCGAGCGCGCCGTCCGCCACAGCGTCCCGATCCAGTTCAGCCAAGCCGGCACCATGTGGGGCTACTTCCTGAGCGACCGTCCGGTCACCGACTGGACCACTGCCCAGAGCCAGGACGACGCCCGCTGGAACCGCTTCGTCACGGCGATGTACCGAGCGGGTATCTACCTGGCGCCGAGCCCGTATGAAGCTGCGTTCTGGAGTTCGGTACATACGCAACGCGATGTAGAACAGACGCTTATGGCAGCGGAGATCGCCTTCGCGGAGACCGCATGAAGGGGTGTGGGGAAATCCAGCAGGGGGTTTCCAACACCCTTGTGCATACTCAAGCCATGGATCCCTCGCCGCGAAATCAGCTTGCTGCCAACCTTTCCCCACCTTGGGTCCGGAAAGGCATGTCGATCGTCGAACTCGTCTTGGCCATTCTCGTACTCAGTGTCGGATTGATGACCGCGGTGGGGGGGATCTCCTCGTTGCGCGGCGTGCGAGCCCAAGCTGAGGAAACGGTCTCGGTACAATCTATTGTGTATGGCCTCGGTGAGCGATTCCAAGGCGCACGATGGGACAATATCGGCGTTGCTCCGTGGTCACTGGCTCGACTTGAAGAAGGTGCAGGCGTTGTTCCTGATAATTTGCCGATGATAGACGACACGGACATGAAAAGCCTTGACGTCAACCAAGACGCGACGGTCAGCGGCAGCGAACTGGCCACGCGCAGCTCGCGCGGCCTTCAATCGCTGGGCATCATCTCCGAACCAGCTCGCGTCTCCGACCTCAAGATCTACATCGAGTACTACCGGGCCGTTACGGCCAGGGACGGCGATGGAAACCCGACCGGTCCGGTGGGCCTCATGAGCGGCGAGGATGTGTCCTTCGCAAACGTCGAGGTCGGAGATTTCGCCAATGCGCTGCGCTTCGACCTGCGCCAGGAAGGCCTGGACATTCTTCATGCCGGCACGCGTGCTAGCGTACTCACCAATCGTGCAAAATACCGACTGGACCAGTCGCTGCCGCCTACCGGGCAGGTCGGTGAGAATGAGCCCATCGTGATACGCATCCTCGCCACTTGGTCGACCCGTGTTGGCGATCGGACATCCCCGTCAGGCCAGCTCTCCATCATCACCAGCCGGAAGCCGTGACCATGCGCCACCATCGCCCCGTCGCCGCGTTCTCCCTGCTCGAGATGACTATAGCCTCGGGGATGTTCGTACTCGTCATGGCCGCCGTCCTGCAGACCCTGGTGGCCAGCACCAAATACTCCGCGTTCGCCGAAGCTCAGGACGAGTTGTCTAGCGAAGGCAACCGGGTCATGCAATCCATCGCCGGCGACTTGGCCACCTCTGGCTGGTGGTTCTCCGATCGGACGCTGGACTACAAAAACGCCGTAACTGACCGCGATCTGCGCTACATGCCCTACGCGATGATCCAAGATGCCGGTGGCGCCGGCGGAGCCAGCGGCCAAAGCACCGTCCTGTTCCACGCACTGCGCGACACCAGTGATGGGCGAAGTTTCCCTGAAGCGCCGGCCTCGATCGACGAATATCTGCCCGGTTCACCGGGCGATCGCACCGCACTGTTCGGCACGGGCGGCAGGCAGGCCTGGGATTCCAGCTTTTACGCCCGTAGCCAAGAGTTGCTCTTCCTCAAGAGCTCGGTCTCGACTTGGAACCACGTCACCGACAAGATGCTGACGTCGCAAGAAGACAGTCCTTCGATCTACTTCGCGGGCAAGCGCTCGGAATGGACGGCGGTCGCCGCCTCGGACACAGCCGAGGATCTCAAGCGCGCCCGCCTACGCATCCTGGCCACCAGCGGCTGGAAGCCGACGCTCGACGGCTCCGGCAACGTCATCGGCTACTCTCCACGCAAAGTCTACTCATACGTCAACGCCCCCGCCGGCACCGAGATCACTGGCGCTGATGCCAACACGGTCCCCTACGGCGTGGTCATGGAGTCCGGCTGGCTCATCGATCCTGACGGAGATCTGTCCGGGCTGCAGGTCAACTGGGTGACGCTCAATGGAAATGCGTATACCACGTCGTCTCAGGATAAGGACAATCTCAAGGAATACTTGTTCGCGGTCGTGCGCTCGTCCGCCGGGCTGGGCCGGCTGGTGCGAGCGCACAAGGTCCTTGAGGTTAGCCCTGGGCCCAGCCGCTTCGGTGTCGAGGTGGGCAACCTGCTGCCACGGGCATCGGGGGCGAGCGGGTCCTATTACATGGAAGTCGACAAAGTCCTCTCGGATAATGTCATGCGGGCGGTTTTCGACACGTTCCGCACGGTCGATGAAGGCGCTTCGACGGTCACCTCGCTTGACTACAACACCGTGCGTGTGCGTCTCTACCTCGCACGGCGGGTCCTGGCCAGCACGGACGGCGCCGTGCTGACCCGCATCATCGACCGTGTATTTACCATGAGAGCGCAGAATTCCGAGCCTGACAAGGACCCTCTAGCGACGGATTCCAACGCTTCTGTTCTTGGCACCAGCGCCATCGGCCTACCCTTCTGACCCCCCAGCGGCAGCGAGATACCCCATGAGCCTACTTCTCCGCAGATCACCTACCCGTTCGGGCAACGCCTTGGTCCTGTCGTTGGGCATCCTCACCATGGTCGCGGCAGCCATCGCCGTCTCGACCACGCGCGGCACCGCGGTCCTGCAGGAGGCGTCGTACCTACGCCAAGACGCAGCCGTGATCGGCGCTGTCGAGGCAGTCCTGGCACGTGAAGAGATGATGGTCATCTCGCTGGCTCAGGCTGGCGACCCCAATGCTTTCGCCGCCATTAATCGCAACTACAATAGCCAACTCTTCGGCAATTGCGAGGTTCGCTCGAAGATCGAACCGGTTCGCACCGCCAACAAGGATCGTAGTGGCAACCCCATTGCGTTCATCACCAACCCGGCCCCCGATATCGCCTGGGAGGCGCCGTCGAGCAACGTGCGTGATGCTGCCGGCGAATCGTATCCGGATCCTGGCAACGCGGCTATCCAGGCGATTGACGCCTACAGCAACCCTTATTGGAAGACCAACGACAGCGTCTATCTCTACCGCATCTCTGCCGAAGCGCGCTATTTCGAGACGGCGCCCCTCGCGGCCGAACGTCAGTTCTATAATGACACTCGCACGGCGGCCGAATACGATTGGAACGTCCCCGGCACGTGGAAGGCGCGGGCCCAGGGGGTGCGCTATGTCGCAGTAAACAAAGAACCGCTGTTCCGCTATGTCATCTTCTATGCCCAGCAGGGTCCTAAGGGTGACCTCGAGTTCTCGCACGGCCCAGCGATCAACGTCCAGGGCAATGTGCACTCGAACGGTTCCATCTACATGGGTGCCGGCACCGAAGTTAACCGCTGGGATGCGGTGCGCCCGAGCAACGGAGCGACCCAACTCGGCCCCGACCCGTGGAACGCAACGACGGACTACTCGCGCGGCGCGCGCGTGACGTGCTCTTCGTCGAGATTGAAAACGATGGATTCACTCAGACGGATACGCGTGAGGCAATAAAGGGCTCGCAATTGGACGACGCGGCTGCGCTCGTGCTGTCGTTCAAGGTTGGCAGGTGGCAACGGGTTGCCGCGACGTGGGAAGCATTGTGATAGTGCGCCGTGGGACGGGGCCTAGCATTGTCGTCTGCCCAAACGGCATCGCCATGTTCTCTTGAACTCCGAAAAAACACCGACACAACGTCTTGCTGAGATAGAGTAGCCTCTCCTTATGAACAGATACGACGCTGGCAGCGAAGGCGACGATGCGTTCGAACCTGGGTCGGGTGGATTGGTGCTGAGGAACAAACTCAGGATCACCGACCAGGGCGAGATGTCCGTAGCTGAGTCCAAGGCCCTGAACGCCGCTTTCCACAAGAGCATTGCCGAGGTCACTGTGGACAACCGCTTCAATATCTCACTCATTTGTGATTTGCACCGTTGGTGGCTGGGCGACATCTACTCTTTTGCAGGCGAGTTTCGTACGGTGAACGTCAATAAAGGCGGCATTCTTTTCGCGCCCGTTGAGCATCTACACCGTTCGCTTGCGAACCTGGACAAAGTGCTTTCACGCAATACGCCTTCCAAAATTCAAGATGAGCAACCGCTCGTCAACGCGATATGCGAAGTCCACTCTGAACTCGTCTTAGTTCATCCGTTTCGAGAAGGAAACGGCCGTCTCGGT
>ENA-ORBV01008321-ORBV01008321.1-microbial-mat-metagenome-genome-assembly--contig:-NODE-8321-length-17470-cov-4.684413_pt1 | contig 17470 bp, 9 predicted proteins | sample MGYA00237777_ERZ505514 | MGnify/ENA primary metagenome ERZ505514 (study PRJEB26160, sample SAMN06269048) | microbial mat metagenome | isolation source: Oligotrophic lake microbial mat | place...
GGATCGTGGCCAATGCCGACGAAGGCGACGCCGGCGCCTACATCGATCGCTTCATCCTCGAAGGCGACCCGCACGCCTTCATCGAAGGTATGACGCTCGCGGCCTTCGCGGTCGGCGCGAGCCGCGGGATCATCTATCTGCGGCATGAGTATCCGTATGCGCAGCAAGTCCTCGAGCGAGCGCTGGCCGAAGCGCGCGCGGCCGGCTGGCTCGGCGAGGCGATCCGGGGCCGCGACTTCGCCTTCGAGATCGAAGTGTTCGTTGGCCACGGCAGCTACATTTGCGGCGAAGAGACTGCACTGCTCCATTCGCTCGCCGGCCAGCGACCGGAGCCGACAATCCGTCCGCCCTATGCCGCGTCGCGCGGTTATCTCGGTCGCCCGACCTTGGTCAGCAACGTCGAGACTTTCGCCACGGTGCCGTGGATCGTCGAGCGCGGGGGCGAGGCGTATCGGGCGCTGGGTTTCTCGCAGAGCCGCGGGACCAAGGCGCTGTCGCTCAATTCGCTCTTCGTCCGGCCCGGGCTTTATGAAGTCGAGTTTGGCCTGCCGCTGCGCCGGATCGTCGAGGAACTCGGCGGCGGACTGCGCTCCGGGAATTTGAAAGGCGTGATCGTCGGCGGCCCGCTCGCGGGGATCGTCCCGCCGCACTTGCTCGATACGCCGCTCGGTTTCGAGGAACTGCACGCCATCGGCGCGGCCGTCGGTCATGGCGGCGTGATTGCCTTCGATCACTCGACCTCGATCGCCGCGCTCGTGCATCACGTCCTCTCGTTTGGCGCCTCCGAATCCTGCGGCAAATGCACGCCCTGCCGGCTCGGCACGCGGCGGCTGGAGGAGATCTTCGCCCGTGCGGCCGGCCTGGCCGAAGGGCCGGGAACCATTCGCGCAGAAGTGGAGGAACTCATCGCCGTGCTCCGGCAGGCCAGCCTGTGCGGGCACGGCGTCGGCCTCGGAGACTTCGCCGCCTCGGCGCTGCGCTATTTCGGAAAGGAACTCGACGCATGCTGGCCGTAACGATCAACGGCGCTCGCCAGCAGTTTCCCGCCGGGACAACGATCCTCGCCGCGGCGCAGCAGCTCGGCTTGGAAATTCCCACGCTGTGCCACGACGACCGGCTGCAACCCAACGGCGCGTGCCGCCTTTGCGTGGTCGAGGTCGCCGGCTGGAATCGTTTCGCCACCGCCTGTTCGACGGAGCTCACCGATGGCATGGAGATCCGCACGGCATCGCCCGCGGTCGAAGACGCGCGCCGGACGATGCTCCGCCTGCTCGCCGCGGACTATCCGCCCGCCGCTTGTGAAGAGGCACCGGAGAAGCCGCTGCATCGCTGGTTCCGGGAATACGAGATTTCGCCGAGTGGCGATGGCGCGCGCCCGTGCTTTCGCGACGCCGCACATCCCTATCTGCATGTGGACATGGCGCAGTGCATCAACTGCTCGCGCTGCGTGCGGATCTGCGACGAGGTGCAGGGCCAGTTCGTCTGGCGGGCGTGGAACCGCGGCGCCGAGACCCGCATCCTGCCGAATGCCGCGGCGTGTCTCACTGAAAGCGATTGCGTGAGCTGCGGGGCCTGCGCCGACACTTGCCCGACTGGGGCGATTCAGGACGTCTCGGAGCGCGTGCATGGGGCCGCGGAGCAGTGGACGCGCACCACCTGTCCGTATTGCGGCACGGGTTGCGAGATGCTCGTGGGCACGCGCGCGGACCGCATCGTGCAGGTGCGGCCGGCGCTCGATGCGCCGGTGAACAAGGGGCACCTTTGTGTGAAAGGCCGCTACGCTTTTGAGTTCACCCATTCGCCCGAACGCGTGACCGAGCCGATGATCCGCGAGGGCGAAAAGTGGCGCGCGGTTTCGTGGACCGAGGCGGTGATCTTCGTCGCCAGTCGCTTGACCGCGATCCTCGAAAAACACGGGCCGCAAAGCATCGGCATGCTCGGTTCCGCCCGCGGCACGAACGAGGAAAACTATGTCGCGCAGAAGTTCGCGCGGCTGGTTCTCGGGACGAATAACATCGATTGCTGTGCCCGCGTCTGCCACGCACCGACCGCGGCGGCCATGAAGCACATGCTCGGCACCGGCGCGGCGACGAACTGCTTCGATGATATCGAGCAAGCCGGCGGCTTTCTCATCTGCGGTTGCAACCCGACGGAGGCGCACCCGATCGTCGGCGCGCGGATCAAGCAGGCCGTGCGGCGCGGCGCGGCGCTCATCGTCATCGATCCCCGCGAGACGGAACTCGCGCAGATGGCCGCGGTGCATCTGGCGCTCCGGCCGGGGACCAATGTGCCGCTGCTCAATGCGCTCGCCCACGTCATCGTGGAGGAAGGTCTTGCTGACCCGGTGGCCTTGCAGGAGCGCGTGCGCGATTTCGCGCCGTTCCGGGAGTTCATTCGGGAATGGACGCCGGCGCGCGCGGCGACCATCTGCGGAGTGGATCCCGCGCGGATTCGGGCGGCGGCGCGGCTCTACGCCGAGGCCCGCCCGACGATGGCTTTCCACGGCCTCGGCATGACCGAGCACGTGCAGGGCACCGAGGGCGTGATGGCGCTCGTGAATCTGGCGCTGCTCACCGGCAATTTCGGCAAACCCGGCGCGGGCGTGAATCCGCTGCGCGGCCAGAACAACGTGCAGGGCTCCGCGCACATGGGCTGCGAACCGGGACATCTCACCGGCTTCGTCCCGATCGAGACCGCGCGCGATGCTTTCGCCACAGCGTGGGGCGGCGCGCTTTCCCAGAAGCCGGGGCTGAACCTCATGCAGATGATGGATGCTGCGGGGCGGTCCGAACTCAAGGCGCTCTGGGCCATCGGCTACGATGTCGCCTTTACCAACCCGGGAACGCTCCAGACGCATGCCGCGCTTGAGATGATCGAGTTGGTCATCGTGCAGGATCTGTTCTTCAACGAACTCGCGCACAAGTTTGGCCACGTGATTCTGCCGGCAGCTTCGCCGTTCGAGAAGGACGGCACGTTCATGAATTCCGAGCGGCGGGTGCAGCGGGTCCGGCGAGCCGTCGCCCCGCCCGGCGCGGCGCTGCCCGACTGGAAGATCGTGGGCGACGTGGCGCGCGCCATGGGTTTCGGCTCAGCTTTCAAATACACGAGCGCGGAGGAGATCTGGGACGAAGTGCGGCAGGTGTGGAAAGCAGGCGCGGGCATGAGTTACGCGCGGCTCGATCGCCAGGGGCTGCAGTGGCCGTGTCCCGATGAAACGCATCCCGGAACGACGATCTTGCACACGGATTCGTTTCCCGGCTCGAAGACCGCGCCGCTCGTATGCCTCGACTACAAAGCGTCCCTCGACACGACGTGCGCGGAGTTTCCCTTCATGCTCACGACGGGCCGTTCGCTCTATCAGTTCAATGCGGGCACGATGACGATGCGCACGCCGAACCGCGAACTGCGCGCGACGGATACGCTCGATTTGTCGCCCGCCGACGGCGCGCAACTCGACTTGCGGGAAGGCGACACCGTGAGCGTGCGCAGCCGCCAGGGATCGGTGCTGCTCCCGCTGCATCTCGATCCGCGGGTGAAGCGTGGCGAAGCCTTCGCGACTTTTCACGCGCGGGAGATCGGCATCAATCACCTCATCGGCGCGGGGCGCGACCGCGAAGTGATGACGCCCGAATACAAGGTGGTCGCCGTGTGCATCGAGAAACACGATGGAGGCGCGGTGCCATGAGCGAGGTCTTTGGTTTCGATTCGTATGCCCCGCGCGAAATCGCCGAACGCGTCGAAACCGTCGGCGTGGCCAAGGCGAATCTGCCGATCGTTTCGATGGTCGCGCTGGGCGTGCTGGCCGGTGGATTCATCGGACTCGGTGCGCTCTTTTCCACCATCGTCCTGAGCGATCCGATGCTCGGCTTCGCCATCTCGCGAGTGCTCGCCGGCGTCGCCTTTTCCCTCGGCCTGATCCTCGTCGTCGTGGCCGGGGCCGAGCTCTTCACGGGCAATAACCTGCTCGTCATGGCCTACGTCGCCGGTCGGATCAGCGGCCAGCGTCTGCTGCTGAATTTGTTCGTCGTCTATGTGTCGAATCTGGTCGGCGCCGCAGGGCTCGCGCTGCTCGTCGCGCTCTCCGGCCATGCCGATCTCGGTGATGGCTCGATCGGTCGCGCGGCCGTCGCCATCGCTGCGGCGAAGACCGCGATTCCGCTCGGCGAGGCCTTCTTCCGAGCAGTGCTGTGCAACATCCTCGTCTGCCTCGCCGTCTGGCTCGCCATGGCGGGTCGCACGGTGGCCGACAAGATCCTCGCCATCGTCTTCCCGGTCGCAGCCTTCGTCGCTGCGGGCTTCGAGCACAGCGTCGCCAATATGTATCTGATCCCGCTGGGCATTTTTCTGAAACCGGAGTTCGGCGGCAGCGGCGCCACCTCACTCGATTGGATCGGATTCCTGCACAACCTGCTGCCCGTCACCATGGGAAACCTCGTCGGCGGCGCCGGGATGGTGGGGCTCGTCTATCACACCATCTACCGGCGGAAATCCTCATGAACACGGCTCAATTCAGCACCATGGATGGAAACGAAGCCGTCGCCCGCGTGGCGTATGCGCTGAGCGAAGTGATCGCGCTTTACCCGATCACGCCGGCCTCGCCGATGGGAGAATGGGCCGATGCCTGGGCCTCGGCGGGCGTGAAGAATCTGTGGGAGGCGGTGCCTTCGCTGATCGAGATGCAGAGCGAGGGCGGTGCGGCGGGCGCCGTCCACGGCGCGCTCCAGACCGGCGCGCTGGCCACGACCTTCACCGCTTCGCAGGGGCTGCTGCTCATGCTGCCGAACATGTTCAAGATCGCGGGCGAACTCACGCCCGCCGTCTTTCACGTGGCCGCGCGCTCCATCGCCACGCACGCGCTCTCGATCTTCGGCGATCACAGCGATGTGATGGCCGCGCGGATGACCGGCTGGGCGATGCTCGGCGCGGCCAATGTGCAGGAGGCGCAGGACTTCGCGCTCATCGCCCACGCGGCGACGCTCGAAGCGCGCGTGCCTTTCGTGAACTTCTTCGACGGGTTCCGCACCTCGCACGAGATCGCCAAGATCGAGCTGCTGGACAACGCTGTGCTGCTCTCGCTGATCGAGGAAAAATTCATCCACGAACATCGCGCCCGCGGCCTGTCGCCGGAGCATCCGGTGCTGCGTGGCTCGGCGCAGAATCCCGATGTGTTCTTCCAGTCGCGCGAGCGGGCGAATCCTTTCTACACCGCTGTTCCGGGGATCGTGCAGCGGACGATGGATCGCTTCGCCGAGCTGACAGGCAGGGCCTACCAAACGTTTGAGTATCACGGCGCGCCGGATGCCGAGCGTGTGCTGGTCCTCATGGGTTCCGGGGCCGAGACGGCCCGTGCGACGGTCGATTTCCTGAATGCCGGTGGAGCGAAATGCGGGGTTCTCACGGTGCGGCTGTTCCGGCCGTGGGATGCGGCACGCTTCGTCGCCGTGCTCCCGGAAACGGCGCGTGCCATCGCGGTGCTCGATCGCTGTAAGGAACCGGGCAGCGCCGCGGAGCCGCTGTTTCTCGATGTGGTCGCGTCCCTGGAAGAAGCGTGGTCGCGGCCGATCCGCCCGCGCGTGATCGGCGGACGCTACGGCCTGGCCTCGAAAGAATTTACTCCCGCCATGGTCAAGGCGGTGCTCGATGAACTCAGTGCCGCGCAGCCGCGCAAGCGTTTCACGGTGGGCATTCACGACGATCTCAATGGGACGAGTCTCGACTGGGATGAGGAGTTCGACATCGAGTCCGACGATACCTATCGCGCGCTTTTTTACGGGCTCGGCTCCGACGGGACCGTGGGCGCGAACAAGGAGACGATCAAGATTATCGGCGAGAGCACGCGGGAGTTTGCGCAGGGATATTTCGTTTACGACTCGAAGAAAGCGGGCGCCGTCACGGTGTCGCATCTGCGTTTCGGTCCGCGCGAGATTCGCGCGGCATATTTGATCCGGCGCGCGCATTTTATCGGCTGCCACCAGCCGCTTTTCCTCGAGCGCTTCGATGTCGCGGAGAGCCTGCGCCCCGGCGGTGTGCTGCTGCTCAATACGCCGGTGCCTGCGAGCGAAGCCTGGGCGCGGCTGCCGGCGCCGACCCAGCGGACGCTCGTGGATCGCGGGGCCCGTCTCTTTGTGATCGATGGCACGCGTGTCGCGCGCGAATGCCGCCTCGGCGGACGCGTGAACACCGTCATGCAGACGTGCTTTTTCGCCGTGTCCGGCGTGTTGCCTGCGGATGAAGCGCTGCGCGCGATCCAGGATTCGATCCGACGCACTTACGCAAAGAAGGGCGAAGAGATCGTGCAGATGAACCTCGCCGCCGTCGACGCCACGCTGGCGCACTTACATGAGGTGAAGCTGGGCACGGTGGGGGCCGGCGCGGGCTTTGCGCCGGCCGTCGAGGCGCGCGCGCCGCAGTTTGTCCGCGAAGTGCTGGGCGAGATCCTCGCGGGACGCGGCGAGCGTGTTCCGGTGAGCGCGCTCCCGGCGGATGGGACTTTCCCGACGGGCACTGCGCGCTGGGAGAAGCGCAATCTCGCGACCGAAATTCCCGTGTGGGACGCCGACCTGTGTGTGCAGTGCGGCAAGTGTGTGCTGGTCTGCCCGCATGCGGCTATTCGCGGCAAGGCCTACGCATCGGCTGCGCTCGCCAGCGCGCCTGCGACCTTCCTCTCGCGCGAGGCGCGGCTCCCGGCGTGGAAGGGACTGCGCTACACGCTGCAGGTTGCGCCGGAGGATTGCACGGGCTGCGGGTTGTGCGTCGATGTCTGCCCGGCGCGGAACAAATCGGAAGCACGCCTCAAGGCGATCAATCTGCAGCCGCAAGCTCCGCTGCGTGCGACGGAGCGGGTGAATTGGGAGTTCTTCCTCGGGCTGCCGGCCACGCCGCAGGCCCAGGTCGCGCCCGAGCGAGTGCGTGAACTCCAGGTGCGCGAGCCGTTGTTCGAATTCTCCGGGGCGTGCGCGGGTTGCGGTGAGACGCCGTATTTGAAGCTGCTTACGCAACTCTTTGGCGACCGCTTACTCGTGGCGAATGCCACCGGGTGCTCCTCGATCTACGGCGGCAATCTTCCCACGACCCCGTGGACCACCAATGCCGCCGGACGCGGGCCGGCGTGGGCGAATTCTCTCTTCGAGGACAACGCAGAGTTTGGCTTCGGGTTCCGCGTCGCGCTCGACCAGCAGAAGGAAATCGCCGCCGGTTTGCTCCGCACGCTGGCACCTCAACTCGGAGATCATTTCGTCGCGCAAATCCTCAAGGCGCCGCAGAGCGATGAGGCGGATCTCGCCGATCAGCGCGACCGGATCGTGGAGTTGCGAGAGCGACTGCTCACGCTCGCAGGCCCCGCTGCGCGGGCGCTGGAAACGGTCGCCGACGCGCTCGTGCGCAAGAGCGTCTGGATCGTGGGCGGCGACGGCTGGGCTTACGACATCGGTTTTGGTGGCCTCGATCACGTGCTGGCCAGCGGGCGCAATGTGAAGGTGCTCGTGCTCGATACCGAGGTGTATTCCAACACCGGCGGCCAGTGCTCGAAAGCCACGCCGCGGGCCGCGGTGGCCAAGTTTGCCGCCGGCGGAAAACCGGGCGCGAAAAAGGATCTCGGCCTCATGGCGATGACCTATGGGAGCATCTATGTGGCGAGCGTGGCGATGGGCGCAAAGGATGAACACACCGTCCGCGCTTTCCTCGAGGCGGAGGCTTTCGAAGGCCCGTCGCTGATCATCGCCTACTCGCATTGCATCGCCCACGGCATCGACCTCCGGCTCGGTCTGCAGCATCAGCGGAGTGCGGTGGATTCCGGGCAATGGCTGCTCTATCGCTTCGATCCGCGCCGCGCCGCGCGCGGTGAAAACCCGCTCCAGATCGATTCTCCGCGTCCCCGCGAAACCATCGCCAACTACTTCGCCTCGGAAAATCGCTTCCGCATGCTGACGAAAACTCATCCGGAAGAAGCGCGTCGTCTTCTCGCCCTCGCGCAGAGCGATTCCCAGTCGCGCCGCGCGCTCTACGAATACCTCGCCTCCCGGCCCGGGGCGGAGGCGCCCGCGGTCGAAGCTCACCCCATCACGCCATGAACCTCACCACGAACTACCTCGGTCTGACGTTGCGGACGCCGCTGGTCCCTTCGGCCTCTCCGCTCTCGCAGGATCTCGATAATCTCAAGTTGATGGAGGACTCCGGTGCGGCGGCCGTCGTGTTGCACTCGCTGTTCGAGGAGCAGATTCGCCACGAGCGCTACGAACTTCACTGGGTGCTGAATCAAGGCACGGAGAGCTTTCCCGAGGCGCTCAGCTATTTCCCTGAGGCGCCGGAATTCCAACTCGGGCCCGAGGAATATCTGCGCCATGTCGCCCGGGCCAAGACCAGCCTCGCCATCCCGGTCATCGCCAGCCTGAACGGCGCGACGCCCGGCGGCTGGACCTCCTTTGCCCGGCAGATCGAGCAGGCTGGAGCGGACGCGCTGGAGCTGAACCTCTACCAAGTGCCGACCGATGCGCAGGTCTCGGGCGCGGACTTGGAGGCGCAATTGATGGAAGTGATCGCGGCCGTGCGGGCTGAGGTGAGCATCCCGCTCGCCGTGAAGCTGAGCCCCTTTTTCTCGAACTTTGCCAACATCGCCCAGCGCGTCAGCGATCAAGGCGCAAACGGTCTCGTGCTTTTCAACCGCTTCTACCAGCCCGACATCAGCCTCGAACTCCTCGAGGTCGAACCGCGCGTCTTCTACAGCACCCCGATGGCGCTGCGCCTGCCGTTGCGCTGGATCGCGATCCTCTTCGGCCGTCACGAACTGAGTCTCGCGGCGACGAGCGGCGTCCACCGGGCCGCCGACGCGCTCAAGCTGCTCATGGTCGGTGCCGATGTGACGATGCTCTGCTCCGCGCTGATGCGCCACGGCATCGCGCACCTGCGCACCGTCGAGCGCGAGATGGTCGCCTGGATGGAAGAGCACGAATACACCTCGATCGCGCAGATGAAGGGCAGCCTGAGCCAAAGCCGCTGCGCCGATCCCAGCGCCTTCGAACGGGCGCAATACCTCCGCGCGGTCGGAGTGCGGGTGGGCGAAGTGTGAGTGGTTTCCGAACGGCTATTTGGCACCCAACGCCTTCTCGACTGCGTCGAGCATGGCGGTCGAATCGGGTTCGGTATCGGAGTCAAAGCGCGCGACGACCTGGCCGTTTTTGCCAACGAGGATTTTACCGAAGTTCCACTGGACTTCGCCTGGTAAGGAGGACTTCGGGCCGGTCAGAGCTGCGTAGAGCGGGTGCTGCTCCGCGCCTTTGATCCGCACTTTCTCGAACATCGGGAACGTGACCTCGTAGCGCGAGGTGCAGAACTTTTTGATGTCGGCGCTGGAGCCGGGTTCCTGCTCGCCGAAGTCGTTGGACGGGAAGCCGAGAACGACGAGTCCCTTGTCGCGATATTTGCGCCAGAGGTATTCGAGCCCGGTGTATTGCGGGGTATGGCCGCATTCCGAGGCGACGTTGACGATCAGCAAAACCTTGCCGGCGAATGGTTGAAGGGTGGTTTCCTTGCCGTCGATGTCGCGGAGCGGGATTGAGTCGAGCTTCGGCGATTCAGCGAGGGATGCGGTGGAAATGGAGAGCGCGAGGGCGAGGAGCAGGTGGAGGGTTTTCATGGAAAAGGGTGAGGCGAGATTCCGGCGACGCTTACCAGCGGGGAATGAGAAACCGCACCGTCCACGAATCGTTCTTCGGATAACTCACGAAATCCGCGAGGCATTGCTCCCCGAGCGCCGGGACCTTGCACCGCTCGCCGGTCGAAAATTTGTGCCGTGTGGTTTTCGGGAAGACGGCGTCGAAGTAGTAGCCGAACCCGCCATCGAAGAGATCGATGCAGGTCACCTTGTGCGTCTTGCCATTGACCACCAAAGCCATGGGCTGATTGATCTCGGGAAGCTTCATGCCGCAGCATACGCCGAAGCGTCCGAATGACCAAGGCCGTTACTTGCGCGGCCAGAAGTGCCAGCTCAGGTATCCCGCGGTGACGAGAACGTAAGCGATCACGACAACGGCATAGAGTTTGAGGAAGAGAAGCCAGTGCATCTTGCACGTAACAACCTGCGGGAAAGCAATGGCTTAGAGGATTCCCGGTCGATTCATGGCGCGAACGATTACGCGATTGCGGAAAGAAGTTTGGCGGCTCGTGACGGAGCGCGTTATGAAAGCGGCCTGCCATGACCCCGGAATTTCCCGTCATCCTTTTCTACAAATACGTCCCCATCGCTGATCCCACGGCCTTCACCAATGCCCAGCGGGAACTCTGCGGGGCGCTTGGTTTGAAAGGTCGCGTGCTCATCGCGGCGGAGGGGATCAATGGCACGCTCGCCGGCCCGCGCGCGGCGGTGGAGCAGTACGTGGCAGCGTTGCGGGCGGATGAGCGCTTTGCGGAGATCGAGATGAAGGTGAGCGCGGGTGACGCGCAGACTTTTCCTAAGCTGATGGTCAAGGTTCGGCCCGAGATCGTTACGCTCGGCGCGGGGATTCCGCTCACGGCGGATCAGGACAATCATCTGACGCCCGCCGAATGGAAACGGACGCTCGAGGAAGAGCCCGACGTGGTCGTGGTCGATGTGCGCAACCGCTACGAGTCCGAGGCGGGAAAATTCGCCAACGCCATCGCCTGCGAGATCGAGAATTTCCGCGAACTGCCGGGCTACGTGGACCAGCTCGCCGAGCACAAGGAGCGCAAAGTCCTGATGTATTGCACCGGCGGGATTCGCTGCGAAAAGGCGTCCGCGCTTTTCCGGAGCAAGGGTTTCAAGAACGTCTTCCAGTTGCACGGTGGCATCGTCACTTACCAGGAACAGTTTGGGAACGAGCACTGGCTCGGGGAATGTTTTGTCTTCGATCAGCGGATGACCGTGCGGGTCGATGCCGCGCTGGTGCCGATTGGGCGTTGCGCGCACACCGGCCGCTCGACGAACCGCTTCGTCAATTGCCTGCACGATCCGTGTCATGTGCTCTTTCTGCTCGCCGAGGAGACGGAGCGTGAAAATTCCGAAACCCGGCTGTGCCCGCAGTGTCTTGCGGCCGGCCTGACCTCAGCCACTGCGGACTACAAAGGCAGCCCGGCTCGCGCCACAGCCGGCGCGTGATCCCGCCTACCCATTTTCGCCCGCGGCCACATCGTTCGCGGCGAGCGTGATCGCATACGGTTCGAGCGGCATCTCGTCGCCGTGGTCGAGATACTCTGCGCAGATGCGGAAGAAATCCGCCCTGGTCAGCACGCGGCGAATGGCGTGCAGAAACTGCCCGGTCGGCTCCACGCCGAGGCCGATGTAGTTCAGATACTTCTTCATCTTCTGCACCTGCGAGACCTCGCGCACGTCGGGTGCGCAGACGGCTTCGTAAAGCGCGTGAATGTAAGCCAGCACATCGCGCCCACGCGGGCTCGCGATCGGCTCACCGCGGCGATGCTGGCGGATTTGCTCGAAGATCCACGGATTGCGAATCGCCGCGCGCCCGATCATCAGACCACAGGCGCCGGTGATCGTCAGCACCTCGGCGGCTTTGTTGGGCGAGGAGACGTTGCCATTGGCTACCACAGGGCACGGCAGGAAATTCACGGCACGGGCGATGTAATCGTAGTGGACCTCGCTGCGATACATCTCCTTGACCGTGCGCCCGTGGACGGTGAGCAGGTCGAGCGAGTGTTTGGCAAAGATGGGCAGGAGTTCCTCGAAGACCGCGGGATCGTCGAAGCCGATTCGCGTCTTCACCGTGAACGGGATCGTCACGGCCTCGCGCAGCGCGCCGAGGATCGCATCGATGCGCGCTGGCTCGCGCAGCAAGCCCCCGCCCGCGCACTTCCGATAAACCACCGGCACCGGGCACCCGAGGTTCAGATCGACCGCAGCGATCGGGTGCTGCTGCAGTTCTTTCGCCGCCCGCACCAGACCGGGAATGTCGTTGCCCATCATTTGCGCGACCACGGGCCGGCCGGTGGGATTTTCCGTGATCGAGGCGAGGATGTGCCGGTCGAGCCGCGAGTCCGAGTGGATGCGGAAATACTCCGTGCAGTAGAGGTCCGCCCCGCCGTAGCGCGTCATCAGCCGCCAGAACGCCAGATCCGTCACATCCTGCATGGGCGCGAGAACCAACACCGGCTCGGGGCTGCGGAGCAAAGTCTGAAGTTTTGTGGTCGAGTCCAAGAGGGCAACTTTGGGCAGAGAGAAGCCGGGAGCGACAATTATCTCAGGTGTTTGGTGGGCCGATGGTTTGGTCTTGCGCTGTCTGCGGCGGCAGAGAATAGGTGGGGCCGCACGATCGAAAACGACCACGACCCGGCGACGCTGCGCTTTGGCGAAGCAGGGTTTGAGGACTTTCGGAAACCATGAATCATCGCCCGGTCCGTTTTGCAGAAGCCAAGTCCGCGGAGGTCAGCGAGAGATCGATCGAGTTCGACGCGGAAGATTTCCCATCATGATTCCCGGTCACTTGATTTTGTCCGCGACCGGCGTCATCCAGGCGATGAATGAAGGGGTGGCGAGCTTGTTGAGGGTGACGGCGGACCAATGGATCGGACGTTCAGTGGAGGAGCTATGGACCGAGTCGGGATTTTCGCCGCCGCCGCCGGAGGATACGGACACCCCGCCGACTGTGACCGGCGCGAACCGCGAGCAGGAGGGGGTGATGGTGTCGCGTGCTGACAGCCTCCCCCCGAGAACCCTGGGCTGGCGAGCTTCTCATCTGGTCGAGGGCGGAACACTGACGGGTTTTGTGTGGTTGCTCTGGGAGGAATCCGGGCTGACGGGTGAACTCGCCCAAACGCTGGCCAGCTATCGGGATACATTTACCCACGCCATCGAGGGGATTTATCGGACGACCATGGATGGGCGGTATCTGGAAGTAAATCCCGCCCTCGCGAGAATGTATGGCTACGAATCCCCCACTGGCTTGATTGCCGCGCTGGCGGATCTGAACACCCAGCTCTACGTCGAACCAGGTCGTCGGGCGGAGTTCATTTTCCAGATTTGGCCTGTACGAGATGGCGAACCGGAAAATCGAGGGCCATCCACCGGCGTTCGCATCGATGGGTCGCGGAAGTGTGACGCGCGGAGTGTGGTGGGCGCTGGCGCTGTTTCTCTCCAGCTTTGCGGCGACCCAGGCGTGGTTCGCCTGGCACGAACAACAGTTCACGCGCGCGGTGATTTGGCGCGTCGCGCTGCCGCGGTCGATCGAGGGTTATCTCGACAAGCCAGTGTCCGAGCGCATTCGCGCCGAGTTGCGCGTTCAAGATGCCGACTCCGGCGCGTGGCAGGATGCGCAGGGCCGCCGCTGGCAGGCTTCGTATTTTGAATGGCCCGCGGGTTCCAATGGCGAGCAGACCGTGCTGGTGCATGATCCCCGCGTCTGTCTGCAGGCGTCGGGCATGCAGCATCTGGAGACCTTCCCCGACTGCGTCTGGGAGCGCGGCGAACTCCGGCTCGACTTCGAAGCCTACCGTTTTCGCGATGGCGCGCGCGATGTCTATGTCTTCAACACCGTGACCAGCGACGTCGTCCGTCCATCGACGGGCGCGGCACTGGACGGTCGCCTGACGCGTGGCAGCCGGTGGGAGGCAGTCGTGGCCGGCATCCGGCATCTCGGACAGCGGCGACTGGAGGTGGGAATCTGGGGGGCGGCTTCTCCGCAGGAGGCCGACCGTGCTTTTCGGGAATTTTTGGACGCGACCGTTCGTGTGGGAAGCGCGCCAGACTCCGGGGATTGAAGCGGTCCACGGGAGGGAAGGGGAGATTTGGCCTGACCCCCCGCCCTCGGTCGTCCCCGCAGTTTGGCGAAAATAACGTTGCCATGCTCCCCGCAGATTGTGGTTGCTTGGGGGCTCATCCTCGGGCGCCCTCGCCCAGCCTCCCTGCTCCTCCATTCCATTCCCCATGAAGCACACCCTCCTCGCCTTTGCTCTCCTCTGCTCTTCCGCGTTCGCCGCGGATTGGCTGCACCTTCCCGCCAAGCCGGGCACGGCCAATGGCAAAAAGATCGTCCTCGTCTCGGGCGATGAAGAATACCGCACGGAGGAGAGCTGTCCGATGCTGGCGAAGATCCTCAGCCAGAAGCATGGCTTCGATTGCACGGTGCTCTTCGCGATCAACCCGGACGGCGGCTACATCGACTCGAATTTCCAAAAAAACATCCCCGGCACCGAGGCGCTGGACTCGGCGGACCTGCTGATCATCGGCACGCGCTTCCGGCAGTTGCCCGACGACCAACTCGCGCACTTCGCGAAGTTCCTCGACGCAGGCAAGCCGGTGATCGGCATCCGCACGGCGACGCATGCGTTCAGCGGCGGGGCGAAGACGGGTGAGTTCAAGTGGGCGGAGTTTGGCCTGAAGATCCTCGGTGAGAAGTGGGTGAACCATCACGGCGCGCACAAGAAGGAAGGCACGCGCAGCTCAGTGGTGACCTCGAATGGCTCGCACGATGTGCTGAAGGGTGTGGGCGAAATCTTCGCCACGACGGATGTCTACGGCATCGCGAATCTCGACCAGACGACCGCGACGATCCTGCTGCGCGCCGAGGTCACGGAGTCGCTCGATCCGGCATCGAAAGCAGTCGCCGGCAAGAAGAATGATCCGATGATGCCGCTCGCGTGGCTGCGGGAATACACCGCGCCGAACGGCACGACGAAGGGTCAGGCCTTTTGCACGACGCTCGGTGCGTCGGTGGATTTTGCCGACGAGGATCTGCGCCGCCTGACGGTGAATGCGGCGTATTTCCTCGCCGGGCTGAAGGTGCCGGCGAAAGCGGACGTGGGGTTCGTCGATAAGTTCGAGCCGACCTTTTACGGCAATCTAAGCAACGACGACTACAAGCGCCTGAACCGGAAGCCGGACGATTACGCGCTCGGCAAGAGCCCGGCGACGGGGGTGATCGTGGCTCCGAAGATCGAGCCGGCGAAAGGCGCGGCGATCGATCCGAAGACCGGGGAGCGGATCCGTCCCGACAAAAGTGGCCCCGGAGCTCCGCACGCGCCGAACACCGAGCCCGCGGCGGCCACGGCGCAGCGTTCGCAGGCGGTGGCGCCGCCGACGAAAGGCGAGCGCATCGTGCTCGTCGGCAATGGGCTGGCGGAACGCGACACGTGGTACAGCCGCATCGAGACGGAGCTGCAGCTCCGCTACCCGGAGCGCGCGCTCTTCTTCCGCAACATGGGCCACGTGGGCGATACGCCCGGCTTCCGCCCGCACCCCTCGCGCGTCTCGCAGTGGGCGTTCCCCGGCGCGGAGAAATTTCACCCGGACAAGCAGGTGCATCACGGCAAGGGCTTCTTCCCCACGCCCGACCAATGGCTCACCCATCTGCAGGCGGACACGATCGTCGCGTTTTTCGGCTATAACGAATCCTTCGACGGACCGGCGAAGGTCGCGAACTTCGAGGCGGAGCTGGATGCCTGGGTCGCGCACACGCTGAGCAAGGCTTACAACGGCAAAGCGGCACCGCGTCTCGTGCTCGCGTCGCCGGTGCCGTTTGAAAATCAATCGACCCAACGCGACCTGCCGAGCGGCGCAAAGGAGAACTCCAACCTGATCCTCTACGCCGCCGCGATCGAGACCGTGGCGAAGAAACGCGGGCTGGCGTTCATCGACCTCTTCACGCCGTTGAAAACCGCCTACGGCAAGGCAAAAGAGCCGCTCACGACGGGCGGATTCGTGCCGACCGATGAGGGCTACAAGCTGGTCGCAGAGATCCTGGCCACGGGGCTGTATGGCCATCAGTCCCGCATGTCGAAGGCCGATCCGCAGCTCGTCCACGCGGCGGTGCAGCAGAAGGATTGGTTTTGGAACAACGACTACAACCTGCTCAACGGCGTCCACACCCACGGGCAGCGCTACAATCCCTTCGGGCCGCAGAATTATCCCGACGAGGTGAAGAAAACGCGCGAGATGGCCGCGCTCCGCGACGGGCTGATTCGCGATGTGGCCGCGGGCAAAAAGAAGGACCTCGTCGTGGATGACAGCAAGACGCACCCGCTTCCGCCGGTGCCGACGAACTACCAGCCGAGCGTAAAAAACGGCAGCGAGAAATACCTCTACGGCGAGGACGCGGTGAAGTCGCTGACCGTGCCGGAGGGCTACAAGGTCGAGCTGTTCGCGAGCGAAAAGGAGTTCCCGAATCTCGCGAATCCGATGCAGCTTTCCTTCGATGACAAGGGCCGGCTCTGGGTCGCGGTGATGCCCACCTATCCGCACTATCGCCCCGGCGACGCGCTGCCGAACGACAAGATCCTGATCTACGAAGACACGAACGGTGACGGGAAGGCCGACAAGGAAACCGTCTTCGCCGACAAGCTGCATCTGCCGATCGGCTTCGAATTTGCGCCCGAGGGTGTCTATGTCTCGCAGGAGCCGAATCTCGTGCTGCTCCGCGATACGAACGGCGACGACAAGGCCGACAGGATGGAGATCATCCTCGGTGGCTTCGACACCCACGACACGCATCACGCGATCAGCGCCTACACCGCCGACCCGAGCGGCGCGTTTATGATGTGCGAAGGGGTGTTCCTTCACTCGAATGTCGAGACGCCCTACGGCCCGGTGCGCTGCGTCGATGGCGGCTTCTTCCGCTACAGCCCGCAGCGCGGCCAACTCGAGCGCACCATTCAGATGGCGATCCCGAATCCGTGGGGTTTTGTCTTCGATAAGTGGGGCCAGGATTTCCTCCTCCACACCTCCGGCACCACGATGAACTGGGCGCTGCCCGTCTCGGTGAAGCCGACCTTCGGCAGCAAGACGCCGTCCGCGCCGGACCTCGTGCCCGAGGGCCACAAGGTGCGGCCGACCAGCGGCCTCGAAGTGGTGAGCAGCCGCCACTTCCCGGATGACGTGCAGGGCGACCTCATCTACTGCAACGCGATCGGATTCCTCGGGATCAAGCAGGTGAAGATCGAGGACGACGGCACCGGCTGGAAGACCGCCCATCGCCAGGACTTGCTGAAGAGCAGCGACGGCAATTTCCGCCCGGTCGATTTGGAATTTGCGCCGGACGGATCGCTCTACGTGATCGACTGGCACAACGTCCTCATCGGTCACATGCAGCACAACGCCCGCGACCCGCTGCGCGATCACGTCCACGGCCGCATCTACCGCATCACCTATCCGAGCCGACCGCTGATCAAGCCCGTGAAGGTGGACGGCGCCAGCGTCACCGCGCTGCTCGACAACTTGAAGGAACCCGAACTGCGGACCCGCTACCGCACGCGCCGCGAACTGCGCAGCCATCCCGCCAGCGAAGTCCTGCCCGCGGTGAAGTCGTGGGTCGCAGCGCTGAAGAAGGACGATGCCAACTACGAGCATCACGTCCTCGAAGCGCTCTGGACCACGTGGGGCCTCAATGCGGTCGATGAAACGCTCCTCCGCCAGATGCTCGCCGCCAAAGACTTCCACGCCCGCGCGGCGGCCGTGCGCGTGCTCCGCTACAACACCCACGTCATCGGCGACCACGTCGCGCTTTTGGAG
>ENA-ORBV01008322-ORBV01008322.1-microbial-mat-metagenome-genome-assembly--contig:-NODE-8322-length-17469-cov-5.734706_pt1 | contig 17469 bp, 8 predicted proteins | sample MGYA00237777_ERZ505514 | MGnify/ENA primary metagenome ERZ505514 (study PRJEB26160, sample SAMN06269048) | microbial mat metagenome | isolation source: Oligotrophic lake microbial mat | place...
AGAGACAGCTTCTGGTCTGACAGACAGACAGACCAACCTCTACTTCAACTGCCCCTTATGTGACCCACAAACCCGCAAACCCGCAGACAGACGTCACACCGGGACTCAAAAAAAAGAATAACCCTACCTACCGTTGAGGGCTAAAGCATCCTCCTCCATACCTCCTCCAGAATCCGCAACTACGTCTAGCGGAGTAAATCGCAAGATTGATCGGTAAAACCTGCCCTACGATGGCATTGGATCATTGTTGATCATGGCACAAACATGCACGTTTTCGAGTGCAAAGGAAGCAGCACGACTCATTCTACAACAACTACCATTGAATAGACAGCTATTGATTGTGGTACTCTAGTGGTTGCAGCCGAGAAATCTAACTTGTCCACTCCTAGCCAATCGAACAGTTGACGACAAGCATTTGATTCAGAAAAGTTGTGGTCACAAAAAAATGAAGCTGACTCCAACGCCATCAACATCACAATGCATGAGGATGTTGCTACATCTCGCAGTATTTCTCAGCTTACATCATCCGTCTGTCAGCGGCTACTCTACTACACTGCCATCTCCCTTACAATCAAGAATAAAAGCTGTACAATGGACGACAAGATGCACAGGAATGATCCGTCGAGGTTTCATCGAGCATTCACCGTCACCACCACGTGGCTTTTGGAGAGAGCCCACTCTGCATAGAAATGGCAAACGGACGGCAGCACAACCGAGCCAAAGACGACAAGACACGTCACCATTAACACTCTCACAGAAGACTTCATCTGCAACTGAGGATGATTTATCCAGCGGAAAAAAAAACAAGCAAGAATACAATTGGACGAAACAAAATTTACAAATTGCCATTCCGGCTCTGATTGGCATGTTGGCCGATCCGCTGCTGAGTTTAATGGATACAGCTTATGTAGGTCATTTGGGAACCCGTGAATTGGCAGCCTTGGGAGCCTGTACATCGATTTTTCATTTGGCCTTTAATGCCTTTCGTGCCACTACGACGGCCACAACGTCTCTTGTTGCTACAAGTCTTCAACAAGATCCCAAACAAGCCCAACAAGTCACATCCATCTCGTTAAAGTTGGGTTTCTTTATGGGCCTTTGTGTCATGGTGGGCCTTCAATGTGGAAGTACATGGTGCTTGGGCAACATGGGGATTCCCATCCAATCCGCCTTGTACCGTCCTGCCATGGATTACTTGACGACACGGGCATGGGCGGCACCCGTTGTGCTGGGAATTGTCGTGGCGGAAGGAGCCTTTCGTGGCTATGGGGATACCAAAATTCCTCTCCTGGCCAGTTTGGCGGCCTCGGTCATTAACTTAGTATTGGATCCTATCCTCATGTTCCCACTGGGTTTGGGAGTCATGGGAGCTGCCGCTGCCACGGCACTGTCGCAATTGGGCGCCGGAGCAGTCTATGCATTTTTTCTCAAAAAACGAAACATGTTGGGTGGAACGCCTCGTGCGGCTGCTTCCACCACTCTGGATACAACTACCACCACCGTAGCAAATAGTACGGCTGCAACGTCAGTGGGTATATCCTCCAAGAGCGATGAAAGCATTCAACCCTTTGAGATCGAAGAGGCAAACCCTGCTTCCTCCGATGGAAAGCTCCGACAGGGACAAGTCATCAAAGCCATTCTAGGAGCCAACTTGGCCATGATGATGAAACAGGGCAGTTTACTGTTGGCGTGGGCCTATGCCACGTCTCGTGCTACCCGTATTGGTGCCAATCACGTCGCTGCACATCAAGTAGCTCTGAGCTGTTGGTTGGTGTTGGCATTTATGTTGGATGCTGCTGCTGTTGGTGCTCAAGTCTTGATGAGTCGCGCCTTTGCACAAACGAACCGGGAACAACGTATGAGTCAAGTCAAGAGTTTGATTTCCTATTTTCTCAAGTGTGCTACCCTTCAAGGTGCTATGGCATGTTTCGCTTGGTTGGCTGTTCTAGGTAGATACGTCGTGCCGCACGCCTTTACTTCGGATCTGACGATTCGGAAACATTTGATTTCCTTAATGCCAACCTTAGCATGGCAACAAATATTGGTCAGTTTGACACTGGTCGCCGAATCCTTGGCGGTGGGAGGACAACAATTTCGAATCCTGGCAGTTGGAACCACAATCTCTACTGTCTTGGCAATGTCTCAACTGCAGCATGCCACAGACATTGTATCCATCTGGGCCAAAGGCATAAACACGTTGTTTTTTGGACGATTGATCACTGCGCTCATTGCTACGCTTCGAGTCCGTCATTTGGCATCCAAAGTACGGGATTCGGATAAGTAAGTAAGACAATAAACTGCTGTCATTTATTAAATGATAGAAACGCCAAAGCGAATTTGCTAGAACTGGATTTCCATGTTCTATAATAAAAAGATCAAAGTTAAAAACTAGAATACCAAGTCGCAGATTCAAGCTGATTGATTGATCCGTTCGGTTTGATTCAATAAATTTCCTTAGAACAGCCTCTTTCCATCGAGAGGAAAGTAAGAAGCCGAGCAGGGGCGAAGATTAATATTCAAGCATACGAAAAAGGAATGAACGGGGGCAAGGCATATCTCCCATGCTCAATATTGATTCCCTTCCATAAGTATTCATAAATGTTGTTGCTGTGTAATTTTTGGTTCATTCAAGCGACCATTTTTCTTGGAAACTTCCTAATCAACACGTCCTGATTTTTCCCGAGGGAAAAAAGAAAACCTTGCTCCGGCATTATCGATTTTTTTTCAAGGAAAAAACGAACGCCGATTGCTTCAAATTTGTGTTGGCTTTTTGTTTGTTTCTCTCTAAAAAATTACTCAAAATCTTCGAGAGGAATCTCGTTCAATCCGTTCCCATGCCGCCGTGGTAGCCGCATTGAATCGGTTTTGTATTTGATGCACACAATCCCGCCCCGTCACTAGTAGACGAGCAATGATCAATGGATCGGTTTCATTCCGAGCTTCTTCAATTTCGGCGCGGGCTTTTTCTTTGAGGTATTTATTCCATGGTTTTCCCGTCTTTTCGTCTTTCCAATGAAAATGTTTGGCCGTACGTAAAATTTCGCGATACAAACTCAGGACTTCTTTGCGATTGCGACTGGGTGTCAAATGCTTTCCGACCGACTCTGTGGGTGCACCAAAGGTAGTGGGACTCTTGGGGATCCACAAATGGGGAGGCAATCGGGGTGGCATGGTGGGTACTTTTGGCTAGCTATTAACGAGTATTGGTAGCGATGGGTGGGCTCTGGTCTCTCACTCACTCACTCACTCACTCAATCTCTCACTCTCGAACACACTCTCTCTCTTAGCCGGTACGTGGGAGACAGTATTAGTTCACTTGATCTTTCGTCCTCTTCGTACGGTACTCTGCTAGCTAGTCAGTAGACTATTGCGATCTTTGTTTGCCGACAAAGCTGTGGTGATTGCCATATGTCACCGTTGTGGGATCATCAGCTCGTTGTCTCTCAGTACTCTCACATCACCGTTATGCAAGTCAACCAGCATGCGCAGCTGCTGACTCCTCATTCATTCATTCATTCATTCATTCATTCATTCATTCATTCATTCATTCATTCATTCATTCATTCATTCATTCATTCATCAGACTGTCGTCATGTGCCAAAGTCGTACAGTACTGTACTGCCATTCGACGTCACCATTGTCCTACGCGACAGTCTCGTCAGACGCCTTGCTGACAGTGATCTGACGAAATTTTGTTTGGGACAAGCGTGCGTACTAATCCCTTGAATGGTAAACTTTCGAATTCCGTGGAAGCAGATCGAATGCCTTTCGAAGCGAATCGTAGACTGAATCGTGCCTGGAACGTCCCCACTGTAGTTTCAGTTGTACTACTGTAGTAGTCTAGTACAATTGTACCGTTGAACGAGAACCATGTTGTTGCATGGATCCATGCGCGATACTCACACTGGCAGTGCACCAAATCACGAATAAACGTGATCTTTCTGGAGGATTCATGTCTCTTCTATGCTGGTTAGTCCATCCCAGTGGCCATGCCTGTTCGAGCTATCCCCGCTATCGAACAAGTGGCATCAAGATAGATCTGGCCAATACTGTGTAGCACCAAGATATATCGCTTGACCCAAGGAACTACGAAGGAAATATGTATAGTCGTAGACAGAACCTTTCTGTGTACTTGGACCTTGTTAGCTATCTGCAAGCTCGGTGCTTTCAGTTGGATATCTATCCACTGAAGGTGGAACACCCAGCTAGATGGACCATGCTAGATACCAGGTTTGGGTATCGCTCACGCTAATTTACTAACTGCTAGCCAGTTGGGTGCAAAGAGTACCAGATATTTCTTAATATATCAGGAATAACTTTTTAGTTTACAATCATGTGTTTGTAACAATATGCAATTCTATCAGTGTAGTGTACTTTACTGTATTGTAGTTACGTTGTACATGTCAACGCACGCCACATCTTGCTTTTCGTCATCCAGCATGTGTTCAACTTCATGCTGCCTCGTTCAAGACTGTGCGTGGTGAAATACTGCTATGCCCGTGCTGTTTGCTTGCTTGCTGCTGTTGTTGAGTGCAAAGCATGGACGTGCTGCGCTGTTGCTGGCGCGCTGCTGCTGCGGAAGGAACGACTCCTGCCACGGCCACAAAGAGAGCACTTTGGACATCACAGACTTGGCAGATATCCACAAGGTTGCTCTTGGCCAAAATGTAATGATTGACAATACGAAATTCCAATCCCAAAACATCCATAGCATTCGTTAAAGCGGCAAAGGCAATGCTCGAGGCCTTGCTCGAGGTGGACATGTTGTAGTCGGTCACCGCCAATTCGGTTTGCATCATGGCCAAAGCCAATACGTGTTCTTTGACGGAGTCTTTGATGACACGACGGGGAATGTTGGCCAAGTATTCTCGGACAAAGGCCAAGGGAGTAGGACCATTGACACGCCATTGCAGGGCGTTGAGCATGCTCCATTCCATGTCTTCCATATCCTTCTTGGAATAAAACCCACGCGAAATACTCGACAAGACTTCAGGAGACAGTGCCTTTTCTTCGTGGACTTTAATGGCCGAATAAAGACTGGTCATGCAGGCCAATTGAAAGGCCGAGGAATCGCGGAGAGAATGGGTCATGCCTTGGGGTGTCGCCAAGTAGCGATCCATGTTGTTCATGGCAATCGAGACGGTATCGCGCTTGAGTTGACACGCATCCGTCAAGGTCATCATCCATTCGACCATTTTGGAGCGATTGTTTTGGCAGACAGTCACATCGTCTTGGGTAAATTCACTATCGCCTTGGACAAAGGAGTGTTGGCTCTGGGTCAGTGCCTGCTGAAGATAATCCTGGCAGCTGTAGCTGGTTTCTTGCAAGCGCATAGCTTCCAAAGTGCTCATGGTGTCGGTAATAGTGGTGGTAGTTTGTTGGTGCAACATGGTGAAGAAGAACTTTATGTTTTCGTAGTTGAGTAGTTGTTGGGTGGTAGCTGTTTGTTTTATGGCCACTGGTACTGTAAGTTGTTTGTTTGGTAGTGGTCAGATTGAGTTGTCAAATAATGAGACATGCATTTTGGTTTATCCGGCAGCAATCTAAAATAGGCCAGTCTTGCCTAAGAAAAGCAAACGCGACGATTCTTTCATGGTTATCCAACCCGTGCGGTTTTCGTGGCGTTTCTTTCCCGTGCAGGTACCAGTACTGGAAACAGTCTCGAAACGAAACGGCTTAGGGTTAAAAACCGCCAAGTGCAATCGGCATCGATCAGTCGTATTGATTATTCATCCGTGTTCCCGCCTCAATCAGGCTTACGTGTGTCTGTTTGCATCATACGTATTATTACTACGGAAGCTGACAAGTGGCTCTACAGCGTAGAGCAACGTGTGTACTGGTCTACGTGTACCATAGTTGTTCTACTAGTACTAGCTAGCTACCTAGCTAGCTAGTAGCTCTAACTAGAACTACTCCCAGTAGTACATTACATGTTCAGGTGACTGTGCTCTGTCACTACTCGTTCATGCTACGTATACTCACACTGCTACTAGTAGCCGAATTATCCCGGCCAGGCGGCAAAGTAATGGTATTGTAGTACTCCGAGTAGTTAACTAAGTACCAGAGTTAGAAGAAGCCGTAGAATTGAACAGGTAGTAGTAGTAGTAGTTCGGCAAACATTGAACTACCGGCAGTTTCGTCGCACACCTGCTTCCAGTACTAGAAAGCCCCAAGCCCCATCTATCGAGCAACGAGATTCCAAGCAAGAATAAAAGGAACAGATGCCTCAAGAACTCTGAAAAGCAGGAATTGCGAACCAGGACTCCATTGGATCCAACCAATTTCTAAGGAATCATGAAAGAATTGGCTCTAAACGGGCGAAGGACGTACGATACGTAACCAGTGTAAACGCGCGCATACATAGCGGTTGAATTACTCCATCCTTGCCCGTGCATGCTGGTTAGTCATCGTAGATCCGCTTGGACATTCATATGGACAGTGGTCGCCCCAGGCCGGCTTCCACGCTAGCTGCCAGCTAGTACGACCTACTAGTAGTAGCTAGCTAGTAGTCAAGTGGTGCCGCATTCGGAGCTATTATTTGTACAAGAATGCCCGACCCGACCAGGAAGTAGTCTGACGGACTGGAGTGCTATATTCGCCATTCAGTTCGAGCTACAGTCCCGACTCCTTACCATGTCCCTTGCAATTCAAAGCAACCTAGTATTGTCAGTCAGTTTCCCCGCCTAATCCGTCCGGCTCCGTGCCGTGTGCCAGTGGTGGAGATATCAGTCGCAAGTGGGTAGCCGGCTAGCTAGCTAAGTGGAAGCAAGAACAGTCGCCAATAGCTGACTAGGTACTAGAAAACGCCGTGGCAACTGAAGATCTGTGTCTCGACGAAACCATGGAGTCAGTATCTATTCCGCACTAGTAGGCACGAACAAGCCCGCCAGCAGCATTATCTGTCCTTCCGCTTTGGGCAGGCGGGTTCAGCTTGTTTTTGTTCTCCCGCCCCAGTCGTTGCTACCCAAGTTCGTTCGCCAATTTTTTCGGACAAAAAGGCCACCAAGAACTGAACCAGGACTGAACACGAATTCGTCTGTCAACTAAACCAAAACGATCTTGTTTGTTTGGCAAGATCGCAAATAAATTGGCGATTGTAGTGAACGCTAGCCAGATAGTAGTTACTGAAGTACATTTGTCAGTCGCTACGATGTAGCTACTAGTAGAGTGGCTAGTACGACAGCACCCCGGCCAGAGTGGTTCGGTTCAGTTCAAATTGCTGGTTAGTATCCTGCTAGTACTAGCTAGCTAGTACGGAGCAACGAAACGGTTGTATGCCGAAAGGCACGACGGGGCACAAGGTTTTAGAGCTGCAATGCCGCAGAAAATGCAATAGCGCTATCGTTCTGCAAGGCACAAAGCGATGGTACGGATGCAGTGTGTACGGCTGGGCGGCCTGGGTCCCGGCCCAACTGAAACGCAACTGAATGCTACCAGTAGAAACTGAAACTAGAGAGACGTTTTCAAAGGAATCTATCTCCCAGCAATCTGCAACGCATTGGTGCCAGAGTCTTAGCTACCTGCTCGCACTAGACCTGAAAGCCAATTGGCTTGACAGTGGGGTAGCACTACTAGCTAGCTACTGGCTCAGCAGAACTTTTTTATGGTGGTAGATTTTACTGATCCTGTGTGAGTCTAGCTTGTAGAGGGATCCCGGATCCGACCAACATTGCGTTTGATTCGTGATTGAGTCTTGGATGTTCTACGGTCGCGCACAGCCCACAGAGTTGAAATTGGCAGCATTCATTGGACAAGACCGCACCCTATTGCTAGACTTTACACCAGGTCCAACTTGTTGGTCAGCATGCAGTGTCTCTCACATGCTTTAATTGTCCATCTGGAACTTGCCGCAATGTACGAGGGACAGATCATTTGTTAAATAGGTTCATAAAATAGCAAGTCGTTGTGTGGCCTTTAGCAAGTCAAAACCAGCGCTCCGCGCCATCTGAAAGGCGAGATAACAAGCAAAGAATTGGCCAACGGGACAACGCTGGACTGTGCGAAGCGACGTCGCCCAAAAACAGGACACGACGCATTGCTGGTAGTATTTTCGAAAGAGGGAAGAGGTATCATGGCTTCCGAATACGTCTATGTTCTCTCGAAGAAAAGCGTGAATCATGGCGGTTATGACGACGATGACAACCGCGTTGTTGGTGTTTATGCCAGCAAGGCTGCTGCAGTTGAGGCTGCGGGGGATGTTCACACATCCTTAGGTACCTTTGAAAGTGCAATGAGCGATCTCTGTGAGAACGATCATGAAGATAACAGGGAAAATCCGCCCGACAATGGTTTTTTGCTTCAACTTGGAAGCAGCGAAACCGGCGAGGGTGATTATATTCGATTGGATATAAATAAATTTCCCATTCTTGGAAGTGCAGGAAATACAGCGAAATCCAATGCTGCCAAGAAGCGAAAAAAATGACTGACTCAGTCGTTGCTGTCAGCAAATACCTTGTTCCTTCCCAAAACGGCGCGAGGAGCTACGCGTGACTAGTAAGTTTTAGGGAACCTATCTATCTAATTTATCCTTTGGGCCTGATGCCTTATTTGTGTGACACAGATACTGTGCCGAAGCGTGCCCACAGAGTTGTTGCGCTTTTAGATTATTTCAAGTTCTGGACGGACCTGTTGCAGTTCAGCCCAGTTCTATGTTCATTTACCCATAGTTTTTAGTAAAAGTCGTCCATGAATGCTCCGACGGAGGACTCGTCACCACTGTCATCATCATCGTCATCATTCCCGTCATTTTTCTCTTGGCGCTCTGGTGGCAACAAATACGCCAAGGGATGACAATGATGCTGAATTGTCCACCTTCCAACGAATGGTTCATAGTTCGAGGATAGCTTTGGTGGGTCGGTATCGACATCCACATGACAGGGTAGACGACGAATCCAAGCTTCTTGTTCTGCTTGACGAGGCGTAGCCAGAACCACACCGACTTCAACATTTTTGGGTTGTGCATTCCGTTCTCCCCATGCGCTACGGCTAAAGTTGTGCGAACCGACATACAGAACACCCCGGCGATTGTACATGAACTTTCCGTGTGTCACCGGGGCAAAGGCCAGTGTTGGTGGATGTGGCTGTGAATTGTCGTTCTTTTTGGCGGTCGTTGTGGATGCACTGGAACTCATTTTCAACAACTTGTTGTGATAGCGTTGAAAAGCTGTCTTACTCTTGGTATTCGGATTGGGAATGGCATCGTGCAACATCTTTTGACGACTAGTAGAAGGAATGCTTTGGACATGACGCCGGGGCATGGGCCGTAAGGCACCCATGAGTCCCAACACATCCATGGTCTTGGACGTCCTTGCACTGGGCCAAAAACAACGAAAATGATCTTCCACATCCTTCCATTGTTGTTGTTGTGGTTCTACTTGTTCGCCATTCATGGCTTGATGCATTTGCCAGATAAATCCCGGTTCTAAATTTCCCAAAGACCCCGACGTGACATACAACCTCCGATCCGCTGCAGCATAGGTGACTGGTTTTCTTTTCCTGTGGTTGTCATCATCACTGCAACAGCTGCTGTTACTGCTGTCATCGTCGGCCAACATTCCTTGATCCAACAAGGCTTGATGTACAACCAATGCTAATTGTTTCCACCCGCCATATTTGTGATGACGATAAACATCCTTCACTCGCACGCCCTGGGTATTCTTTTCAACGCGACGAGGAAAGGAAACCACCAATAATGCTCGAGCTTTGGAGAAATCAACCCCCTCCAAAATGGATGTAATGCGACGCGAAATGAGTTTGTGTTGCTTGGTTTGACGAGTTTTTGTAGCTGTATTGGAAGTTGACGTTTTGGAATTAGGTCGTTTCGCCTCGTCTTCATCACATTTCATGACTTGTTGTAAGAAGGTCTCCAACTTGTCTTTGAAACCACGAGGATCATATGGATCATACCCCCACGAAGCTGCGGCTGTTTTGTCGTTGACGATGAGCGGAAAATCTTGCACCCAAAAGACGTCGCGGGCAGTTTCCCATTGCCTGCGACTCAAGTTACATCCCGCGACAATGACCCTCAAACCTTGCGGCGACCGAAACAGTAAGACTTTGGCATGTAAACATCCACCCGTATTTTCAGGCCTGGCCGACACCCAATACCATTGTGGAATGGGGAGGAACGTCTTCTTGTTTTCGTCACTGCTTGGAGTAGTAGCCGTAGATGTTGTCGGTAATCGGCTTTCTTTTCGTTTGTCTTTTTTTGTAGCGTTGGCGGTTGCCGTTGCAGATTTTGAGTTTGTCAAGGATTTTTTGGTGCCTTCCTTGTCTCGTTTTTCTGGTTCGTTGTTTGCCTTTGTGCTCTTGCCGTTGTTGTGAAAATACCAGTGCGGCACGGGAACGAACCTTTTGTTGTTGATGGTAGTAGCGGTTGTAACAGCTGCTGCTGCTGCTGCTTCGTTCTTCTCGTTATGATTTTCTGCACTCTGGATTCCCTCCCCTACGATTGGAATTTCCACTTCCATATTCATCATGGGTGTTACCATGGCATGACCAATGTCAACAGGTCCAGGTACCATGACGGTCAATTGTGGGATGCCATGAAAGACCCGTTGAAACCAACTCACGGCATTCCGTGATGCAGTGAAGGAAGTGCACAAAGCAGCTGTACAGTGTGGTAACACGAGTTCCTCGATGGAATAAAATCCTTCGGATTGGGTTTCTTTCGCCGCATCATCACCATCTGTGACGATGCGATTTCGATAAATCTGATTGCCACGAGAAAAGGTCCCAAAGGGAACACGCTCCAATGCTGTCGCAGGTAGCGTCGTAGATGCTTCTGCCGGTTGTGTTGAAATACTATCATCGTTGTTGTGGTTATGGTTGCGTGGACGCTTTTTGCTCACGTCATCGCCATCCTTGTTGGGACTCTCTGTTCTTTTGGAGAGATTCACGTCGGGGTTGACGACGTTTTCTTTATCCTTGCTTGTCGGTTCCATTTCTTCAAGAATATATATTAAACGCCCAAATGTATTGTCTTGTTGCTCAACGCATGAATTTTTACTTAGTTGACTACTGTATTTTTATTTCTTCTTCAAAACTGCCCTGCGGACGTCAAAAAGGAAACGCCTACTTTATCTAGCTTTACTAACTACGCAGTAGTTGCGGAATCGTTGTCACGACAGTACAGAAGTGCTGATGTACGGTTTTCGAGGATACTAGAGTATTAGGTACATAAAAGTCTCTAGCTAGATGATTGGTTTAATAATCAAAATAATGGTGTTATCAAGTTATTGTATTTTGGTGGTCATTGGATATCTGGACTCGGCAATCCCATCGTGTCATCAAAACTTGATGCCAACATCGGGTGAGGCGCAGCCCTGCGTCCACGAGATCACGGAAAATATGTGCGTCTTGTGGGTATCTTTGAACACAGATTCATTGAAAGCGACTAGTACCAAGTGGGACACTGGAATATCGGTCAGTCGATACATTCGCTGGCTTCATTGAGCTCTCTCATTCTTCAATAGCTGCAGTATTGATTGCGCAGCCTAGATCATTTAGACGCTCGCGAACGAAGCCAAGACGAAAGTGCACCAAGACGCATTTGGCTTGGACTTCAGCGTCCGAGTTGTGATCTCCCAACGTCGCAAGGACTCGTTCGAGAAAGGTTTCATATGCTTCGTCATCGATGAGGGATTCCAAAGGGCTGCCAATGTTCAGAAAAATGGCTTCCTCCACAGGTGAATCCAGGAATGCCATGACAAATCCTTGCTCGAATCGACGATCCATGTATCCACGTCCTTCGCCTACACTTGCAGGATCGGTGCCGCCTAGCGCTACGGAGAACCCCCCCCCAGAGGAAATCGGCCCCGGATTCTTTGGCGCTAGTCTCCAACATGTAGGTGAAAAATCTCCATAATTGAAAAGTGGCCGACCAACTTGACCATCTTGCAGCTTCATTCGAAAGACAGGGCCGTCCGCACCTGCACCAATCACGGTCTCAAAATTGTCACGCGCAGCTTTCATTTTTTTGTATACCATGAAAGTGGACTGGTAGCGACCAAAGGCTTCCCGGAGTTCCCGATGTGAGGGATGGGCATGGTAAACATTCTCCAATTCTTGGACATAGCTCATGGGGTTCTCTTGGCTAGGACGCTCACCAAGACCTAGCATGTTATCGACCACACTTTTACGGATAATGACTGTTTTTACGTGGCAGACAGCTTCGGGTGATCTTCGGCGTTTCGTACAGAGTTTTCCTTTCACAGTCATGACACGAGGCACTAGATCGTGCTCTAAGAATGCATCGCGCCCCACACCACTCTGTCTAAACTTGATGTAGGGAGGGCCAAACAATGCACCTGCTAAATCTGCCCACCAATTCCCGTCGTCCGTTATGTCAAAACCATTGTCTAGCTCATAATAGTAATGAGTTGCATCTTGTGCCACAAATCCAGTTATATCTAACGAAGAAACCTGACGAGAGTATTGAAAGAACTGCAGGGTGGTTAATTTGTCGTAGATTGGTCGAAGGCGGCTGTTTTCCTGCGACAACGCCTCGCACTCCATGGAGATGTCTCGAGCAGCAACATCACAAAAGACGGAAAAGGCTTGCTGGCCCAACTGCTGGATATCTTCCTCGTCGGCTTTGCCGCTCGTGGTCATGGTAGATATTTTAACTTCGAATAATTTCTGGTGGAATGGTGGAAGCTCGCTAGTTTCGGCTTGTCCTTTTTGTACCCCAACGGACAGACCCAAAAGTGCAAGAGAGGAGTAACCGTGAAGCGTGGAACGCGGGGGCTTCCAGAGTGGCATTTTCCTGGCTGTTTTCTGAAAGAAATTAGGGTTTTTGGCTAGAAACGACTCATTTGAATAGAAACAAAATTATGAAATATGTATGTGCAACCGCATACAATGACAACTGGTAAAGCGATTTTTATTAGTAGGAACATTCGTGGAAGAGAACGAGCAGGAACTATTCAAAGGCACGTTTGAAGAGTTGTCTCAAAAACTACTAATCTTTTTACTATACTAGGAGTACATTAAACTTTGTATTGATTTGAACCGAACCAATTCGGGAATCATTAAAACGCATCATCATTATCTACTTCACGTAAAATATCGCAAGCACGCGAGGATATCACTGACAGTCGTTGTCTGCTGCATGGCTGTGGATGCGTAGTTGTAGCTGCTTCTGGATCGGCACCGTCGCCGTCTTCCGCCACGCCGTTATCGTCTTGACAGTCGTCATTGGTGTTACAAAAGAAAGTGGGTTTGGCTTTGAGAAAGTAAAAGAGAGAATTCAAATCGTCGCGTGCTGCGGCTGTAGCGACTCCTTGTTCCAAATACTTGTCGTCGGTAGTGGCATCGTTGCGCAGTAGCGTTTGTCGATCAAATTTGCGATTCAAATTCAAGACAAAGTCCAAGGCCGCTTGTTTTTGACGTCGTTCTTGAACCTGCAGTGGTGGTTGTTGTCCTTCTCGAGGATGTAAATCATTGTTGTTGTCTTCTCGATCATGATGGTTACTATTGTTGGATTGCTGTTGAAGAATGGTACTGAAATTGACTTCCAATCGTTGGAGTACATAGTTATCGTGTTCAATCTTTTGAATCAAGGAATCCAATCCTTGAAAACTAATCTTGTGATTGTTGTAGAGATTCAATTGTCGCAATTGACGATTGCATTTCAATGCGGCCGCCATGGCGTTGCAGGTAACGTCACTCAATTGATTGCAAAACAAATTCAATTGTTCCAATTCCGTATTCTCGCTCAAAGCACAAGCAATGGCAATTCCACCAGCATCGCCCAGAGGATTGTAACTGACATCCAAAAATTGAAGTGGCAATCCCTTGACGCCCAAAGTTTGACCCAAACAGCGACCAAAACGACTCTTGAGACGATTGTCGTGCAAATCCAGGACTTTGAGGCTGCCACAGGACGACCGCAATGCCGTGACAATGGCATTGCCTCCGGCGTTGGACAAGTGATTGCCTGGCAAGTACAGTTTTTCCAAGTCTGGGAAGGTTGCCCCCAAAAGACATTGGTCGGCGATGACTTGGGCTCCGGCGTCGCCCATTTCCGCTTGCATCAAGGCTAAGGATTTTAACTTGCTCTGCGTAGTAGTCCTTGGTGCCGAAAGCAACGTCTTTACATGGTCTTGCGTCAAGGGACAATTCCACAAAGTCAAATCTTCCAACTTGCTGGACTCCTCGTTCTTCCACACCAAGGCCGCCAAGGACGATGGCTGCAAAATCAAACCACCTCTTGGCTTATATGCGGTGAGGTAAAGTTTGCGTAGGTTATCCAGTTTGCTCAACGCGAGCAAGAGTGGATCCAAGGCTTGCGTTGCTTGGGGTGCGTCGTCCATTTCGTCAAATTGAAACATGGGATGCAAGGCTCGTGGAGCGGGTGCCAAGGAACAGTGGAATTCTTGCAATTCCGTCAGACTCTGCAAGGCAGCATGCAGCTCCGCAGCGCCTCCAGGACCTGCTTGCAAGAGAAGACTGACACGTCCCAAATACAAATTTTTCAAATGGGGCGTCTGCCTTAGAACCGTCGCCAAATGGGACGCTTCGAGTCTCACAAAGGACAAACTCAATTCTTCCATGGCGCCGCCCAAAGTTTGACCCAAAGTCAAATAGAATTGGCCAAGTTGCTCCTCGGTAAAGTGGACTAGAAAGTCCTTGTACAAGTACACATTGGTAATAATTATTGTAGAGTCTTGTTGTTGTGGATAGCGGCCAAGACGTCGCAAGTTCTCCAAGAGGTCGTCAAAGGCGCATTCCTTAAACATGGCATCCCGGAGCACCAGCTCCACTCCTCCAGTGTCGTCCGCAGCTGCGGGATCATCACTCTCATCTTCCGTTAGTTTGGGCAACAGGCACTTGGCCAACAGCGGAAATTCTTGGTGCAATTGCTGTAGCAGACTCATACTGCCGTTAGCGTTACTCGTTGCCTGCAGAGTCTGTCGATGGGGAAATTGTGTCTTCTTGATTGAGCATACAACACAAAGGTAGCTGTACTGTAGCTAAAGCACAGTTGAATAGCTTCACTTTCGCTTCAATAGTTAGGCGACTGACACTCTCGCTGGCCGGGAGCCGCAATATCAATATGGTACTACTAGCTAGGTCTAGCTAGTAGTGCCATAACACTAAGTGAGCACCGCTGATGCCGTGTTACCACGTAAGTTAAAGTATTAAGCTTCAGTACTACGAGCAGATACTTACGTTTTGCACAGGATCGAGTTCTTATTGTTGATGTTTCGAATCCGAAGGAAAAATTCACGATCCTTAATTAACCGCAACAAATTGTTGTCGTAGACTTGTAGCTAATCTTGGTACTGTAAAGTGACAAAAGCGGAAGATTATTGCCCCTACTGTTCACGCGTACTTTAGAAGCTGATTTACCACACTTTTCCTTTAATTCTTTACTGGTGCACCGGTACACCGTAGATCCGTACGATAGTGTGTTTCAGTGGAACCTTACCTACTGTACTCGGAGTACCTACGTTACGTAAACAAAAAAAGTTTGGCCGGTATTAAACTGCTGATATTTACTCCGCTAGACGTAGTTGCGGATTCTGGAGGAGGTTAATGATGTACAGTGCGATCTCAGTATGGTTTTTGCACGACTGAATGTTAACACGGTGTTATCGATTGACATGTTGTTATCGGGCGAAAAAAACACTTCAAAGTTAAAATTTCTGCCACAGTTGTGTAAGGAACAGACCACTCTCTAGCTAGATGACCCATACAAAGTGCACTCATTATAGTCTAATGTAGCTCCAATGAGCTTTGCATGTCCTTAGTGGTCTTTCATTAGGTGGATCTGGGGTGAAACCCATAAATAATCGATTTTTGGCCACAGCTAACTACAAAAAATTAATTAAGGACATGTCAGAGTAGAACTTGTACCTGTAGCATGTAGGCAAGACGTTTTCTATGGGGTGCATGAGCTAATAATGGACCTAATGTGTCCCGGTTTGCTGCTCAAACTGCACCCTCAGACTGTTGTTTTCGCCCCATAACACCTGGTAAAATTTCGAGTCGTGCCAAATTTTTGGAGATCTCGCTGCATGTTCTAAGCATCTTTTAGAAGTGCAGCTTTGTCTTTCATTGTGCAACAGGTGTAGCAAATGATTCTCTGCAACTTCAGAGCACTGTCCGACTTGATCTGTCAATTTGTCTCCGGGCAAAACCATTAGACCTCAGAGAGAATCTTTCAAGCACAGAAAAAGAATGCATGTAGGATGGAGTACCAATCCTACATGATTCTTTCTGTGTGTGGCTGCCAGGCGCCATGACAGCATGACAGACTCCCCAGACAATCTAACAATCAGAAATGCTTGTAAATCTAAATGCATGGTGCCTGTTGATGACAAGATTTTGCATTGTAGCCATTAGCTCCTGCATAGGAAAGTTATCTTTTTATCATGCAGCTTTTGTTTGCGCTGAGCATGACATGATTTTTTTGTGCACAAGACTGAGAATCTTGGAACAGAGCTTAGGGCAAATTTTCAGGAAGGCAGCCTTGTGTTTTGCATTTGTCACAGTTGTTTGTTTGTTGACTTTGTGTTTGTAGTCACAGTTGACATTCTGCCATGATGGCATTGCAAATTTTGCATCATGCCAAATTCAGCTTTAGTTTTTGTCCCAGAACCCAAGCAAGTGTCAATCCTGGTGCTGCATAATGTTGATTGATAGCCATTGTTCTGGCAGTAGCTCTACTTCCACCGCAGAAGTCGGAGGCAGCTGTGCGTCGTAGCAGCTGTGCGCTCTCCATCCCATGATGATGATCAATCTTGGTTGATGTCAATCTTGGTCCAGGTTATGGGCGTTGATTGTGATCTGAAGGACTTACAGAACACAGACCGGCGATAGTCGTCGTCATCAGCTTCCGAAAACATCGCTTAGTTGGGAACCTGCTGGAGCCTGGAGCATCTTCCGAGTGTTTGTTACACAATCCGTCACCTGTGCTACCTCGGAGCGCTAAGTACGCACCCCGTCACGCCTTGGTACGTGGTGAAATCCCAAGGTGTAGAAAATGTCAATATCAGAATTTCGAGTTCTGGGTAGTGCTGGCAGAGCGAGGTCGGTACTAAACCAGTCATAGTAAAACATTGCAGGCATTCTAATCTTGGCCTCTCATTACTATTCCCAGATTGTCTATGAATCTCGGTCGAAAGAAAGTACAGGTGTAAAATTGTACCAGGATTGTACGACCAGCAGGTACTGGTTCGACATACCCACAAGGAAGTGGAAAAGGTACGAGCGAGGAGGTTTAATATTTTATGAGTCACGAATTATCCTGTAGAAATCCACCTGGGGTTACCAAACGGGACTAACTTACAAGGTTGAAATTGCAAAAAACAAAGTTCGAACGGCAAAGTCGTACCGGTGGTCGGTTGGAAGTTTGAACCGTAGCGTAAAAATACGAAGCGTTCGCACCAGGATATAGCAAGGAAGATGGGGTAAATTTATTATTGCTGTCTCTTATACACATCTCCGAGCCCACGAGACTAA
>ENA-ORBV01008324-ORBV01008324.1-microbial-mat-metagenome-genome-assembly--contig:-NODE-8324-length-17468-cov-15.832500_pt1 | contig 17468 bp, 12 predicted proteins | sample MGYA00237777_ERZ505514 | MGnify/ENA primary metagenome ERZ505514 (study PRJEB26160, sample SAMN06269048) | microbial mat metagenome | isolation source: Oligotrophic lake microbial mat | place...
AGGAACAGCAGCGTCCCAGAGTCGCAGCTGAAGAAGAAAAGCAATTCGATTGCTTACCACTATGTTCGTGAGCGAGCGGCGGCGGGCGTAGTTATAATTAATTATGAGCCTACTGGTTCGAATCTCGCGGACATGCTGACCAAAACCCAGTCAGGCACTGTGAGGAAGCGCCTGGTGCAGTATGTTTTGTACTAACAACTTTTGAGATTGTTATGTTTTATGTTTTACACAGGACAACCCATGAGGGTTAGGAGTATCTGGACCCTTGCAAGCAGGGGAGGTCAAGCCAGCCTAGCTGGGGAGACCTTAAACCAGAAATTTATATGTTAAGATGAAAAAGAGCTTTGCCGCGAAGTCGTGGTGGGTAACAAAAGGTTCCACAGAGTCGGGATTCGAACTCAACGCTTCTTGGTCAAACTGACCACTAAGCCGTGAAGATGATTTCGTTTCTAACTCCAAGACAAGTCCAGAGCATGAAGTATACTAAAGACTTGAGGGGACCGTAAAGAGCTGTCGCTATGGAGCTCATGTGCTACCACATGATAAGAAGTACACTAAGACTATAGCTCACAATTTATAGGAATCTGCTAGATCAACTACTAGGAAATAGCGCTAGTATTTCACGCTACCAATATCTAGCTAGCTAGCTAGCTAGAGTAGAGTAGTATTCATTGACTCGGTGGCAACCACATAACTACCGACAGAATCGCTTTACAAGCACTTTGCAGTGATTTAGTTGAGAAGGGTGAGATAGCAGCCAGGTAGGCGATATTGCATTCTATAGTGGTAGTTTCTATGGATTATGCAGCAGAAGAACGAAAACGAAAGCGCCTGGAAGCCTGGCGGCGAAAGCAGCAGCAGGAAGAGCCCAGTCTCTCTGCTTCTGGTTCCTTTGACGGTGGCCCTAAAGCTAAAATTTCCATGGCGTTGTCTCTTAGTTCCTTGGGAGGAAGAATTAGCGTGAACAAAATCAAGGCGAAAAAGAAAAAATTCCGAAAGAGCAGTTTTGCAGCACCATCTTCGGCTGCCAATCCCTTTGATGCCGACGACGAACAGACAGTGACGGCTGTAGAGGAACAAGAGGTACCAGTACATGTTGCGGGAGCTTTGAAAGGTGAGCCCACACTGTGGAGCTTGGAAAACATCACCATTGCTGGTACAGATAGTAGCAAAACTACAGGCGAAGCAGAACCGGGACGACAACGGTCGAAATCTTCACGAGCAGGAAGTCGATGGGATAAGGCTCCCACTTTTGGAACCGCTACTCTCACAACTAGTGCTACATCTAGCAGTGTAACCAACGATGCACTCGACACATTTATGTCGAAACTGGATGCCGGGGCCTGGTGCATCAGTACCATAAACGAAGACCGCGATGCCTGTAACGACCAAGCCAGCCATGCGCTGAACATCGATTTGTCGGGGTCCATGATGTCACGGAAAGGACAGCATGCGTACATGCTCAATAAAAAGAACCCTGTCTCTGGAGGAGTTATTACCCCCAAAGAGTTGCAGAGATGGTTGCATAGCTCCAACAGCAGTAGTACACCAATGACTAAAACGGAAGCAAATGCAATGGTAGATGAATTCGGCAACGTTGAAGGGTCCCGCTGTACCCACAGTGGTTGGGGAAGTGAAGATCAAGCAAGTGGAACTAGAGGTAAACCTGCAACGGATGACGAAGAGGAAGAAATGGCACGTCGGGCATTCATTGAGGCACTCAAATCTGCGCCTTCCTTTGTAGACGAACGACAAGGGCAACGAGACAACCTGGATGATATCCCCAAGAAAAATGACAATAAAAAGCCTGAACTGGCAGCCGACGTAAAAACTGAAAAGCAACGCCGAGAACAGCGTCTCAAAGGATTGGAGCAAGAAGCCGAAGAGGCGCGATGCCTGGCTCTCAGGGCGGGGGCGCCCGATTTGGGACGTCTATACAACGACGTAGAAGGAGGCGTCATGGAAGAAGCAGAACGAAATCTAGATGCCGCAATGGCAGCTCCCGATGCCCTGACGGTACTCGCCGAACTCAACAAAAAGAAAGAGCTGAAAGCAGTCAACCATTCCGCCATTGAATACATTGATATCAATAAAAATCTGTACGTCGTACCACGCGACTTGGCCAAGTTAACCAATGATGATGTTCTCAACCTGAGGGCTAAGCTCAAAGTCAGGGTTCGGGGACACGGAGCACCCGCACCTATCAGTGCTTTTGAACACTGTGGACTGTCGGCAAAAATATTGAAAATGTTAGCCACTCAGAAAATTTATAAACCCTTCCCGGTACAAGCACAATGCATCCCATGCATCATGGCCGGTCGAGATGTCATCGGGATTGCCAAAACGGGGAGTGGAAAAGTATGAATTATATGAATATTGCTTGTAGATGTGTCGTGTCTTGCTTTATTTCAGACTTATCCTTTGCATTTTCTTCAAACAATTCTCAACAGACACTAAGTTACCTCTTACCAATGTTACGGTGCGTGGCATGCTTGGCTCGCACTTGATAATTTTTTGTATGGCGAGACCTCCTTGCTCACGCAATATTTTGCTTCCGCTGGCGTTGGTTCAATCACTACAATAATCAGGCACATTATGGTTCAGCCCCAACTTGCCCCGCATGAATCTGGCCCAGTTGGTTTGATCTTGGCGCCTGCGCGAGAACTGGCGTATCAAATCTACTTGGTCTGCAGGGCGTTTTGCAAGAATCTTGGACTCATGTGAGTATTGTTTATCATGCACTTCACGAATCAAATCAATCATTCTCTGTAGAACTGCCTTGAATGAATAAAAGACAGCAAAGAATGCTAATAAAGGCAGTCCCTTCCCTATTTCACCATTACGAATATTTTTAAAAATGCGATGAGAAATACTTCTTGCAGACAATTTTCACTTGGCCTAATCCACTCTCGTTGTAACTTGGCTCTGGACAGTTTTCTGATTGAGCATATCGCTCACTGTCTGTCTTTTGTTTCTTTTCTTCTTTTGCTTGCTTCTTTCTTTGGTTTCCGAGCAGGGCTACCGCAGTTTATGGCGGTGCAGCTGTCGCGGAGCAAATTGCTGATCTGAAACGGGGCGCACACATTGTTGTGGCCACGCCTGGTAGAATGATTGATGTCCTCACAATGCAGGGTGGGAAAATACTTTCGCTTGAACGCGTCACAATGGTATGTCTTGATGAATCAGACAGGTAGGTCGAATTGTCATGAGTCTTTTGAACCTTGCCACACTGATCCGATGATGAATGGTGTCAACTCCTATATACCGGCTGAATGGTGTTGAATCAATTCCCAGAATGTTTGACATGGGGTTTTCGCCCCAGATTCAGGCTATCCTTTCAGCCGTGAGGCCTGATCGCCAAACAGTTTTATTTTCCGCTACCTTCCCAAAGGCTGTAGAAGGTGAGCATCTCGTGTATTTTTCGCGTTGCCAGTGTTCGTAACTTTGCTTCTTTGAAGAATACACGCTCTCATCTGTATTATTCTTTGCTCCATGCTTACAACAAAAGCTTTGGCTCGAAAGGCACTCAAATACCCATTGGAAGTAATTGTGGGTGGTCGATCCATTGCATCTGATAATATTACACAGTACGCAGAATTGGTGGAAGAGGAAGATAAATTCCTTAGACTGCTCCAACTCCTTGGAGAACACGTGGAGGGAACAAAGAAAGCAATTGTATTCCTGGACACGCAAGTGCGAACCGACGGCCTTTTTGAACAACTTCTGCGAAGCGGATACTCAACGCTCTCTCTCCATGGTGGTTTGGAGCAAGAGGATCGCGATTCAAACATCGCAGACTTCAAGCGCAAGGATGGGCCGAACGTATTGGTAGCGACTGGCGTTGCGGGTCGTGGTCTCGATGTTCCAGCTTGTAATTGTGTCATCAACTTCTCTGCTCCCAATCATCTCGAGGCCTACGTCCACCAAGTGGGGAGAACAGGGAGGGCAGGGAACAAAGGTATCGCCTACACTTTTGTGAACAGTACCGACGAGGCAAAGTTTGCTCCGATCGTAGTTCGTGCGTTGAGTGAAGCAGGCCAGTCCGAAAATATTGGTTACGAGCTGAAAAAGCTTTCAGACGATTTTAAAGCCAAAGTCGAGAAAGGTGAGGCTAAATGGGCTGGTTCGGGCTTCAAGGGAAAAGGGTATAGTTACGACCAGAGCGAGATGAATGAGTCGCAGAAGCTCGTTCAAATGGAAAAGCGACAGGCTCTCATCGAAGCTGGCTTGCTGGACCCGGACGAAGACGACCCACTGCTAGATGACAAAGAGAAATCGGGCGCGAGCAATGACTATGCCGACGTCGCTGGCTCTATTGTTAAAGTAGGTGCTGACGACCATGCAGGAGAGGCTGACAAGATACTCTCTCAAATAGGATCGTCCACTATGACACCTGAGCTCTTGGCCTTACCGGGTATGAAAGACGCTATACTGCGGAAAGCTGGAATCATTAAGGAGCCAGACGAATCATCGCCAAAAAATGCTGATCAAGCCCTTGAGCACCCAGTGCAGATGGGTCCCCACCACTTTGTACAAGAATTTGAAATAAACGACTATCCTCGCGAGGCCAGGTGGAAAGTGACACAGAGAGAAACAACATCCCGCTTGCAAGATGAATTCCTGACGGCTGTCACTCTCAAAGGCGAATATTTTGGTCCAAATCGCTCTCCCGCTGAAGGGGAGAGGAGGTTGTATCTGCATCTGGAAGCAACGAGTGAGCGAATATTGCAGAATTGTGTTTTGGAGATCCAGCGATTGCTGAACGAAGAGACGCTAAGAGTTAGCGCCCGTGGGATGGGAGGTGGTAGCAGCCACAAGTACAATGTTCTCTAGCTATAGTAGCTACTTCCTTTTTGCGAATCAAGCTACTAGCTAGTAGCATTGAAAGGAAATTGAGAAACCAGTAAGAGTTACTACTGTACACTACTGGTAGACTTGATGGCCTCTTGGTGCCCCCAAGTCCTTTATTAAAATATTGCGTGGTTGTGTACTTGGGTATTTCTTACTACTAGCTACTAGTAGTGTTATTACTGTTGGACGAGTCAAAATATCACAGAGCAAGTGAGCGTCCGGGTAAGACCCTGCGTACAAAGAGTACCAGGACCAATGCAACTAGTGGCACTGAGTGAAGTCAAATGCTTCACTGCAGATCAACCTAGCTAGACAAAGCAAGAGCACAAGCTCATTAATCAGTATAACATTTAGTGTTAGATGCCTTACCAACAATTACCCAGTGGGCCAATCTAACTAAATATGTGACTCAACTGCTACTGTTTGAATCCCTAGTGAAAAGATCTATGAATGAAATCTTCATAAGCACAGTGGTAACTTGATCAAGCAAAACAATCCGAATCCATTCTGTTTCTTCCAGACCGATTCTACAGGGGGACTAGTCAGGAGATGCGCATGTTAGGGGCAAACTAATAGGTTGTGGCCCTAACCCTTCTGTGCTCAAGCTCTGGGAACTTGTAGGTTCTTCGCTGGTGGCCAGGAGACCTAGGGGAACCAGAAATGGTTCCACAAACGCCAAAAAAAGAGACAGGGATCATGGACAACCGCTGCGGCCAGGGTTCATGGACAGCTGCTACGACCAGACAGAGAAACAGTTCAGGTTTGCTGAGCAGCCAGAGCCCAAAGCCCAAACCCGAGTTAGCGGCGAAGGCAAGCAAATTGTGACTGCGTGGGTCATCACGGCACAGGGGTGGAACGTGATAAAACTGGGGTGTCTGGATCATGTTGGAGTAGACGTCACTGCCAAAGTCTGTGACTTGTTGTCAAATGTAACGGAGGAAAGCATCACTGGACCACCTACCCAAGAGCATGATGGTGTAAACAGGGACGTGGTTAAGATGCACGGCCATGGCAGCGGAGGACCGGCATGAGTGCAAGCCGATGGTCTCCGGAGAGATTCCGACGCTTTGCTTTCGTGGTCAATGGATTTGATGTGGGACCAGAGGAGCTGGAGAGCAATGGAACTGGTCACATCTCTGAGTTTCCCAGAGGCCGACAGGTGGGAGCAGATGAAAGTTTTGGGGGCTGCCTGGAAGGCTTGTGGACGATGCACAATGGAAGCGGCGGCTTTGACAGGGCAAAGGAAAGGATGGTGTGTGACTGACTGGGTGACATCAACATCGCGGGCATCTTTCTTCTGCCACTCAAAATGAACAGTCACTTTGTCTGCAGAATCAAGAAGGCAGGAGGAGTGAGGAATGATCACATTGTCCTTCCAAAAGATGACATTGCGCAGACGGATGCGGCATGTCTGACGCGGGCCGTAAACTTTAAAGTTTTTGCAGCTGGGCATGACGAAGAAAAGCCGAGAAGACAATTTTGTTTGAAAGCCACCATGTGGGGACAGGAGGACACACGGGTGCACATGCGGAGAATCTCATCAACAGTGATGCATTTTTGGTGGCGAGTGCTACCATCAAGGTTCTTGAAGCCTCGACACAGGCGATGCAGCAGAAAGGACATTTTCCCCAACACATCTAGTGTGGGGTTTGGGAAACCTGACGCTTCAAAGGCCTGAGCCACATTGTTGACGACGGAAAAGCCTGTTCCCGCAACCAATTTATCATTTCCAAGTGGGGACTGTGCGAAGGTGCAATCCCGGATCGCTTGGGCAAATGCTGAGAGGAGCTGGTGGCGCTGGAGGATGGAGAAGTTTTGAAGAAAGGCATCCCCAGAGAGTTTGATCTGGTGGAGATATCTGAGCCAGTAGGACCCGTGTGTGTCAGCTTTGGATGAGGTAGAGGGGGCAAATTCCGTCCGAGGCCCCCCGTGCTGCACCCAGGAGCAGACTCCATCTATGTGACGTTACGTAGCCAAATAGCCAAAGCGCGGGGTAGGAGGACCGTTTTAACGTTTCATGGCTTTCCACTGGCCGGCGTGAAATTTTAAAATGCAGAAACGTAACACAACGACAACAAACCAACAGCAAAATTAATTCCCAGTACCATACTATTACTGTAACATTTAGCACTTTAAATTTACCAGGCAGTAGAGCAAACAACTATCAAATAATTAATCATCAAGCAAGTGACAAGACAAATTCAAACTAGTACGTACCGTACAAATTCGACACCACTACAAGAATAAAAAGCAACATGGACACTGATTCGCAAGAGTCGCAACAACCACTAATGGAGCTCGAGCCTCCCATTCTCCGAAACTCTGACCGTCCACGCACCAAGACTAGGAGACGTCGTCGTTCTTCTGCAAGGTTCTTGAGACTGACGGGTCGCTTGCTGGAGGAAATAGATGAAGAAGAGGAGGAAGAGGAGCCCGTCGAGTCTGACCAGCACCTTGGGGACATGTACAAGAGAGCTATTCGAATGAATGCAGAGAATCGCATCAACGCCTCAAATAGTTGGAACCTTCGACTGATTGAGAACATCGACAAATTCCTTGAGGAAGACCCCGTGGACACCGAGTCGACAACCTCTTCTCGGTCTTCCAGTCCAAATACCGTGACAGACGAGAACCAGGACCCCAATACCCACGACAGCGTTAACGATAAATCTGCCAGTCGGAAAAATCGCAAAAACGCCAAGGAGAAACGAGTCAATTTCACCAAAGCAAGTTGCACGCTGGACGCATCAGTCAAGATTTATTCCTATCGGGTGGATGATGTCCACTTGACGTCCTACAAAGTTCTGGCCAACCTTAACAGGACAGAAGACAACAAGGCCAATGACGAGTCATCAAAGAAAAAATCAAAGCAGGCCAAGGATATTGGCAGCTCTCAAACGGGAGACGAGGACGGGGTAGAAGGCGCAGCAACGGATGAGCAAGATGAGGGACCTTCCAAATCATCTTCCAAAAGCACAGGAACATTGGAAACCAATATTGGTAAGTCTGTATTTGACAAAATGTGGGTTTTCATGCAATACTGTATTCTGCACCACTCAGCACAATTGTTTCAATTAAATCAATAAACATGTGTCTACGTAGCCAACATCAATATGAATAAGTTGGATTCGGCGTTTGATATTGACCCCTTATTCCATAAAATGTCCAAGACCTTTGATGAGGGAGGTGCGAAGGGACTACTCTTGGTCAATTTGGGAGTGGGCGATAAGGGGTGCAACATTGTATTTGATTCCAAAGCGGGATGCGAGGACGAGGAACCAAGAACTAAAAACCATTCCGGGGACGTGTCCACAGATGACCCCCAAAACGAAGAGAGAAGGGAGGGATTCGTCGATATTTCATCGCTTCTGGCGAAACTGGACACGAGCGCAATTGAATCACTATCACTGGTGCCTCAATTGGCATCATTGCGCGAACAATATGCACAGCTCGAACAGGAAGGATTTGTGGAAGAAGGTGGGCAATGCACAAGGAGATATGCATGCACCCAAGAAGAAGAAAATGAGGCCGACATGTCTATCCATCAAGAAGCAATTGAACGAAGCAGAGCGTCTCAAGGAGCCCTTGGAACATCCTTTGCGGCTTCTCACAGCTACGACGAAGACGATGACAACGACCCGCCAGATTTTGCACCCGATGATTTTGGTGCTGGTGACGACGGCGACGACGAGGGATTTGATCAGTTTGTTGCGCTCGATAATAATGGTGCACGTTTTTCGTCCATTAGCTTCCAGGACTCAGTTGCTTCTGGGCTTTCTGAAAGCCAGCCAAAGGAAAGATCTCAGGCAGATGTTTTATTGGATGTTATTTGCTCCGGCAATGTTTTGGGGTCCAAGGAAGGGGACTACGAGTACTTCGATACCCAGGCTTTGGAAACATCTATGGCTGGAAATCTGTGGGCAGGATCAGCGCATTGGAAACGTACTGAGCCTGTGCGACGTCGCCGTGAGCGACAGGAACACGACAAGAAGAAGACCAAACGCACAAAACCCAAGAAATCTAAGAAAGGATCTTTCGTCAATTTGACTGCAACACCAGTTCTCGAAGATCTCCTACGAACCCCCCCCAAAGGAAAGCGAGGAACCAACCCCTTGCAACTATCGAAAACAATTGTTACGAAGTACACCAAGGAGGGCAACGTTCTTCCTCCCGACTCTGGCATCGGCGTTGATAAGCTCGCTGGTCTCTTCTTGCGCCCTAATGCAGTAGTACAGCTGCTCCATTCGAATAATGAAGACGGCAAACCATCCACTGGCAAAAGAAAGAGCGTTTGCTTTGATTCTGCAGTGGAGACATTCGGGGCAGCATTCGATGATGGCTCGTTTGGCGGAAATGAAGACAACGATGGCCCGGGTTTCGCCTTTGTTGATGACGACGATCACGGTTTAGATACAGACAACAGCGACGATTTCATAATGGAAGAGCTGAAAGCTGTCAGAAAAGTGGACACGAAGAATGTGCAAGTAGGGTATGCCACAGTTGCCAAGAAAGTTGACGTCCGCCGCTTGAAGCGAGACCTATGGACCGAGATCGAATCGACCATCATCCCACCAAAGGAGCAGGATCATGTAGAAGATGAAGAGGAGGGACCCACAGATGAAGAGTCATCGACCTTTGAAACGCCCGCAAAGACAAAGAATTTGGAAGGGTTGTCTTTCCAGGACGCTGTTAGAGATATGGAGATGTCCAAGACGCAGGTAGATGTCACTTTGCCTTTCTACTTCATTTGCGTGCTTCACTTGGCCAACGAAAAGGGGCTGAGACTAGAAACTTCTGGATTGGAAGATTTTGTCATCCACAATGACCAACGAAGTACTGTTCCATCTTTGTACTAGCTCGGTCGATTTGCAAAACCACGTAAGATCATGTAGTAGATTTGATGACCCCTAAAGGCATACATATTTTTACAACTGGTAGTACCGAATACTCGTTGCGTTCCGCCATTTTTCTTGCAAGTTTTTGGACTTTTCGGTGCTGGCTGTACCCTTTCGACAAAACTTCAAAATGGCGCCAACGATTGAGCTAAAACTTCCGAACTGCATCTAAAATCGACTCTAGGTTTTGTACTTTACATTAAATTTTTCGCAAGCTATATTTTGGTTGACATCTTCAAAGGCTGACTGTACCTGAGGGCAAAGCATTCAATGGTGTCAACAACTAAGCTACAAACTTAACCACCCGAATACCCATGACGGAAGCATTGTTGTTGTTGTTTGACTTGTTTCCAGTATGTTTGTGGTCTATGTGCGAGTTTTCAAGAGACTAGTCGACGGTTTCTCAGGCCGTGAACCCAAGGAAAGTCCTTCAGCAACCGAGAACGTGACAGCCCTTTCAAGGTGAGAGGTGATGCTTCGGGTTTGTAGATACCTAAGTGCCCCGTCGCTCCAATGTCCTGAGGAACAACGATTCTTAGTAACATTTAGTGCAGCACGAGCATTCAATCTCTTTGCAATCTGCCTCAAGCTCCTCCAGTTTCATCTTGCAGATTTCGTCCGGCATCGTGCCAGTCACAATGTTTTCAAATATGCGGAATTTTTCTGCCGTGCAAACAAATGATGATGAATGAAATCGTCAACAGTGAGCGCGCGTGCGCGGGAGGGGTGTGTGGGGGTACTTATGAAAGCGCCAGAAGAAACAAAAACATGATTGTAAAAACTTACGTAGTTTCGTCATTTTTGCTAACTCAGACGGTACTTTTCCATCGATGGCATTATGCTCCAGATATAACTCCTTCAACTTTGTCAAGGCTGATAGCTGCGAAGGCAGCTGGTGTTGCAAGAAATTGTGGTTCAGATACACATGAGACAAGCTTGTCATCTTGCCAAACTCAGGAGGTATCGAACCGATAATGTCATTGTGATGCTGCAAACAGACAACGATTGGAAAGATATGAGAAACTACTGCAAAAAGCAGAAAAGAATGTAACGAGAAAACAAGCTACTCATCGTACCATTCCAAGCGCTTCGAGGGCAGTCATTGCACTCCATTCTGTTGGTAACGTCCCACCAAACTTGTTGGAATCGATGGTCATTCGCCCTGTTTAATCGAGTTTCGAGCAAGGCGACATGAGAATACACCCAACAAGACCTTCTTGGAAAAAATATCGTCCTCAATCGTTTTGACTTACTCAAACCTGTAAGGTACTTGAATGTAGTTGGGAGTTTGCCTGTAAACTGGTTGTTATGAAGTTCCAAATCAGCTGCAACAAACAAAATCGTTAGCAATGGATCGTTGAAAAATACGGATCGGCAGTTTCTGTTGCGCCGACGAGTAGAAGGTCGACTTACTTAGCGTGTGCAGGTCATCAAACATCTCTGGAAGTGTCCCAGTGAATTTGTTGTGCCCCAGATAGAGTAACTCTTTTGGGATGTGGGATGAAGTCAGGAAATAGTTTAGCAAAATCGCCGCAACAAGCGGCGATGCAACAAGGAAGCAGTGAAGAGGATAATTAACTTACCCACTTTCTTGTTGGTGGCGAGCTCCGGAGGAATTGTACCAGTAAGTTGATTTTTGTTGAGCCGAAGATCATCTGTTGGATGAGACAGCAGCCAGTTAGACGTGGAAGATGACAGAGACCAAAATAGTACCCGAAAATACGATGTCCAAACGGTCAAACTTCCGTCCTTCGACTTACGAAGATTAGTCAGCTTAACCACAGAGAAGGGGAGAGCCCCTGACAGCTCATTTTCCTGAAGGTTCAAGTGATCTGCGACAAGCACAACACGGGTTCGTTCGGTGAGTGCCCTTTGCTCTGCAACAAGGCGAAAAATACAACGAGACTGGTGTGCCAGATAGATACTTACTTAGACCACTGAGTTTTGTCAAATCAGGAATGCGGCCGTTCAGATTATTCCCCCCCAACTGCAGATTTTGCAAGTTGTACAAGTTTGCAACAGATGATGGAATGGTGCCTTGTAGCTGGTTTCGATCCAGGAAGACCGAGAAGGCTCCTTCCATCATACCAATTTGAGTCGGAATGCTGCCAGTCAATTGGTTGTCAGACAACACGAAGTAGGTGATTTGAAACATTCGACAGATTGGGGAAGGAATTGTCCCAGTAAGTTGATTATGCGAAAGATCCAGTAAGACCATGTTGCTCAGGGACCGCAACTCGAGCGGAATTGTTCCTTCAATTTGATTGGAAGTCAGGTTGAAATGGACGACGTCTTTGATGTTGCTGTCGCCACCAATGGACTCACAGTCGACACCATACCACTCACAGACACTCTTCTCTGACATCCAGTTCGTATCTTTTTTCCACCCTGAGTCAATAGTCTTGACTTTGCCACTACTGTGTGCTGGAGCAGCACTTGGGTGAGTGGCGTAGTAGAAACTTGCCAAAGCAAAACGTGCTAAGATTTCTGGATTGTCAGCTTCTATTTGAGCTGGATCGGACTGAGTAAGCCAACGGAGCGCATGATAAGCACTGGTCGACTGGTCGGTAAGATATTCGGTATGCGAAGCACTATTCAGGAGCAAAACAGCCTTGATATCTTCGTAACGGTTCCCCGTTTTCACGAAGTCTCCCATACCACCTGAATTGTCTCCTGGATCTTGAACGAGGAACGAGACAGACATCGCTAGGAATACTCCAAATCCAACAAAGATACAGAGAATGCAAAGGCGTCCTCCCACACTTTGTTGCCACGTAGTGTGAACACTTGATCGACCATACGCGCCCCCTTGCCCACTGGTACTTCCGCTGCCGCCAATAAAAATGTCCACAAAAGAAGCTCGCTTGCCAGATGACGCTGTGTAACTCTCTGTTGCTGGATCCATGAGATTAACAGATTGATCTACTCCATATAGATCACGTTGGTCAAAGAGAGCACCTCCAGCAGTGGTGGTTCTACTCGCAGCCGGGGCAACCCGAGCGGTTGTATGGCCAGGACCGCCTTGGTGGTACTCGTCTTCTTCTTCTGTTAAGAACCGACGAGCTTCCACGGATGTCGATGAAGTGTTGCGTGATCTAAGACCAGCAGGAGGAGAGGGGATAGACGTTGTATCCAGCTGCAACGAAGGCGCTGTCCCTCTCGCCGCTGCTTCCATCATCTCCATTTGATGCATCCTATTGAGCCGCCGATCCTCTTTGTTGTTGGTGTTGTTCGACATGGTGATATCCTACTGTTATAATGCTGAGTGTTTTTCTATCTACCGGTATGCAGAGACGCCTAGGTGCCTCCAATCTTCTATCTATCTACTTTATCCAGCTCTTTGCTTGCTCGTTGAGAATCGGAGGATGAAAAGACCCGATATTGCCTTCCCACGTAAATCGACAGGTAAGACCAAAACAATCGCACAGCACTTCTTCAAGCTTTCTGCTACTTGGTTTAAGTATGTCCCTTTGTCCTGGGAACAACACACAAGATAAAGATTGATTTATCGGTACAGCTAGCTACTAGCTTGTCTACTTCAGAGGCGAAGAGTTCATGAAGAAACCACAAAAAAGATACAGTCTTCTCTTCTGCTACTATTTAGTAGGTAATTACTGATACGTAGTAGCTAGTAGCTACAGTACTCTAGCTAGCTAATCGTATTGAGTAGACTAGCTAGTGTGAATGAAGCCAAGAAAAGCAGTCTCGTCGTCCTCGTTCGTTGCGCACACCCACGCGCAGGTCATCTTCAGCTTGCTTAACTTGCTAGCTAGCTGCGTACCACAGGTAATCGTGCTGTACTGGTATGACCAAAATGACTTGTCGGCGGCACGGCCAATCTAAATTGCAAAAAGATCGCAGCGAGCCCGCCGCAGTGCGGGGACCAGGACGACGTACTACTAGCTACTAGCTAGCTAGCTAGCTAGCTAGCTAGCTAGCTAGTATTGCTTTCTCATCATCTGAAAGCAGAGGTGAACTCTTCTGTGCTGGTTATCTACTGGTAGGTTTCTACGTTGAGAGAGGGTTAGGGCTTTACATAATTTAGAATCAGCCGGAGCACTTTTTAATCCAAAAACCACCACACGGTAATAGAGCTACCGGCACGATGGGGGTGGCCTGAAAGCTACTGATCCAATAGCTGCTACTGCCTGGTGTTATCCCTAGACTAGTTGTTTGAGAATAGCCAGCGGAGCTAGACAGCGATTAGCACTTGGGGTGTCTCATGCTACTACTGCTTCTACTCAGTACTAAGAAGTTTATAAACGAATTGTAGTTGAAATCTTAACTTGATCCATTAACGCTCTCCCCGCGTCCTTAAAAATATATGATATGCACGCACATGCAGTTTTCCATTGCAGAGAAAGAAGGAAGCCCAATCACTAGTTGCAGGAAGTGCAACAAGAGCACTTGATCTCATTCTTGCAGTCCGCAGTGATTGTTTTCAGGTGGTGTTCGTCCTTCAGCATGCAAATCTCATCAGGAATAGATCCAGTCAACATGGTTTCAGTCAAATCCAGCGTTTCTAGATTCTCCAACTGGCCTAGTTCCTCTGGTACGGGGCCGCGCAAAGCATTGTGTTGAAGTTCTAGCGTCTTCAGATGCAGCAGATTACCTAATTCGGTTGGAATTTCTCCTTGCAAAAAGTTGTGCTTGAGCCCGAGACTCCTCAAGTTCGTCATTTGACCCCACTCAGAAGGGATTGGCCCCACAACATCGTTGCGAAACTAGGCCAGAGAAACAGACAAGAATTATTCGGTAAGTCATGTGTAAAACACTCTCAACTTGCTCCGCCCCAATGGGGAGAGGGAGGAATCCGTTTACGATTCACGTACCAACTCGAGAGCCTCCAGGTCTGTCATACCTCCCCAAGAAGTAGGGAGAGTACCCGACATGACATTTCCTTCCAACGTTAGTCGTCTCAAACTTGTCAAAAAACCCATCGATGCAGGCAGCTCCGATTTGAGCCCGTTTCCGTGCAGCTGCAGGTCCGTCATCTGGTTCAATTCGTCAAAGATGTCGGGGATTCGACCTTCCAGCTTGTTGTTTCCTAGGTAGACGACACCTGTCCAAGTACACAAAAATCAGAAGCATCAGTACGCTATTTCTTTGCACTTCTACAAACCAGTTGCCATGCAAGATTAAGAGTACTTACGCAGCTTTTTACATCCAGACAGCTCAGGAGGAATTGTTCCAGTTAGTCTGTTATTTTCCAACTGCAAATCATCTGGAAAACCGGAAATAAAACCAGAAGAAGCAAAGGAAACATAAAGTGAGGACCGGAATCCCGAAACGATCAGAGACTTCCGACGCCTTTCAAAACTCACAAAGCTTTGTCAGCTTGCTAATACTAAAGGGCAGGGCGCCATCCAACGAGTTTGCGTTCAGGTGCAAGTAGTCTGTTGGTCGAACGATTGAGAGAATACGGAAACAATGCTGTGAGCCTCCTAGTTATTCACAAAGACCAGAAGTGAAGGCCGATATCAAGCCGTGTATCTACTCACTGATATCTTTGAGTCCAGACAGGTCAGGGATCGATCCTGAAAGCTGGTTCCAGCCCAAATACAATGCCCGAAGGTTTTCGAGAGAACCAATGGCGGCAGGAATAGGACCGTTGAGCTTATTGTGGGAGAGATACAGCTCGAAGACCGACTCCAGCTTGTTCACCTCATGTGGGATACTTCCAGTCAACTTATTTTCGTGGAGGAGAAAGTATTTGATTTGGAACAGACGAAAGAGCTGTGCCGGGATAGTGCCAGACATTTCATTCTTTGACAAATCCAATAGAATCATGCTTGTCAGCGATCTAAGTTCCTCGGGGATGGTTCCAGAGAGAAGATTCGAAGTCATGTTCAAATGGACAACTTCTCCGGTGTCACCACAGTCGACTCCATACCAGTCACACACGCTAGCTTCCGACATCCACTTATCCTGCCGTGTCCAATCAGGGACATCAGCATCGGACGTTGCTTCATCTTCATCCATGACTTGACGTTCCGTGTTCGTGGCACGTGAGGATCCGTGAGTCGCATAATAGAGCGTTGCCAGGGCGAAACGTGATGGCATCTCGGGGTCCTCTTGACTCATCTGGGCTGCATCATCGTCTGTGAGCCACCTCAAGGCTTGAAAAGCGCTAGACTTGCGGTCTTCTAGTAGATTTTCATGTGAGGCCTTTTGGTCGAGAAGCACGGATTTGAGGGCCTTGAATCGATCTTCGTCTTTCACGTTGGTTTTGAATGCAGCAGCCGCAGTAGAGGAACCCTCTGTTTCAGTGTCACTTTCCGTACCACTAACGAGATCAACAAAAGTCTTGGCTCCTCCATCCCCAGCATCATTATCCGTCATCAAAACCTGCACTGACAAAGTCAACAGCACCATGAACAGCAAAAAGAAGCAACCAATGAGTATCTTTCCTGGCGCACTAGATCGCCAGCTGGTAGTGACCGTGCCTCCAGATCCACTGGTATTGCCACTTCCGCCAATAAAGATATCGACAAAGGAAGCCCTTTTGTTGCCACCTCCTCCAGCACCCGAAGAGTATCGTTTGCTGGATGCATCCATTAAATTGACCGATTGATCCACTTCGTACTTGTCCCTTTGCGAAAAGAAATTCGTGCTCGTAGCCGTGGCCGTAGCGGTCGACGTCTTGGAGCTCAAAGGGACCACCAAACTACTCGTAGGATCCGTAGAATAACCACCAGGAACTCCTCCTCCTCCTTCACGCAAAAAATCATCTGCTACCATTTGATTGCGATCCGCAAAGCTAGATTGCGGCATATCCAACGTCATGGATGGCGCTGTGCCTCTGGCGGCGGCTTCCATTTGCTCCATTTGATGCATTCGAGTTTTGCGTTTGCCATCTTGTTGTTGCTGTTGCCCTTTGGGACTTGTAGAACGCTGTTTCATTGTGGTACAGTATGTTGGTTTTTCAGTATATCAGTCGTCTCGATGAAGGATGGGATCCAATACTACTTTACAACAAGCGAATGCCCGAAACTTGTTTCAAGCGCCGTTGTAATGACTGACTCGACCTACGTACAGTACGAGATATCTTGCAATAGCGTTCTTATTGACTCGGATTGTTTGCTTGAAAAGGGAAATGCAGACCAATCAAGTAGCCAAAGAACAGAAAGATGTTGCTGTAGCAGAGAGCCTGCGTGGATATCCAGTGCTCTACTGTACCAAGAAATATCTGCTACGATACAGAGAACTAAGCAACAACAACCAAGACAACGGGCAGTTGCTTGCTTGGTTGTATTATGTGCTGATAATGCCGCGATATATTGATATGTTAGAAGGGTCTTTATTTTTGTCGGGCAAACCCTTTTACATGCTGCACACTACCAGTACTATAAGAAATTCTGTACAAAAACGGTAAAGAAGCTAAAAGTGACCGCTCGCATGTGACCCTTATTATTAGTAAGTACTACGGTACTACTGTACGGTACCAGTACGCACAGCAGCATCTCCCTCAGCAATGTGGACAAGGGCGGCCCGGATGGGCGTGAGGAATTGGAGGAGACCGAGGTTGGTCTGTGCATGGACCTTGGACAAGGACACCAAACGATCTCCGACAAATTGGAACGTCCGAAGACGATCACTAAAGGCAAGGGTGACAGCGTCGGCGTCGAAGGTGACATCCTTAGATGTGCACACACGGGAAGCGTTGGCCTCTCGGATGGCAGTCCGGGTAATTTCCTTTAGTTCGTCAGCAGCAGCTGCACC
>ENA-ORBV01008326-ORBV01008326.1-microbial-mat-metagenome-genome-assembly--contig:-NODE-8326-length-17467-cov-4.766360_pt1 | contig 17467 bp, 16 predicted proteins | sample MGYA00237777_ERZ505514 | MGnify/ENA primary metagenome ERZ505514 (study PRJEB26160, sample SAMN06269048) | microbial mat metagenome | isolation source: Oligotrophic lake microbial mat | place...
GCGTGAACTTCGGCGGCAGGTAGAGCGGCTGGACGGCGGACGGGCGCGCGATTTCGGGCACGCGGCTCGTCACCGTCTTCAGCGCGAAAGCTCCCGGCAGATTTGTCGCGATGGCCGCGGCCACCGGATCGCCGGCATGCGCGTGCGTGGAGGTGCCGTCCTTGGCAAAAGAGAGGCCCTCGAGCACGCGGGGCAGATCGAACGCCACCTCCGCGAGCGCGTCGCCCGCGAGATCGAAGTCGCCCTTCAGCGTGATCGCCGTGCGGTTCGGATCGCGGGCGAAATGATACGAGAACCCACCCGGCGGCTCGCCACCGCGCCGCCAGCGGCCCTCCAGCGCCAGAAAGATGTAGCCGCTCTGCCACGTCCAGTGCAGCCCGTTCACATTCGGATTCAGCGCATGCTCCGGCGGATACTGCGCGGGATTTCCCGTATTCGTCGCCGCGTCGAGACCCACGTAAAAACGCAGCGCCGTGTAACGCCCCGCCGGTGCGTCCGGCACCACCGTGCTCGTCCGCCGCCGGGCCGCATCCATCCACGCCGCGTGCGGCATTTCCAGCCACGAACCATCGCCGCGCTGCAAGGCGAAGCCGCTCAGCAGATAACTCGCGCGCGTGAGGGAAAACACCTCGCCCGCCTTGTTCCCATAGCGCAGCGAATCCAGCAGCAGCGGCGCATTTTCCGCCCGGTGATCCATCACCAAAGTCAGCGTCGCCGCCGGCGCGCGCAGCGCGACGAGCAGCAGAAGTCCGATGAGGCGTGAAACCAACACAGCCGCCACGATACCGGGAACGCCCCGCCGCGCCACCGTGCAACTGGAAGGCGCTCCCAAAGCGCTGCGCTCACTTTGGGAGCGAGAGCCAAAAATCGCGCACCTCCGTGGCGATGACGTGGTTTTCCACAAAGCCGAAGCGGGCAAACCAGAACGCCGAAATCGCAGTCAGCACCGCGCGTTTGTGCGGAATCGGATTCGGCAGAATGCAGTCGAACGCACTGGTCCGGTCGGTCGCGACGAGCAGCAGATGTTCGCCGAGGTCGAAAATTTCGCGCACTTTGCCGCTGGCGATTTTGCGAATGCCGGGAAGGTCGAGAGTCAGGATGTCCACAGGGTTCGGATTGGGAAGAGGGCTGAGTGAAGCAGGGCGTCAGTCCACCGAGAAATCAGAAATCAGCAATCTGATTCTCCGCGCGAAAACCTAGCCGGCGAATTCTTTGAACGCCTCGATCAGCGCCTCCATTGGCAGGCCGGTCACGTTGCTGAACGATCCCTCGACGCGCTCGATCAGTTCGCCGTGATCGTCCTGGGCGGCGTAGGCGCCAGCCTTGTCGAGAGGGCCGATGCGCGCGAGGTAGGCGCGGAGTTGCGGATCGGTGAGGCGGCGAAAATAAACACGCGTGATGTCGATGAACCCGCGCTCCCGACCCGACTCCGCGTGCCGCAACCAGACGCCGGAATACACCGCGTGACTGCGACCGTTCAACCGACTGAGCATCACGAACGCCGCCTCCATCGACTCGGGCTTACCGAAGATCTCGCCCTCGAAAGCCACAACGGTATCGACTCCGAGAACCAACGACTTCAGATACTTGCGGGCGATGGCGTGCGCCTTGGAACGCGCGTTGAAGAGCGTGATCTCGCCGGCGGTCAGGTGTGGCGGGGCGATCTCCGCGACTTCCGCCGGGACCACGCGAAAATTATAACCGTGCTCCTGGAGCAACCGCCGACGGCGGGGCGAAGAGGAAGCGAGGATCAGTGGCGGCATCGGGTGATGCGCAAGTCAGCGCACTACTTCGCGGGCTGATAGTTGAGCGCCGGCGAGTTCACTTCCTTGTAGCCGGCGGGCACGTTGAAGACCGCCGGATCGACATTCTCTTCCTTCGCCGAAACCAGCGTCGTGACGATCTTGGGCGTGCCCTTTTTGCCAGGCACATTCATCTCCGTCTTGATGACCATGCCCGGGAATGTCTTCAGGTCCGGCATCATGCCTTTGCCCATGGTCGTCGCGGCGCCGGATTGAAATTTGTCCAACTGCGCGAGCACGGATTGGAAGTTGGGGTAAGTCGGCGCCAGCCAATAGGTCACGACCATCGAGCCGACATTGACGGTGAAAATCTCGCACTCGTATTCGCCGACTTTTTCCTTCTTCCCCGTCGGGGTCAGCGTGGGTGTGGCGCCGGTATTCAGCGTCTTCTGAAGCTGCTCCATCATCGCCTTGGTCTGCGCCGCCGAGATTTTCAGGAAGGTTTTCCCTTGGTGCATGAGCGTGATCATCTCGCCAGTCGCACCGTCGGTGATCGTGCTGATCGGTTGCGCGAGATCGCTGCGCGCCTTGTCGCCCTTGATCCTGATCGTCTGATCGCCCGACTGGCCGCCGCCCTCGGTTTTCTGAACGAGGATGAGATCCGCGCGCCCGAGCGAGACCGCCACGAGCAGCACGATCAGGCCGGCGACCGTCCGCTTCATACGCCCTCGCCCGACCCGCCGCTGCCGCCGATCTGCTCGCGGTATTGCCCGGGGCTCTTGAGTACCTCGATCTCTTCGCCAGCCTCGACTTTGATCTGAAAAATCCAGCCCTCGCCGTAGGGGTCGGTGTTGATCAGCGCGGGGTTGGAAGAAAGCGCGTCGTTCGCGGCGGTGACCGTGCCGGAGATGGGCGAGTAGATGTCGCTCGCGGCCTTCACCGACTCCACCACGCAGATCTGCTGACCGGCCGTAACTTGCGCGCCAACCTTCGGCAGCTCGACATAGACGACATCGGTCAGCTCGGCCTGCGCGTGATCGGTGATGCCGACGGTGCCTTCGGCGCCATCGAGGCGCAGCCATTCATGAGTGGGAGCGTATTGGAGATTTTCGGGAACGTTCATGGTTTGGAAAAAGTGGCTCAGGCGGAAGCGGTGCCGGTGCGGTGCAGCGGCTTTTTTTCGATGGCCGCCGGGAAGCGTTTGCCGCGAATCTCGATGTCGATCTGTTCGTTGATGCGCGCAAATTCGGTCGGGATGTAGGCCATGCCGATGCCGATTTTCAGCGTGGGCGAAAGTGTGCCGCTGGTCGTTTCGGCGATCTTCTGGTCGCCTTTGTAGACCGCGTAGTGCGAGCGCGGCGGCGGGGAGGCGCCGGTCATCTTGAAGGGGACGAGGCGCCGCTTCACGCCGGCTTGCTTCTGCTGGGCGAGCGATTCGCGGCCGATGAACTCGGGCTTTTGCAGATCGACGAAGATGCTCAGGCCCGCCTCGAGTGGCGTGGTGTCGGCGGCGAGATCGTTGCCATTCAGCGGGTAGCACATCTCGAGGCGCAGGGTGTCGCGGGCGCCGAGGCCGCAGGGCTTGATGCCAAACTCCGCGCCCTTGCGCAGGATGTCGCCCCACGACTTCACCGCGCGACTCGCGGGGCAAAAAACCTCGAAGCCGTCCTCGCCGGTGTAGCCGGTGCGGGCGATATAGTAGCACTCGCCATCGATCTCGATCGCGAGGATTTCGTTGCGCGCCGGGCGAGAGTATTTCCCTTGGAAAAAGGCGTCGAAAAGCTGCGCCGAACGCGGTCCCTGCACAGCCAAGCCGGCAAATTCGTCGCTGCGATTCTCCAGTTTCACACCGTCGGCCAGATGCGCCTGAATCCACGCGTAGTCTTCGTCGATCTTGGAGGCATTCACGACCAGCAGATAGCGAGCATCGCCGATGCGATAGACGATCAAATCATCGATCACGCCACCCTGATCGTTGAGCAGCAGCGTGTATTGGCATTCGCCGACGGACAGGCGGTCCACGTTGTTCGTCAAAAGCCCATTCAGCCACGCTGCCGCCGTCGCACCTTCGACAAAAAACTGCCCCATGTGCGAGATATCGAAGACCCCGAGGTTGTCCCGCACCGCGTGGTGTTCATCGAGAATGCCGGTGTATTGCACGGGCATCGACCAGCCGCCGAAATCGACCATCTTCGCGCCAAGGCGGACGTGTTCGTCGTGGAGCGGAGTTTTTTTGAGAACGGATTCGGCGGACACGGGCGGCAGCGTAAGTGGTGGCAGGGCGGTGTCAATGCGCGGGGCTTTTCCCAAATTCGCCGGTTGCTTTCGAGGCGGATGCCGGCAAAGTCCCGCCTCTTCAAAACCATGCAATGGATCGACCGCGCCGAAGCGAAATTCGGTCATCTCGCCATCCCCGGACTGCTGCGCTACGTCGCCGCGCTCAACGCGCTGTGCTTCGTGCTCCTGAAGCTGAATCCGCACTTTCTGGAGGTGCTCTACCTCGATCGCGACCTCGTCCTGCAGGGGCAGGTCTGGCGGCTCGTGACCTACATTTTCATCCCGTCGATCGGCGGCCTCTTTCCCGATTGGCTGGGCGCCGCGATGTATGTCCTCTACTTCATCTGGATCGGCGACGGGCTCGAGGAAGCCATGGGCGCTTTCCGGGTCAATCTCTTCTACCTGCTCGGCATGCTCGGGACGACCATCGCGGCCTTTATCGCCAACGCCGACCCGAGCGGTTTCCTGCTCAATACCACGCTCCTTTTCGCCTTCGCCCGGCACAATCCCGAGCTCACGATCTATCTCTTCTTCGTCCTGCCGGTGAAGGTGAAGTGGATGGCGTGGATCTCCGCAGCCCTGGTCGCCTTTGGCTTCATCGGCGGCGCGCTCAGCTACAAGCTCGCAGTCATCGCGGCACTCGGGAATTTCTTCGTCTTCTTCGGTCGCGAGATTTTCCAGGACGCGAAACTACGCCACGAGGTCGCCGGCCGCCGCCAGCGCTTCGAAGGGGCGATCGCGGACGACGAGGCGCTGCATCGCTGCGAAGTGTGCGGGCGCACCGAACTGGTCGCCCCGGAACTCGATTTCCGCGTGTCCAAGGACGGCCACGAATACTGCTCCGAACATCTCCCGAAAACCCCGCCGCCGATTGCCCCGAGCTGAGCCGGACTAGCGGAGGTCTGCGAGTTTGGGAACGCCGCTCACGGTCTTCTGCGGCGCCGCCGTGACCTCGACCGTCACGAGGCAGATATCGTCCGCGGGAGTCGCCGGCTGGATGAACGCATCGACCGCCGAGACCAGCGCCTGGCTCACATCGTCGCCACCGCTCGGGAGATTTGCCGTGATTGTTTGGCTTACACGGTCGAGGCCGAACTCCTCGCCGGCCGCGTTGTACGCTTCATGCACGCCGTCCGTGAAGAGGACGAAGATGTCGCCCGGCCGCACCACCCGCGTCCATTTGTAGTACGAGGCGACGGGCAGCAATCCCAGCGCGGGATTTCCCCGCAGGGCTTCGATCAGCGGCTCGGTCGTGCGCGTCAGGCGATTGGCGATGAAGGGCGAAGGATGCCCGGCCGAGGCATAGCTGGCCGTTGCCGTCTCGGTATCGACGATGAGGTAAAACGCCGAGACGAAGATCGTCTCCTGGCTCTCGCGGATGATCTCGTGAAAGTGCTGGTTGAGCCGCGCGAGGAACTGCGCGGGATCGTCGCTCCCGAAGCCCAGATTGTGCAGCAGCGTGCGCAGGATGGCCGTGACCAGCGCCGACCGCGCGCCGTGGCCCATGACGTCCGCGATGAACACGCCGGCACGGTGATCGGACAGCTTGAGCACATCGAAGAAATCGCCACCCACCGAGCTCGCTGGTCGATAGATGTGGTGAAACTCCAGCGCCACCGCCGCGGCGTGCGTGGCACTTGGCACGAGCGGATAGGAATGCGGCATGAGCGCCTCCTGAAACTCGCGCGCCATTTCCAGATCGCGGTCGATCTCCGCCGTCTTGGCCGCGAGGTCGCGCTCCAGCCGCTCGTGATAGGTGAGCACGCGCCCGGCCATGTAGGCAAATTCCTGGGCGAGCTCTTGGAGCTCGTCGTGCGTCTTGATACTCCGCAGCGGCTCCAGCGCGGGCAACGCGCGCGGCGACGGCGATTGATCGCCCAGCTTGGCCGAGGCGGCGACCGCGTGCGTCGCCGCTCGCAGCGCTTCCAGCGGACCGAGGATCTGTTTTCCTGCAATCCAATAGCCGGCCAAGCCACAGGCGAGGATGAGCAGCACGCCCGTCGCGCTCAGCATCCAGACCTGCTTGCGCATCGGCGCCAGCGCCTCGTCGGCCGAGCGATACACGACCACATACATCGGCGTGAGTCCCGTCACCCCCATCTCCCCGGCCCCGCTGGCGGAGAAATTCAGCGGCGCAAAACCCGCGAGATGCTTCTCCCCGTCACCGCGCATCGCCGCCGTCATCCAACCAGGCCGGGTGCGCGAGAGCCTCGCTAGAGCCTCGGGCGCGATGCTCTGGGAAAGCGGCGCGATTTTCGGACCGGAGAGCTGGGCAAGGATGCGGCCATCGGCGAGCACGACCTGATGAATGGCGGAATCGCCGGCCAGCGTCGGCGCAAATGAGGAAAGCAGCGGCGAAGCATTGACCACCGCTTTCACCACCCCGACCGGCGGATCGGCCGCGTGCCGCCAGCTCCGAATCGGCACCGCCACATCCACAGAATACACGCCGGCGCTCGTGTCGTAGTTGATCCCCTCGACGTAGGCGTAGCGGAATTTCTGCCGCATCGCCCGCTGCCACCACACCTCGTCGCCCTGCCAGTAGTCCGAGGTCTTGTCCGATGATCCGATCAGCTCGCCGCGCGTGCTCGTGGCGAAGACTTCGGCAAAGAGCGGATTGATCATCCGGAACGCGTGCAACTCGCTCGCCACGTCGTTTTGCAGAAGCCCGCGCAACGGTTCCTCCTCCGGCTTGAGCGGCGGCCAGCGCGCTTCAAGGTCTTCGACGAATTTCGCAAACTCCGGCTCGCTCTGCGGCGCGCGGGCCGCTTCCGAGGCGACCACCAGCTCGCGCAAATCGGAGAGCGCGATCCAATCATGCACGCGGCTGACTTGCGCACCGACCGCCAGCCCGAGACTGCGCGCTAGCTCCTGCGCGCGCACTTCCACCAGAGCGCCCTGCGCGTGGCGAGAATAACGGACGCCCAGGACCTGCACGGCGATCAGGGCAATGGTCAAAGGCAACACCGCGGCGATGATGAGAACGCCGATGAATTTGGTGCGTATGCGCAGCTTCATGGGAACCAGCGGCCTTCCGCTAAAAAGATGCTAGGCCCGTCCCGTGGTGTTTGGAAACAAAGGAATTACGACCCGAAAGGCATCCGTCCCGGCCGGCTAATGATCGGAAAAACCGGGCCGTCCGGCGCGGATGCGCGCGGAAAAATCGGGCGCGTCCTTGGCCGCCTTGGCTGCCTCATCGATGAGCGCTCGTTTCTTCAGCTCCGCAAAGGGCAGACCTTCCGAGGCAAAGGGAGAGGAGCGATTGATCATGGGGATCGGCGGCGGAGCAAACGACTAAAGCCAGCCTGCAAGGTGCCCCTCATGACGGAGACCCGACGATGACCCGCTTGCCCCGATGCTCGGGACGATCTCGCTGTGCGACGGGAGCGAAGAACGCATCCACATCGCAGTGAAAGCTGGCGCGCGGTGTCGTCATCAATGGAAGTCGTGGGAGGGCGGTGTGGTCAACTGCACTGGGGCCAGTGGCATCACGCTGCGAGCTTTGACGTGAATCACCCGGTCGATGTTTTGCACGACTCCCTCGATGATCAGAAACGGTTCCTCGCTGATCAGCAGCCGGCACTTTTCAAAAAGCTGCGGCGTGATGATGGCATTGGCGACGCCGGTTTCATCCTCCAGGCTGACGAAGACGAATCCCTTGGCGGTCCCCGGGCGCTGCCGGCAGATGACCATCCCGGCGATGCGGAGCAAGGTCCCGGTGTTGGCCTGTTCGAGCTCCGCGGCCCGCCAGAGATTGTCTGGCTCGCCGATTTTCGCACGAAGCAAGGCCATCGGGTGCGGGCCGGTGGTCAGCCCCGTGCCGCTGTAGTCGGCTTGAGTGCGTTCCGCAGCATTCATCGGGATCAGGGGGAGGGGCCTACGCTCATCGGCCGTGGCGAAGAGATCCTCGGGATCACGCAGCACTTCGACCTGCCACTGCGCGGCGCGTCGATGATCGGCCAGGCCATTCAGCGCCCCGATGCTGGCCAGCGAACGAAGCGCCTTTTTCGACAGTGCCGTGCGGAGTTGAAAATCGGCCAGGGAATGAAACGGCTGACGCTGGTGTTGCTGAACAATCTGTTCCCCTTCGCTCCGGGCCAACCCCCGCACGTAACACAGCCCCAGGCGCAACGAATCATCGGCGCCAATGGTGCAGAACCAATCACTCTCCGCCACATTCACGGGTCGAATGCGAACCCCCCGGCGCTTGGCATCAAGGACGAGGGTGGCAGGCGAATAGAATCCCATCGGCATGTTGTTGAGCAGGCCCGCGTAGAATTCGGCGGTTCGATGCACCTTCATCCAGCAGCTCGCGTAGGCGATGAGCGCGAAGGAAATCGCGTGGGATTCGGGAAATCCATAGACCGCGAAAGACTGCACCGCCTGCGTCACTCGCTCGATCACTTCGCGCGCTACGCCGTTCCGCTCCATGCCTGCGCGCAGCTTCACGCAGACTTTGTTCATCTTTTCCTGCGAGCGATGAAAACTCAGGGCGCGGCGCAGCTCCTCCGCTTCGCTGCCGGTGAAGTCCGCCATGACCATCGCGATCTTCAGCAATTGCTCCTGGAACAGCGGGACACCCAGGGTGCGCTCCAGCACCGGTCGCAGGCGCTCATCGAAATAGGTGACGGGTTCCTTGCCGGCTCTCCGCGCCAGGTAAGGGTGGAGCATATCGCCTTGGATCGGGCCGGGACGGATGATCGCGACCTCGACGACCACATCGTAAAAGCACCGCGGCTGCATGCGTGGGAGCGTCGCGATTTGCGCTCTCGATTCGACTTGGAAGGTGCCGATGGTATCCGCAGCGCAGAGCAGATCGTAGGTCGCAGGATCGTCCTTGGGTATGGTGGCGAGATCGACCGGACGCCCACGCGCCGCGCACATTTCCAAGCTATCCTGCATCGCGGCCATCATGCCCAGCCCGAGGAGATCGACCTTGATGATGCCGAGATCGTGGCAATCGTCCTTGTCCCACTGCGCTACGACCCGACCAGGCATCGACGCATTTTCCAGCGGCATCATCGAATCGAGCTGGCCCTGGCAGATGATCATCCCGCCGCTGTGCTGGCCGAGGTGGCGAGGCAGGCCGTAGATGCGCTGGTAAAGCTCGACCGCGGCCGCCCGGCGAGGATGTGAGGCTGCGACCCCGGCTTTGTCCATCTGCGCTTCGAGTGCGAGGGTGTGCGGAAAATCACCCGACGCGAAGAGCCGCGAAAAACGGTCGAGTGTTTCCGGGGGAAGGTTCAGCGCCTTGCCGATCTCGCGCATCGCGGAGCGCCCGCGATAGGTGATGACGTTGGCGGTCATGGCGGCCCCGCGAGCACCATACCGGCGATACACTTCTTGAATCACTCGCTCCCGACGATCGCCACTCGGCAGGTCGAGATCGATGTCGGGCCACGAAGTGCGCCCTTCGCTCAGGAACCGCTCAAACAGAAGATTGCAGGCAATGGGATCGCACGCCGTGATCCCGAGAGAGTAGCAGACGACGCTGTTCGCCGCGCTGCCCCGGCCTTGCACGAGGATGCCTTGTTCGGTGCAGAAGTTGACCAAATCCCAGACGATCAGGAAGTAGCCGGAGAAGCCGAGTTTTGCGATGAGTTCAAGCTCGCGGTTGAGCTGGCCGAGGACTCTTCCGCTGAGGTGGGAGTAACGGGACCGCGCTCCGGCCATCGTCATTTTTCGGAGAAACGCAACCATCTCCTCCGGCGGCATGCCTTGGTATCGCGGGAATTCGTAACCGAGATTTTCGAGGGTGAATTCAATTCGCTCGGAAATCCGCACCGTGTTTTCCAGCGCCTCGCGGTGATCGGCAAAGAGTCGCGCCATCCGGGTGGCTGATTTCAGATGGCGTTCCCGGTTGATCGTCAACCGGCGACCCGCGGCATCCAAATGGGTGTGCTCACGAACGCAGGTGAACACATCGAGCACCGGGCGTTCTTCGGGCGCGGCGTGGAGCACTCCATTCGTCGCCACGGGCATCAGCCCGGTGGTTGCCGCCAGTTCGAAGAGGCGGTCATTGATGAGATCTTCCCCGCGCCGCAAATGGCGCTGCACTTCGATGCAGACATTGTCGCGACCGAAGATGGTCGTGAGTTGATCGGTGATCGTCCGGGCGCCGGCGTGGTCGTCTTTCTCCAGACATCGCCGCACGGGTCCGTCTTCATCACCAGTCAGCGCGATCAGCCCTTCGGCGAATTCAGCCAGCTCCGACCATTGCACAGGCGCATGTTGTTTGGTGCCGCGCAGTTTGGCCTGGGTGATGAGTCGGCAGAGATTGCGATAGCCGGTGCGATCGGTGACGAGCACCGGCAACACACTGCCATCCTCGAGGGTGAGTTCGGCCCCGACGATCGGCCGCAGGCCAATCTCCTTCGCTTTGCCGTGAAACCGGGGCGCTCCATAGACACCGTCACGGTCACACAGCGCGACCGCCGGGAGATCCAGTTCACCGGCCTTTTCCGCCAGATGTTCGGGACGACTTGCCCCGCGCAAAAAGCTGAAGGCGCTCCGAGCGTGCAGCTCAACGTAGCTCGGCGTCATAGCAGCCATCGATAAACCAGCCCGACGGTTCCTGGTGCAGCCGGTAGAGGCCACGTCCTTCGATCTCCACATCCCATTCCTCCACGCCCCATTGTTCGCACTCCCACCATTCCCCACTGGCGCGATATGGCCCGAGCAAATCGACGACCCGACCGCTGACTTCGGATGACTGGATCTCCACCGGTTGCTGCCGCACGACACGCACCGTCGCGGGCAAGTGGGGTCGATAACGCCGAAGCGGAAGGCCGATCGCCAGGCATTCTTCATCGTGATCTACGGTGGGCGCGAACTGATGAAACTGCGGCGCCACGAGACGAAACGCATCCGGCCGATGCGAGTCTTCCAACTCCACAACCCCGACATTTTCTGCACCAACGAGGGCGCCCAGCCGGGCCAGCGTTTCCCCAAAGCGATGGGGATCGCGCAGGGGACTCTCGAAAAAGCGGAGCTGCTGATGATCGGGATGAACCGGTTCGATCTGCAAGCGAAGCGCGGTGGGATGAGCGATCAGGCGCAGATCTTCGAGATGCGTGTGCAGCACGCGAAACAGGACATCCGAATCCGCCGTCGGCGTGGGAATCGTGAAGACGTGCTGATGCGCCTTGCCGTCATCCAGAGTCAGGGTCAGCACCATGCGGGCGGCGACCCGATGGGCGCTGCCGAGTCGGAGCGTGAGTTGATCCAGAAACCGGCGCAGCAGGAAGATCAACGGCTCAATCGTTTCGACCTCATGCTCGAATTCGTAGCTCTCCGCAAACTCCTCGGCGGGCCGCACCAACCGCAGGAGCCGCTCGGTCTGGCCGGAGGCCCGCTGCCATAAGCGATCCATCTCCGGGCCCAGCCGATCCGCGAGTTCGCCACGAGGCAGGCTGGTGAATTGACCCAGCGTGTGAATGCCCCAATCCCGCAACAGGGCTTGAAGGTACGGCGGCGGATCGATCTCGGTGACGGCCAACTGCGCCAGGAACGCGGTGGGTGCCTGCACGACAAGAAACGCATCCGCACGTCGGGCGGCGAGAAAGGCGAGATCGGGATTCGGAGCGACCCCGAGTGCGACCTTCAATTCCAATGCCTCGGCGCGTTTGAGCACCGTCTCGCTCCAGCTATTCCAATCTGTCGCCGGTGCCCGCCGAAGATCGAGCGTGCAACAGCCTTCGCCGGTGGATTCAATTTCCGGCGAAAGCGAATCCGCCAGTTCCAGCAGGGCATGTTGCAGGACTTGCTCCGTCGTTTTTGCCCGGGGAAGAAGCTGAAGAGACGAACACCGCGCCAGACCTTGCACCGCAGGCATGTCGGCCCGCACGCCTTGCTCGGATGCTGCTGCCGTGAGTTCGCAAATGCGTCCATCTTCGTCGGTGACCGCGAGCAGGCAATTCGGGATCGTCTCGCGGAAACGGAGGACCGCTTGCAGGCGAAATTGAGGCAGGAGCAGGACAGCGAACATGGGGACGCTTTCACGCGGAGCGTTTTTCGTCGGCGAGCAGGGCGGCGAAATCCCTGCGGTCGAACACCTGGGGCGCCAACGTCTGCATCAACCCACGCCGACGTTGACGCATGGCCCCAAGACTCCATCGCTGACGGATCACGATTCTGGTCTTCGCTCCCTCGATCATGGGCCGGGAAGACAGGATCACGAACACCATCCCACTTGCCTCGATCAACCGCTGAAACCGGTGCCAGGTGCTCGCCGGAATCCGCTGCAATTCGCGCTGCGGGGCAAACTGCAGATCCAGGAGCAGCACCCGCAGATTGCCGTCGCGCAACAACAGATCCACCGCTTTCACGGCGGTCAGTGGCCGAGGGCAACGGACCCAAAGCAACCGCCGCAACGCTGCTGAGGAAACGTCTTGAGGGTTGAACGACGCACCCGCTTGAACCACCGCGCCAAATGCCTGCTCACGGCCCAAAACCCGGAGCATGATCTCGATGAAGAGGCTGCCCGAGCTGGTGGGCCCCACCACTTCGGTCACCGCACCTTGCTTCAGCCCGCCTTGCGACCCGTCGAACGCTTCAAAGCTCGTGGGCAGAATGCCAGTCTCTCGCAGTTCGGGTGTCGGATATTTCCGGTGAAGCAGTTCGCGGAGCGCGGCCACGCGGTTCTGAATCGACGAATGCGCCGGCTCATTTTCGGAAGGCTGGATAAGTTTCGCGGCAGCGTGCATAGGTGTTCACGAGAACACATATTGCGTCAGTCAACAATTCAAGATAAGTCGCCGCTAAAATTTGCCCACCAGCGCGTATTGATCGGTCCGGTGTCGTCGTGGCAGGACGAAACTCCACCCCTTGCCCGCCCCCATCCAAATCAGCGAATTTGGGATGTCGAGATCGAGAAATTCGACGCAGCCGGGGCGGTTTGCCGGTCTGAGGACATGGGCGCAGATCCCAAACGCGTTCCCGCTTGCGTCGTTTCATCTCCGGCATCCGCCGCAAAAACCCACTCTAGCTGAGAAGGAGAGCGGGTAGCGGGAATCGAACCCGCATGGCCAGTTTGGAAGACTGGAACTTTACCACTAAGCTATACCCGCGAAACCGAGCGAGAATCTGCCTCGGCCCACCAGTTTGACAAGCGCTTTTTCCCACCACCGCTCACTCTGGGGGCACCTTCGCCGCTTGCCTCCGCGGGGACGATGTCTCACACTCCGAGCTTCTCCCCATGCGCTCCATCCCCCGACTGCTTCTATTTCTGGGCCTCGCTTGGCTCACCTACTATCTCTTCAGCCAAGCACGCGCCGCCAATACTGAGGAAAACGTCGATGCGACGCGCGTCGTTCTACTTTTTGGAGGAGTCGTGCTTTTGGGCGGCGTCACGGGAGTGCTTTTCGTCGTGATGGTCATGCCGATGCTCGGGGACATCATGGGGAATTTGTTTTTCCAACCCAATGAGCAGATCGAGAGGACGGCCCACGATGAAGCCGCAGGCGCCTGTGCCCGGGGCGACTACGGGGCGGCGGTGGAGGCTTACCAAAAGGCGCTGGCCGAAAATCCCGAGGACACACTGGCCTACAGCGAAATCGTGAAGATCCAATGCGAACAGTTCCACGACCCGGCGGCAGGGGCGGCTACGCTGGAAGAGGCGCTGCAGCAGGAATGGCCGGTGGAGGATGCGGCGTTTCTGAGTTCGCGTTTGGTGGATGTTTACTGGAAATACCAGCGCGACGCCCACATGGCTCGGGCGCTCCTCATGCAAATCGTGGAGACGATGCCTGGCACACGGCACGCCTCCAATGCCGAGCATCGCTTGCAGGAGATCGAAAAACAGATCTCGCTGGAAGGTTAGGCGCGATCAGGGCAGCGGACGCAACTGGCCATCGCGACCGATCCGCCAGCGGCGGCCGCCCCACCACACGGAGCGCGCCGGCCAACTCAGCGCCCAGCAGATCGTCTCGACCAAGCTGGATAGCAGGACGGTGAGCCACGGATGAGGAAGCGCAAATTTCAGCCGCCGAGACATCGCCTGAGCCGACAAAACCCGCGCAGCCCAAGCGGTCGTAAACAGCGCCCAGCTCCACACCTGCCCCGGATGGAAGCAGGCCAGAACGAGAGCCACGCTGAGGCCCTGCGTCAGCCATGCGCCGGCGAAGCCGCGCGGATTCGCCACGCGATAGGTGATCGCGACTCGGCGCTGATGCCGCCAGTACTCGAGCCAGGTCAACGGGTCGCTGGTCAGGGCGACCACTGCGCGGCTGAGCAAAATCTTTCGCCCGGCCGCCGCCAGTGCGACACCCAGTTGGTGATCTTCGGCGAGCGCATCACCAAACGCCGCCCAGCCTCCGGCGGCCACCAAGTCCTGCCGCCGAAATCCCGTGCAAGCCCCGAGCGTGAGCCGCAGCGGTCCGCGGGCGCGGAGCACGGCAAGCCCGGGCCAGAGCGTGAGCAAAATCGCCGCCGCATCGAGACGCTGCGGCCAAGTGCCTGCGCCGATGAATCGATACCCCGCCGTGAGCACGTCGCACTGCGACCATTCGCTGCGGAACGATTGCAAAAATTCCACATCCAGCACCGCCTCACTGTCGCTCAAGATCCAATGCTCGTGCCGGGCGTGTTCGACCATTTGCACGAGTTTGGAGATCTTGGGATTCAGCGCCCGGGCGGGTTCGCAGCGGATCACCAAAATTTCCTTTCCAGCAAATGAACGCGCGAGTGCGACAGCCACAGCTTCTTCCGCGGATTCCGATTCCACGCCGATGATCAACTGATCGTCCGACCGCAGCGCAGTGGCCAGGCTCTCCAACTTCGAGCGCAGTTCCGGCACGCCCGCCTTGATCGGTCGGAAAAACGTCACCGGCGGAAATGCCGCGTCGCCACTTTTCACCGCACTCTCTTGCGCCAGCCATCGCCCCAGCAAGCGGGCGCTCGCGAAGTAATAACCCAGGCTCACCAGCGCCGTCCCGCCCAGCAGCACGCTGGCCGTCGTCGTCGCCGTACTCATGGCGCAGCGGGGAATGCGAGGATCAGCCTTGTCGTCATCGTGGGCGGCGCAGGATGCTGCTTCGTCCCGCGTTTTGAAACAACTCATCCTCACCGCCGACGATTTTGGCCGCAGCGCGCAGATCAATGAAGCGATCGAGCGCGCCTGCGAGGCCGGCTTTCTCACACAGGCGAGCCTCATGGTGAACGAGCCCGCCGCAGACGAAGCAGCACGCATCGCGCGGCGGCATCCGGCGCTCTGCGTGGGCCTGCATCTGACACTCTCCGCTGGCCGCGCCAGCGGCGTCTCGGTGTTGACCGACGCGCAGGGAGATTTCGTCGCGTCACCGGCGCGCGCCGGGTTGCGCTACGCCTTCCGCCCATCGCTCGCTGAGCTTTTGCGGGAGGAAATAGGGGCGCAGTTCGCCAAGTTCCGCGCGCTCGGTTTCGCGCCGAGCTATTGGGACGGCCACACGCATCTGCACCTGCACCCCACGATCCTGCAACACACGTTGCCGATTGCGGCGGCCGCAGGATTCTGCGGCGTCCGCCTCGTTCGTGAACCCGGTCGGCCCGCGCTGCTGCCGAAGATTTTCGAACTACTCAGCGCGCAGGCGACGCCCGCCCTGCAACGCCACGGCCTCCATTTCACCGATCGCATTTTCGGCCTGCGCGAGACTGGCCGGATGCGCACGGCGACGATCGCCAGCATTCTGAGGAACCTGCCGGACGGTCTGAGCGAGCTGTATTTTCATCCCGGCGCCGAACCGGAGGAAATCGATTACGCCGCGCTCGTGCCGCTCTTCGCGCAGCACGGCGTCACACCGCGCAGCCTTCCGCCACCACCAACCGCGCGCTGATCTCCCGCTGCCCGGCGCACAGCACCTCCACCTCATTCGCACCGGCTTCATCCAGCCGCGCCCGCACCGCGCCCACGGCCAGTTCCGGGCTGTTGCAATCGCGGCTCAGATGCCCGAGCACCGCCCGCCGCAGCCGACCGCCGAGCAAGTCCGCAAGCACGTTCGCCGCCGCCGCGTTCGAAAGATGACCGTGTCGCGACATGATCCGCTGCTTCACCGACCACGGCCGCTTCGTGTCGTTTTGCAGCAGCTTCTCGTCGTGGTTGGTCTCGATGAGCACCGTCTGCGCGGCCCGCATCCGCTCCTGCACGAGCTTCGTCGCCACGCCGAGATCGGTCAGCACGCCGAGCGCATCGCTACCGTGATGCAACACGAATCCCACCGGCTCCACCGCATCGTGAGGCACCGGAAAAGTCTGCACGGTGATGTCCTTGATCGTGAACTCGCTCCCCGTGACGAACAGCCGCCAATCCTTGCGCGATTCCGGCCCATCCTTTTGCAGAATCTCCGCCGTGAGCCGGTTGCAGTAGATCGGTGTGGAGAATTGTTTGCACCACACATTCAGCGCGCCGGAGTGGTCGCCATGCTCGTGCGTGAGCAGGATGCCGTCGATCTCGAGAGGGTTCACGCCGCACTGCGCGAGCCGCACGCCGATCTGCCGGGCGCTCAGGCCGCCATCGATCAGTAGTCGCGTCTGCGGCGTCTCGACGAGCGCGCAATTACCCGCGCTACCACTGCCGAGAATCGTGACGGAAAACATGGCTGGATGGAACACCACACGCCCCTTGCTCGCAATCGGAAACCCGGCAAGCGGATCACGAAATGAGTCCGTTCTTCGGCTTGCTGCTCCGCCCGATGATCGCGGGCGCGGCGATGAGCCTCCGTTCGGTATCGGTCATCGACAACGCCCCGCGCCTGCGCCGCGTGCCGCTCAATCCCGCCCCGGAATCGCGCTAGACGCCGCCCGTCCATCATGGAGAATCCCGGCGCTCGTCGCACGACGACGCGCCATGCTCACCCCGCACCTTTCCATGACTCCACCGTCCATCCTCACCCGCTCGATCACTTTCCTGCTCGCGCTCGGCCTTTCACCGCTGCCCAGCCGGCCCTCGGCCCACGGACAGGAGACGCCCGTCCCCACGAGCGTTCCGAAGGATCTCTTCGTCGTGCCCGAGGGGCTCGAAGTGACCGTCTGGGCGACGACCCCGATGCTGCACAACCCGACGAACATCGACTTCGACAAGGACGGGCGGCTCTGGGTCGCGGAGGGCGTGAACTACCGCAGCCACTCGAAGCGCCAGCCGGAAGGTGATCGCATCGTGGTTCTCGAGGACACCGACGGCGACGGCAAGGCGGACAAAGAGATCGTCTTCGCCGACAAGCTCCATCTCCCGATCGGCTTCGAATTCGCCCCCGAGGGTGTCTACGTCTCACAGGAACCCAATCTGGTCCTCCTCCGCGACACCGATGGCGATGACAAGGCGGACGTGCGCGAGATCATCCTCGGTGGATTCGACTCGCACGACACGCACCACGCGATCAGCGCCTTCACCGCCGATCCGTCCGGTGCAATGATGATGTGCGAGGGTGTCTTCCTCCACACCAACGTCGAGACCGCCTACGGTCCGGTCCGCGGGG
>ENA-ORBV01008327-ORBV01008327.1-microbial-mat-metagenome-genome-assembly--contig:-NODE-8327-length-17465-cov-12.331608_pt1 | contig 17465 bp, 14 predicted proteins | sample MGYA00237777_ERZ505514 | MGnify/ENA primary metagenome ERZ505514 (study PRJEB26160, sample SAMN06269048) | microbial mat metagenome | isolation source: Oligotrophic lake microbial mat | place...
AAACTCATCTTTAACTCTGGTTGAATAATCGATCACTCCCGATCGTCAAAAAGCGATCAATTATTCAGCAAGCCCTATCTAGGGCTTGAAACGTCCAAACTACAAAATTATTGGCTCAAAAATAGACTTCTCCTCTCTCTTTTTATCTCCTCCCATAACCTCAAGCAATCGATCAACTACACGCCTCCAAGTAAAATTTTCAGCCACAAAAGCCGGGCCCGCAACCCTCGCTTTCGCAGCGATTCCAGGCTGTTCGATCGCCCCTTGCATCAAATCAGTCAAATGTTCCCACTCAGGAGCTAAGATAAATAAGGTTTCCCCGTCACTCACCACAGCCTTAAATTTACTCTCAATCCGCAGTGCAAAGTCCGATCTCGTAAAATCATCCGTAGGGCCGCCCGCAGTGCAAATAATCGGCAAACCACAAGCTGCAGCTTCCAACACCGGCAGATTAAAACCTTCTGCCAAATAGGAAGAAACATAAACATCTGCTGCTTGGTAAAACTCTGCTATTTGAGCAAAAGATAGCTGGCTACCAGTATAAATTAATCTCGGTAAAACCCTCGCTCTTTCCGCATCGTTGAGCACAACTCGGCAGGCTTCGGCAATCTCGTCTCTGGACGGATAAAGCAGTTCTGAACCTTTTAAAACTAATCTCGCATCTGGATATTTGTCAACTACCGCAGCGAAGGCTTTTAATAGAGGGCGAATACCTTTGCGATCGGTTTGCCCTCCGATGTTTAAAAATATAAAATAGTTTGACCAGCCGAACCTTTGACGCAGTGATTGACGCCGATCGCCCGCAGCAGGATAATAAATCTGAGGATCGACTCCCAAAGGTACGACGGCAATGCGATCGGCCTCAACACCGCTGCGAATTAAGCCGGCTTTTGACCAAGCTGAAGGTGTAATAATTTTCGTTTCTGAGTTAACGGGAGTTTGTACGATCGACTTAACACCCATCGCCTGTAATACTGAACTGGTAACAATCCCCCATTCTGTGGCTGCAAATACCCAAGTTGCCGCGCTGCTGGATGCCGAGAAGTCCCACGGGCAGTACATTCGCAGGGTAACATCGGCTGACTGATTTACCGCAGGGATCTTAATGCTGCGAAGTAATGTTTCATTTGGGCGATCGAACAAACTAAATTTCGTCTCCCAAGCTGCGTCTATATAGGGCATATCGCGGTGGAAAAGCTCAATTTGGCTTCGCGGGCGATCGAGCATTTCCAGCAGTTGAAATTGATTGGCTACGCAATAGGAATGATAAATAAAACGCCAGCCTTCAACAATAATCTGCAATTCAAAACTCCAGCTTTTGGGATGAAAAATTTAACTAATAATCAGAAATTGGTAATTAGCAACTAGCAGGCAGAAATTACCAATTACCAATTACCAATTACCAATTACCAATTACCAGAAAGAATTGGTTTAAAGCCGGAACCCTGATCGGGAGAAATTAAAAGAAGACTGTTCATTACTCCAATCCTCTTCCTTCCAGGTAGAGGTCGCTATCCCAGGTCAACTGTCAACTGTCAACTGTCAACTGTCAACTGTCAACTGAACAATTCCCAATTCACTTAGCAAACTCGCGAATATATTTAGCAACAACATCCGGGACTTCCTGCGGCAAATTGCTTTCCCCCGGACTGACCAATTGCAGTTCGGCATTAGGAGCCAGAGCAGCATAGGATTGACACAGAGACAAAGCTGCGGGAGTATCTTCAGAACCGTGCAACAGCAAAAGAGGCGCTTTCAGCAAAGGCAAATTCTCATCAACTAATTCCGCTGTAATTTCAGCCCGCCGCCGCCCGAACAGCAACTCCACGGCAACAGGGGACTGCATCAACTGCTGTCTGAACTTTAGCAATTCGTCAATCTTTTTTTGGCTACCCAGCAACTTAGCAATTGGATAGATCGATCGTAGCAACCACAAAGCCAGCGGAGGTTTGCCGATCAGCCAGCTAGCCGTCTGCCACCGCCCCCGCCGGTTGCCAACCTTGACGCCTTCTGGGGCCAACAACACCAAACCCTGAACTCGATCGGGATATTTGATCGCGTAGGTGGTGGCCACCCAGCCTCCCACAGAGTGAGCGATTAAATAAACTTGTCGCAACTTCAAAGTATCGAGGTATTGAGCGAGACATTCTACTTCCAGGTCGATCGAATAATGAAGATTCGGGCGTTCCGAGTCACCAAACCCCAGCAAATCCGGTGCGAAGCAGTGGTAGTAGGGGCTCAAATGTTCGATCGTCCGCAGCCACTGACTGCTGTCCTGCCAAGAACCGTGCAAAAATACTAAATTCGGGCCTTGACCGACTTCGTGCCAGAAGATTTGCCCTACAGAGAGTTTTACCCGAGAATTGCGTAGCGGTGAGTACATCCGGTTAAATATTTAGTAATAAAAAGATGATTAATTTAATGTTCAAAGATTGTGAATAAAAGTAGGAAAACATTGAAAATTAATTCCCCAGTCATCACAGACAATTTTTGACGGCGAGGTAATTTCCGACTTTTCTCAAATTTGGATGCCCCGCCGATTTACGCCAAAGTTGTCAGGCCTTGAAAATAGTCCTGTAAGTGCTGGTCGTTATCGTGGCTGAGTGCGCCCTCCGGCAGCGATGCGGGCAAAAAAGCCTCAACCTCGCTGACTTCAAGCGTATCCTGAACTTGCATCTTTCCCTCTACCTCTGCAGCCACCACGATACAAATCGAGTGCAGGCGAGGGTCTCGATCGGCAGCCGAATAAACACCCACCAAGCGACGGATTTTGACTAAATCGAGTCCTGTTTCCTCCGCCAATTCCCGCCGCACTGTCGTCGGAACATCCTCTCCCCAGTCCACCATACCTCCCGGCAGTCCCCAGCGACCGTTGTCGCGGCGGCGAATTAACACAATTCGCCCGTCAGGTAATATGGGAATCACCGCAGTACCAGTGACGGGATGTCGAAAAATCAGCCCCAGCACAGTTTGTCCAATTTGCCACAATCGACGCATAAACTCAAAAGCCTGTTTAGGAGAAAGTAATTCGAGGCCTCCTAGCTCGCAGCTCTGGAGTCTTAATTTTGCATTTGTCATTCAGGCGAGATTTCTAGCAAGTCTGCTAAAATCTCCGCTGCGTGAGATTCTGGTTTGACTTTCCGATAAACCTTTTCAATCCTACCATCAGGGTCGATCGCGAAGGTTGATCGAGTAATTCCCATAAATTCTTTTCCCATAAACTTTTTGAGTCCGTAACAGCCGTAGGCGGTAGCAACTTCGGCGTTTAAGTCGCACAGCAAGGGAAAAGGCAGTTGATATTTAGCTGCAAACTTAGCGTTAGACGCGGCCCCGTCGGTGCTGACGCCTAGCACTGCAATATTGCGCGCCCGGTATTCAGAGTAAATGTCGCGAAAGCCGCAAGCTTCTTTAGTACAGCCTGGGGTATTGTCCCGAGGGTAAAAATAGAGTACAGCTCGCCGCCCTCGCAAATCTGCGAGGCTCACCAAATTGCCGGCAGCGTCGGGCAGGGTGAAGACAGGAGCTAAGTCACCGGGATTGAGTGTCATTTGTGCTATTTATCAATTGTTGAGAAAAATATTCTGGGAGATTAAAAACATTGCGTCCGATCGAACCCAGATTCCCAGCGACTTGAATCCCGGTGTTCTTTTTTCTGGGTCTTGTACCGGGTGTGCTATGATCATCATCGGTCTAAAATTGAGTATAACTAGCCGACGTAAAAACTTAACTGGATTAGTTGAGTGCGTAGTCACACCTAACGGTGTTGCGGTTTAGGAAAGCTAAATTTGAAGAAAACCTAACTACATAAAGAGAACTGATCAAGTACGGTAGGGCATACCGGAATTTACGCTTGGGGAGAAGACACCTATACTTGGGCGGGAGCAATCCTGTCGCCAGTAAGTGACTTCGCTGAACCAAGAATCTCAGTCACCAAGAGTGCACAGAGTGTCAAACTTAAGAATCCCTGGGCGTGAAAGCCCGGGGACTGTCAATGTTTATTAGTGAGGTCATAATGGCTAAGCGCCGCAATCTCAAGAAAGAGAAGGCACAACGAAATCAAGCATACGCTCGCAAGTTTCGCAAGCGGAGAAATCAAGATATGTTCTCCAACAAGAGAAGGCGATTTGACGGCGGCAATGGCGGCGGGATGGGCGCCATGAGCGGTGGCGGCGGACGGGACAAAGATATGGCTGCTGCTGAAGAGTAATAGAGTCAGGCTATCTGCCCAATTTAGAACCAGAGTGGAAAACACGATCGTTCTAAGGAGAGATAGCCAGCCGGAATTTGTCCGAGAATTTAACGATGTTTAGGCGAGCCGATCGCGCGCAGCGATAAGTGATTTTCTCACTTGTTCAAACCCGGTACCCCCGTAACTATTGCGAGCCGCCACCACTTGCTGAGGTGCGATCGCGCTGTAAATGTCTGTCTCAAAGGCTGGGTGCAAGTCTTTCCACTCCTCAAGTGTCAAATCTTTGAGGAGTTTGCCCCCCGAAAGGCAAGTTTTGACGACTTTGCCGACAAGGTTGTAAGCTTCCCGGAAGGGAACGCCTTTGGCGGCCAAGTAGTCTGCTACGTCTGTAGCGTTAGAAAAGTCTTCCGTAACTGCCGCAGCGAGGCGTGAGCCATTAAAGGCGATTCCTTCCCGTAACAAAATCGTCATTGCTTCTAAGCAACCCTGTACAGTTTTGACGCTATCAAACAAAGCTTCTTTATCTTCTTGCAAATCCTTGTTGTAGGCCAAAGGCAGTCCCTTCACTACTACGAGCAACGCTTGCAAGTGACCGAAAACCCGCCCCGCCTTGCCCCGCACCAACTCCGGCACGTCGGGATTTTTTTTCTGGGGCATGATGCTAGAACCAGTAGCGCAGCTATCTTTGAGCGTAATAAATCCAAATTCGTGAGAAGCCCACAAAATCATTTCTTCTGACAAACGGCTCAGGTGAACCATGATGATGCTGGCGGCTGCGAGAAATTCGATCGCAAAATCTCGATCGCTCACTCCATCCAAGCTGTTAGCATAAACCTTGTCAAACTGCAATAGTTCTGCCGTATAATGTCGGTCGATCGGGAAAGTCGTCCCCGCCAGCGCGCCACAACCCAAAGGCGAAATATTCACCCGCTTCAAGACATCGCCGAGGCGTTCCCAATCGCGATCGGACATTTCAAAATAAGCTAACAAGTAATGAGCCAAACTGATTGGCTGAGCGCGCTGCAAGTGCGTGTAACCGGGGATTAAAGTTTCGACATTACGATCGGCAATATCGAGCAAAACCCCTTGAAATTCCCGCAATTGCTCACGAATTTCGGCGATGCGATCGCGCAAATACAAGCGAGTATCAGTACCGGCTTGATCGTTGCGCGATCGAGCCGTGTGCAACTTTTTCCCCGCATCCCCCACAATATCCGTCAGCCGTTTCTCTACAGCGAAGTGAACGTCTTCTGCATCAACTCCCGGAACAAAAAGTCCTTGGCGGTATTCGCGGCGGATCTGTTCCAAACCATTGACTAACTGTTCGCCTTCTGCTGCGGAAATAATCCCCGTTTTTGCCAGCATTTTAGCGTGAGCGACAGAACCCGTCAAGTCATACTCAATCAATTCAATATCGAAGCCAATACTAGCATTGAATCGGGCGATCGCCGGGTGCAGCGCCGATTCAAATCTTTGACTCCAAGTTTTTTGTTGTGTTGTCATTGCTCAAGCTAAAACTAGATTATATCTCTCTTGCAGAAGTCTCTAAAAACCTGTCTTTAGCAAAGACTTTAGTCCTTCCTCCGGTTTGTAGTCAGGACTTTAGTCCTCCCTTCCCAATTCGGCAAGAAAAAACTCAAGTCCTGACTACAAACTTTTTATACATCTTTTGACCCCAAAAAACTGAATTCTGGACTACAAAATTGTGAAACTTTGGCTGCATCAGAAAGAAGTGAAGTTTTGGTTAGCGACAAACCTTTTCAATCTTAAATTTCTTTCTGATAGCTTCGGCGCCAATAACTCTAACGAAAAATCCCTTTAAAGAACCAGCCAACAAAAATACCTATAAAAAAAGCTCCTATTTGACCAGTCGAAACAAAATTGTTCCAAGCTTTCTGGAAATTCGTAAAAATTTCGTAACTTTGACCCAAAAGCACCGTCGAACTCAAATGAGATTTCAAAACTACCACGTGAGCGACATCATTCCAATTAATTGAGCTGGTAAATCCAGCAGTAATTTCCGGGATTAAATTAATTATCATTGTGATTTTTTCCTGCTAAAGGTGTTACCCTAAGTACAACCAGTGTCATGTCATCTTCATTCCGGTTGCCGATGCCGATAAACTGCTGAACCCGATCGAACAAATAATCCAAAATTTCCTCAGACTGCTGATAATTTTGACAAGCCAACTGAAAAGCCGCAGTCAAATTATCCTCATCAAACCGATCGCCCCTTTGATTAGCAGCATCGGTAAATCCGTCTGTGTAATAAATAATAGTATCTCCTGGCTGCAATTGCACTTGAGCTTCTTGGTAATGCGAATCAGCATCCAGGCCAATTAACATTCCCTCCAAAGTATCGAGCCCAATAATCGAATTAGTTGCAGCTTGCCACAGCAAAGGCGGGTGGTGAGCAGCATTGCTGTAAGACAAAACGCGAGTTTTCGGGTCATACTCCGAATAAAACAGAGTCACAAAACGGTGGGAATTTTCCAAATCCGCGTGCATAACCCGGTTTAAATGTTGCAAAATTCTCGACGGCGAGTGGCGGTTCAAAACCTCCGCCCGCAGCATACCCCGTGTCATCGTCATCAACAGGCCCGCCGGTACTCCTTTGCCCATCACGTCGCCGATCACAATGCTCCAGCGGCCCTTGTCGATTTTGGACTTAAGATTTTTAATTAGGGATGGGGGGTGTTCCCCCTCATTTTCCTTGCCGATCGGGTCATAGTCAGCGGGAATAAAATCATAATAATCTCCGCCGACTCTGCTAGCAGTTTGGCAGCGGGCGGCCACGTCAAGGCCTGGAATTTTCGGACAACTACGGGGTTGCAGCCGCAATTGAATTTCCGCCCCGATTTCTAACTCTCTGTCTAAGCGGTCTTTTTCCGCCAACTTAACAGTAAGTTCGTCTTTGCAAATAGCCACAGCGGTTTGATCCGCCACCAACCGAACTAATTTCTGTCTGCTGGGAGTCCAGAGATATTGCGGATCACTGCTAAAAACATAAAGCCGTCCGCGTTCCAAATTGTTGACTAAAATTGGCGCCCCAAACAAATGAACATCCGGGCCCAAATAACGACCCACTTGCAGGTCAAGACTAGAGGTTTGCCCAGAGGTTTCCGAAAACGATGCAGCAGTAGCGCCTGCACCTGCTGTAGCTTGCCTGGTGGCGATTTCCAGCGCTTTTCGCATATCTTGGCACTGCCGTCCTTCCTGACAATGCAACTGCTGGAACCTGACTTGACCGTTGGGTTTGAACAGCACTAAAGCTCCCCCGTCGGCGTCCGTAACGCGAGTCGCCACCAAAGGCACCAACTCCAAAAATTGGTTGAGATTGTTAAAGCTTCGCAGGGCAAATCCCAGCGAACCCAACATATCTTGAACGTTGTGCTGATATCGGTGCAAACGCGCCACCAGTTCTTTGAGGGCAAATACTGGCGTCGCGTCGGTGGAAGTGCGACCCGAAGGGCGGTCAGCAGGTTGAGGTGAGGGGCGAGGCAAAGGCACAGCAGTCATTTTAAATTTGTGATTTTCGATCTTAAAAGGAGGATGATTGAGTGAGGAATTACGCAGCACCTGAACAGAAATCCGGTTTTTTATCGAGCAAGTAGTTTGGGCAGTAGGGCATCGGTGTGAACTTAAGTCTGAAATCGTTAAGAAATCTCGTTTATAGCTGAGGCCCGATCCCCCTAAATCCCCCTTAAGAAGGGGGACTTTGACCATTTTCTGTCCCCCTTAAGAAGGGGGACTTTGAGCGCTCTTGTCCCCCCCTTAAGAAGGGGGGCTAGGGGGGATCGGGAAGACTGTGCAATCAGACAGCAGACTAATACTACATCCGTAGCTCAATTTGACACGCTTTGGATCACGCTTTTAACCCAACAAAGCAATAACAGAACGAAGGTATTATTTCTAGATATTTAGTTTTCACTCGATCGCCCGTGGCGATCAGCACAAGTCCTGCGATGGTAGTTTGAGGTTAAGGATTTGAGATTTTGAACCTCTGTATCCGCCTCCAAAAATCGGGACGACCACAGATACCTGATCAATCTAAAATCTAAAATCTAAAATCTAAAATCGAGTAGGGCTTCCACAAATTCGTAACTAGAAAACGGACGCAAGTCTTCGATGCTTTCCCCGACTCCAATAAACCGGATTGGCAGACCGAGTTGCTGCACTACTGCTAGGGCAACACCACCTTTAGCAGAACCGTCGAGTTTTGTCAATACTACTCCGCTTAATTTTGCAGATTCTGCGAACACTTCTGCCTGTCGCAAACCATTTTGACCCAGTGTGGCATCCAAGACCAGTAGAGATTCTACGGTAGCGCCGGGGGCTTTCTTATCTACAATGCGACGGATTTTACTTAATTCGTCCATCAGATTTTTTTTGTTTTGCAGGCGGCCTGCGGTGTCTACGATCAGCAGTTCTGTGCCTCGGGCGCCCGCAGCGGCGATCGCATCAAACACGACAGCAGCCGGATCGGTATTTTTCCCCTCGTTGGCAATAATTTCAACGCCGCTGCGGGAACCCCAAACTTTCACCTGTTCGACGGCGGCGGCGCGGAAAGTGTCGGCTGCAGCAATGAGGGTTTTGTAGCCGGATTTTTGGGCAATATGGGCAAGTTTGCCGATCGTCGTAGTTTTGCCCGCACCGTTAACTCCTACGATTAACCAGATGTTAAAGGTGTCTTTTTCCGGGGCAAATGTCAGGCTGTAGGCGGGATTGCCGGCGGCGGTTTCGGCTGTCGGAGCGTCGAGAATGTCGCGCAGGATGCTTTTGAGGAAGGCTAGAGCCTGTTCTGGCGGCAGCACTTCTTGTTTGAGTCTTTCTTGGAGGCGGTTGATAATGATGTCGGTGGCTGCGACTCCGACATCGGCTTGTAGCAGCAAAGTCTCAATTTCGGCTACTGCGTCTTGATTGAGCGGGCCTTGACCGACGATCGCCTTTAGTCGATTAATTAAGCTGCGACGAGTTCTTTCTAAGCCTTTCCGCAGTTTTTGCAGCCAAGTGATTTCTTCGACTGATACTTGGTCTGGCCGGCGGCCTTGACTGGCTAAGATTTCTGAGGACCACAGGAAGCCTTCGTCAAAGGCGAAACCGGGAATTTCTTCGATAATTGCGGCTCTTTCGGCTGCGGCTGCAATTACGTCGGGTTCTTCAATGGCGGTTTCTTTGAGGCGTTCGATGCGATCCATGCGATCGGCCTGAGCTCTGGCCCAAAACGGCAAAGATTCGGCTGCTTCGCCCTCCGATGCTAGTGATTCGGTTTCTACAACCTCTGTTGCAGGTTCGGCAATTTCTATATTTTCTGCTGTAACTTCTAATTGTTGAGCAATAGGTGCAATGTCGCTCGCCCCGGCTGTTGGTTGCAGAGTTTCTGCAATTTCTGCGGGCGTTGCTGCATCGAGTTCCGAAACCTCGGTAGCTTCAACTGTCGCTGGTGCTGCAACTTCTGGAACTTCTGCAACAGTTGGTGCTGTGGGTGCTGGTTCAAGTTCGATCGGCTCCGTTGCTTCAATAGTCGCCGGTTCTGCAACTTCTGCAACTGTCGCGATTTCTGCTTCGGCTGCTGGAACATCGGGCGCGGCTGTCTCGGAAACTTCTGTTTCGGGTTTTTGCTGTTTTTGAATATTTTTGTAAGCAGCTTTTGCCCAATTGAGATAATCTTCGGCTACAACGTCCGAGCTTTGGTCTGCTGTTGCATCTGTTTGAGGCTCAACCGGTGCGGATTGTGCCGCCTCATCTGGGGTTTGTTCGGAGGGAGTTTCTGGTTCAGAAGATCCGCTTTCACTGTACTGGCGACGAAACCAATTAAAAACCATAGGAAATTGGGGAATAGAGAGTAGTTATTAGTCATTAGTCCTAAGTCCTTAGTGTAGAGCGGATTGCGGATTGCCAATCACTAATGACCAATGACTGATGACTAATGACTACAGACTATCGACTATTGACTCACAGCTTCTGCGTTAATTTTATCGACGACTCGGCGGAGGACTCCGTTGATGAAGCGATGTCCTTCGTCGCCGCTGTAGCGTTTTGCGAGTTGGACGGCTTCGTTGACGCTGACTTGTTCGGGTAAGCCGAGATATAGCATTTCGGCGATCGCGATTCTCATGATATCTCGATCGATCCGGGGCAACCGTTCTATTTGCCAGTCTACAAGAGATTCCGAGAGCAATTCATCAATTTGAACACGGTTGGCGCTGACTTTCGTCAGGATTTGCAAAGCATAGGTGCGGACATCTTGCTGATTGGCTAGCTGGATCAGTTCTGGAAACTCCATTGCTGAACCGAGACGGTTGATTGCGGTTTGGGTGAGTTCGACTGCTTCCCGCACCATTGTTCTAGCACTTTGTATATCGGCGGCGCGGATTTCGCTAGCAAGCAGTTTGTCGCTACTCCGCTGCACTTCGGATGCTGCTGCTTCTAGGGCTTCTTGAACTTCTGTTGTCAGGGTACGGATGGCGGCGAGGAGAACATCTTGCAGTTTCTTGGCTTCTAAGAGTTCTGGATTCGTCGGCAGTTGGCTGATGCCGAGGAGTGCGAGTTCGCGTGCTGTTTCGCGGGCTTTTTTCATAGTTTTTAGATAGGAATTGAGAATTTAGGAATTTAGGAATTGTTGAGATTGCTAGGCGCTGGTTGAAAGGACAAGACTGGGCGGTTGAAACCGCATCTACACAGACAAAACCCGCCTCCGCGGGTTGAAGATCAGAAGGTTGACATTACTTGATCTTTCTTTAGTCCGCGGAGGCGGACATCGTTTGTCTAGGCGCGGTTTCAACCGCCGTCTTATCTTAGCAAAAAACCTGCCCTCGGTCACGATTGTTTGTGGGCAGGTTTTGGACAAATATTATTTGTTATTTGAAGACTCGGCGGTTGAAACCGCGTCTACACAAACTCTCACCCACCTCCGTGGGTTGAAGACTCGGCGGTTGAAATTACGTTTTTCTAGACACGGTTTCAACCGTGCGTCCTATCTTGGTTTAATCTTCTTCGACTGGGACAGCCTGGTATCTTGATTCGGATACCAAGGGTTCGAGTGTTTTGCCCTTAATATTTTCGGGGGTTACTGCAATTGAGTTGTTGGGGTTGACGATGCCGCCAGAGATGATTACTTTAAAGGCATCTTCGATCGACATTGACAAATTGACTAAATCTGCTTCGGGGACGATAGCGTACCATCCGGTGGTGGGGTTCGGAGTGGTGGGGATGAAAATGCCGATCGGGGTTTCACCGGAAAGGTGAGGCGGGATATCGTTACTATCGATCGTACCGGTCACAAATGCTAAAGTCCAGATTCCCCGCCGGGGATATTCCACTAACACCACGCGGCGAAATTTGTCGTTTGAGTTGAGGATGGTTCCCAGCAGTTGTTTGAGGGTTTTGTAAACCGAACCGGCTAGGGGAATTGCCTGCAACACCCGTTCGCCAAAGTCTAGCAGCCACTTGCCGAAAATGTTGCGGGCCATTAAACCGATGACTAAGATGCTCAGCAGGGGTACAGCCAGCCCTACTAAAAGATTTAGCAGATTCACCAAAATCGGGTGGAGTCCGTCAAAAGGGTTGATCTGCTTGGGAATTTTGGTGAGAAAATTGATCACCCAACTGGCGACGGTAATTGTCAGCCAGATGGTGGTAGCTAAGGGGATCACTACCAATAGTCCTGCGATCAGGTCGTTTTTTAAGTCTTGTTTGATGTGTTGGAGCACGGCGGGTCAAATCTCCTCGTAACTGGTTGCCAATAACCTGAATAAACCTGAGACTAAAGCAACTGCACGGGCTTTACTGGAATTGACATACCCCTGCCTAAAGGCGAGGGGATTCTTGATTCGCAGGGATTCCAATGAATTTACCCTCGGCAAGCATCTTGACCGTATGCCCTACGGCTGCAAGTCCTCTAATTAGAACTACTTGAGCGGCTGCAACATCTCTGTCCGTTGTATAGCCACAGTTCGAGCATGAATGAGTACGCTCATCAAGCTGTTTTTTTCCTGTCTCTGCTAGACAATTGGGGCAAACTTGACTCGTCTTATGAGCGCTTACCTTTTGAAAGTACACGCCATATTTCAAACAAGTTTGCTCTAGGATTGTGAAGAACTGACCCCAGCTTGCGTCTAAGCAATGTTTCCCTAGCATCGCCCTAGACAGCCCTATCAGATTCAGATCCTCAACGAAAATCATTCCCACATTTTGGCAGATTTGATGAGATAATTTACGATGCCAATCCTTCCGACTGTTAGCAACGTATTCATGCAGTTTGGCGACTTTCTTTTGAGCTTTACGCCAATTGTTAGAACCTAGTTTTTTCCGACAGACACGTTGTTGCAGCAATTTAAGCTTGCGTTCTGCGTCTTTAAAAAATCTTTGGCGCTTGACTAAAAGACCGTTAGAAGTTGCTAAAAAATTAGTTAGTCCAACATCAATTCCGATACCTTCACCGTGGGGCATTAGATTGGGTACTGAAACGTCCCATTGTAGGGTTAACATCACGTACCAACCGCTAACCCTACGGACTATCCTTGCTTGCTTAATCGTTGCACCATCAGGGATAGTCCGTGATTGATGAAACTTAACCAAACCAATTTTAGGGAGCTTCACCGCTTGATTTTGGACGGGGTTAACCCCCAATTGTGGGAACACAAACGATCGCATTCTTCCTGCTTTCTTAAAGCGGGGGAAACCGTGTTTTTGTTCCCACATACTCACAAACGCTTTTTCAAGCCTTTTCAGTGTTTGCTGTAGGACGTGTACTTGGACGGCAGCCAAAGTGGGTATGTTTGCCCTAGCCGTAGTTAAACTTTTGCACTGGCTTGCATAAGTTGGTCGTTTTGTTTCGGCCCGAATGATGAACTCAGATCGGATAGAGCAAGCGTTAATTCGACAACTACGAGACTCAAACCAATGTTTACGCTCTGCCAATGCGTAGTTGTATACGCGACGGCATTGTTCTAGCCAATCTTCAAAGATTGCTATTTGTCCTGCCGTTGGTTTGAGTTTGAATTCGTAGACTAAATGAAACATTTGCTCTATCCTCCTACCTGATTATACCACAACCATGACCGAACGTAGGAACGCTTTTTCAAGAAGTGTAATTAAAGCCGTCCTAAAAGGACGGGGCTTGCACCCAAATTCCCGGTCACCATAGACGATCGTTTTCAATTCTGCTAAACCCTACCCTTTCTGAGGGGGAAGAGTTAGGGATCGCCGGTGCTGTATCTCTATTTTAAAGAATTATTGCAAGTTGGCGCTTGCTTTTAATATATGCAGGCTGTACACCCGCTGACCCTATTGTATATTTTAAGACAGTTTGGGTCGGGTTCAAGCAATAAGCCGATCGGTCAGAGGATGCCTGGGGTGCAAGTGTAGCGAGTCCAGAGAAAATTTTCTGTTATTTGTATAGGAAATTAATTGGTCGATCGAGCTTTCTCAGATTTTCGGCTGGGTGGCACTTCGTTCTACAGAATTCAGCGGAACCTATCCAGGTTGAGTGCAGTGTCTATGCAAAAATATATCTCTGGATAGATGCACTGTGACTATTTTTTACTATGTTAACGGTTATTTTTGATGAGCGACAGCGATAAACAAGGCAACAGTTGCCTACCATGCAAGTGTTGCATGATAGGCCAATCCGGCAAAAAGTAAAGCAGACATACCAGCAACTTTGACTTTTTTTGACACGATTGATCGATATTCAGGAAATAAGGGCAGAATTCAAGCGAATTCGAGCTTGAGAGGAGCGGCAAAGCAATATAGAATTAACTCGGGCATCACTACAAAAAAAATAATCTGCCAAACGAGGTAGCAGTAGTTAGTAGCAAGCGAGATAAATTACTACATAGCTAGTTGTTTCTAGCCAGAAGCGCGAAACTATTTGTTCAACAGGGTATAGCTAAACTACTGCATAGAAGCAAGACTCCAGCGGTGCCGATTCCTTGGAAGCAGACGAAAGTTAAGGAAAAACAAGCGTACTAGCCAATCAAGTCAGAGCGGGGATTCACCTCGTGGCAAGCAGCAATAAACTTGATTAGAAGTTAGGATTGAGATATGAATGCTCAACTCATCAAACCAATTGATTTTTACATTTTTTTATGCCATTCAAAACGCAAGACTTTTTTGGACTTCACTTAACCCACCGCAGCCCGATCAAATTTTGTGTCCGATAATTAATATTTAAGTAAAAGGAATTTTTGTGAAAACGCTCAGTATCCTCTTAGTAGAAGACAGTCCCCTAGATGCCGAACTGATTGAGGCATATCTAATGGATGGCGGACTCCAATTTTCTCTGGTGTGTGTGGAAACTCGAGAAGACTTTGCCACGGCGCTCGAAAAACAACGTTTTGACATTATTTTGGCAGATTATATGCTGCCTTGTTTTAACGGGATAGCTGCACTGGAAATCGCCCGCGCTACTTGTCCGGGAGTGCCGTTTATTTTTGTGTCGGCTACTTTGGGCGAGGAAGTGGCGATCGAAACTTTGAAAAGCGGCGCTACTGATTATGTTCTCAAACGCCGTTTGATACGCCTGGTGCCGTCGATTGAGCGGGCCCTGCGGGAAGTTCAAGAACGGAACGATCGCAAGCAAGCCGAAGCACAGCAGCAGGAAAGCGAAGCTCGATTTCGGATTATGGCAGATACCGCGCCGGTGATGATTTGGATGTCGGACACTGACCAACTTGGCGATTACTTTAACAAAGTTTGGCTGGAGTTTACCGGGAGAACTTTGGCGCAAGAAATGGGCACGGGTTGGATGGAAAGCTTGCACCCAGATGACTTGCCAGAATGTCTGGATATTTACCAAAAAGCCTTCAAAGCTGGCAGCGAGTACCGGATTGAATGCCGCATGAGACGCTATGACGGGGAATACCGCTGGGTTTTGGGGACGGGCGTACCCAGGTATAGGCCCGATCGCACTTTTGCAGGTTACATCGGTTCTTACATCGATATTAGCGATCGAAAACTGGCAGAACAAGAACGCGCTGCCGCTTTGTCCCGCGAACAAGCAGCGAGGTTGCAAGCAGAAGAAACAGCTAAAGCGCTGCAATCGGCAAACGATCAAATTACTAACATTCTCGAAAGCATTACCGATGCTTTTATCGCTGTTGATTTAAATTGGAAATATACCTACGTTAACCAGAAAGCTATTGAGCTGTTAGGCAGACCAAAAGCAGAACTGATTGGTAAAAAATTTTGGGATATATTTCCCGGGGCTGTCGATTTACCGTTTTACAAAATGGCTAGCAAAGCATTAGCAGAAAAGGTAACAATCGAGTATGAAGAATTCGTACCGTTATGGAATAAGTGGTTGAAGATGCGTTTTTATCCTTCCGATTCTGGTTTGTCGGGTTACATCCAAGACGTTACCGATCGCAAGGAAACAGAAGCTGCACTCAAAGCTAGCGAAGAAAAGCTGAGAATGTTGGCAGAAGCTAACTTGATAGGAATTATCTTCGGAGATGTTAACGGCGGTATCATCGAGGCTAACGATGAATTTTTGCGGATAGTTGGTTACACGCGGGAACAATTGCAGCGCGGGGAATTAAACTCGATTGACATCACACCGCCGGAGTACCAGTCTCTCGACAAGAAGGGGATGGCAGAGGGACAAGCAACGGGGGCTTGCACTCCCTACGAAAAGGAATTATGGAGGAGAGACGGCAGCCGGATTCCGGTGTTGATCGGATATGTTTTGCTGGCCCAAAAGCGGCAAGAATCTGTGGCTTTTATTCTCGATTTGACGGTTGGCAAGCAGTTGGAAAGAGAACTGCAAGATCGAGCTCAGGAATTGGCGCGGGCGAACCGGATTAAAGACGAGTTTCTAGGAACTTTGTCCCACGAATTGCGGACGCCGCTGAATGCGATGCTGGGATGGGCGCAACTGCTGCGAAACCGAAAGTTTGACGAAAAAACGACTGTTCGGGCTCTGGAAACGATCGACCGCAATACACGCTCGCTGGCAACTCTGATCGAGGATTTACTGGACGTGTCGCAGATTATTACCGGGAAACTGTCGCTGAATTTGCGGTGGGTGGATGTGATTTCGACTGTTGAGGCTGCGATCGATACTCTCGCGCCCGCGATTGCCGCCAAAAATATTGAAATGGTGACGGATTTCGACCCAACGGTGGGGCGGATTTTTGGCGATGCCGGCCGCTTGCAACAGGTGGCGTGGAATTTGCTGTCGAATGCGATTAAGTTTACTCCCGATGGCGGACAGGTGAAGGTGGGGGTGCGGAAGATGGAGAGGACTTTTGCCCATGAGGAATCCGCTTGCTGTAAAAATTTGTCGCCCGCTAGTGTCGAAATTGAGGTTAGCGACACGGGACAAGGGATTTCAGAAGAGTTTTTGCCCCATGTTTTCGAGCGGTTCAGCCAAGCTGACAGCTCTATAAGGCGATCGTACAACGGATTGGGTTTGGGTTTGGCCCTAGTACGTCATTTTGTGGAAATGCACGGGGGGACGGTGCAAGCCGAATCGGCCGGGAAGGGAAAAGGCTCGAGGTTTTTAGTGAAATTGCCAATTCAACAGCTTCATTGCGACGGCGGATTGTCTGTTGCCGGACTTGGGGAGTTTGCGATTCCTCAAAGCGTGGCGCGAGCCCCTGTAAAGGAGTCTTTTGTCAGCAGCAATCTTTCTGGAGTGCGGGTGTTGGTGATCGATCTCGACGCGGATTCCCTGGATTTTGCCTGTACAGTGCTCGAAGATTGCGGGGCCCAGGTGGAGACGGCTAGCTCTGGAATGGCTGCCCTGGAGGCGATTGAAAGGCTGAATCCGGATGTGTTGGCGATCGATATCGAGATGCAGGCTTCTGATGGAGAGGCTCTGCTGCAGCAAGTGCGATCGCGGATGGTGGACAGGGAAATTCCGGCGTTGGCGTTCACGGCGGTTGGTAGGGTAGAGGAACGGGTACGGGCACTGCAGCAAGGTTTTCAAATTTACGTGCCCAAGCCGATCGAGCCTGCTGAGTTGGTGGCGGTGGTGGCAAGTTTGGCGGCGCGATCGAACGATTTTAGATTTTAGATTTTAGATTTTAGATTGACTCCGCGAGCACGGAGGTCGTGACTACAAACCAATTTTCTTGCATTCGAGCGATCGGATAATAATTCTTAGGACTAAGGCCAATTGGTAGATCAAACAAAAATATCTAGTTGCGCTTGTGCGCTCTTAGCTTAGGAAATAGCGTACAAGCCCAACTACATACTAGGACTTACGCATTGACAAAATAACAAAATAGTGCATTTATAAATATGAGTGGTCTAGAAACAGGTATTTGAC
>ENA-ORBV01008328-ORBV01008328.1-microbial-mat-metagenome-genome-assembly--contig:-NODE-8328-length-17465-cov-5.466701_pt1 | contig 17465 bp, 10 predicted proteins | sample MGYA00237777_ERZ505514 | MGnify/ENA primary metagenome ERZ505514 (study PRJEB26160, sample SAMN06269048) | microbial mat metagenome | isolation source: Oligotrophic lake microbial mat | place...
AATCAAATCCATAAAATTTTCAATTGCATATTAACTTTATAATATTATTTGCAACGATAAATTAAATTAAACTAAATCATGATTGGAAGCAACAGCAAGAACTCCAAAGCAGTCACTCCTGCCAACTACCTTTGCCCCATTACCTTGGAAGTGATGAAAGACCCTGTTACCACTCCCCTTGGACTTACCTATGATCGACAGGCCATTCTGCATTGGTTGGATACTTGTACGAAAAACGACACTGAGAAAACCTGCCCTCTGTCCAGAGTCGCTATGGAAGAATGGGAGTTGGTGGACAACCAGGATCTCAAACGAGAAATCATGCAATGGAAAAAGGAGCGAGGCATGAAATTATCATCCTCCAGTTCACCGTCGGTTCAGAATAATGACAAGCAGCAAACATACGTCTCCAAGGCTAGCAAAGTGACTGTGAGCCCACACTTGGTAATCATCCGTGAACGCATCTTGAAACGAAGAGAACAACAAATCCAAGCACAATTGGCCGTCATGCGATCCACAACATCATCAAGAGGTTGATCATGCAATGAATGAAGGACAAATATTACATTGGCATTTTTTTGGAAACTCTCTCTTGTACATAATAATCATTTTGAGCTACAGCCAGCATAACAGAAAATAATATTTTGAATCAATTTTTTACTACACAAATCATAACGGTGATGTTTAAATTTAGATTCTTAAGCTAGGCTTTTTTTCTGCCAGGTCCATTGCAAAAGCCAAATTTGGATACGTTTGTGATGGATCCACAGCTTTTGAATTTTAAATTCCTAATGCAGCTCAGTAAGCTCAACTACCAATAATTATTGGCTTGGATTTTGGTGCTGGTGGAGAGCTTTGACACTCAGTTTGATGGATCCTTGAACAGGGTCAATGCTGGTGCAGAGGACTTTGATTTTATCTCCCACCCTGACATGTTTTTGGACAGCACCCAGGTTTCCTTGAGCTGTGGAAATGGGACCCATTTCGCTGACGTGCAAAAGCCCTTCCTTGTTTCTCAAGAGTTCTACAATGGCTCCAAAATCTTTAATCTCAATAATGGTACCTTCATATACCTCCCCTTCTTCCACATCAGCTACAAGATCAGCTACTACAGACTTGGCCTTGGCAACCATATCTTTGTTGGATCCAAACACAAGACATTGACCTTCTTGGGTCAGATCAACTTCGACATCATACCGATCCTCCAGCTGTCGCAGAACAGCGCCCCCGGGACCCACCAGATCGCGTTTTCGTTGTGGATCAAAGCGAACAATTTCCACTCGGGGTGCGCAGTCCTTTAGAACCAAACGAGGCTTGAGACCTTCCAGGACCGTTTCTTTGCATTGGGAATCCATTTCCGAAAGCATGGCTTGCCGGCCGGACCTGGCCAACTCCAAGGCTTGCGGCAAGATGGCTAGCGGTATGGGTCGCTTGACATCGAGTTGCAAGGCTGTAACACCAACGGTTGTTCCTGCAATTTTAAAGTCCATGAGGCCGTAGTGATCTTCTGTTCCAGTTATATCGAGCAGGAGTTCGTAGGACGGCGGCACGTCGGTGTGCTCGCTGCTGCTGATACCATCGTCCTCCATCATCAAGGCTAGTCCAACACTCACCCCAGCCACTGGCGCGACGATAGGAACTCCAGCATCCAGCAAAGCGAGCGTCGCACCGCAAACGGATGCCATACTAGACGAACCATTGGAATCGGTTACCTCACTTGTAATACGCACGACGTAGGGAAATTTATGAGGTGACGGCAGGACAGGAAGAATGGCTTTCTCGGCGAGCGCTCCGTGACCTTTTAACGAACGCAAGACCAACGAGGATGAGATTCATAAAAGGTTTTTTAAAAGAAAAGCAACAACCAAACTCCTTTACGTACCAATGGCTCGACGGTTGTGCATGCCCCCCCCGCGAGGTAGTTCTCCAGTACTATAAGAAGGAAAATCGTATTGCAAAAAGGCTCGTCGATATTCCGATAGGTTTCCAGAATCTCCTGTAATTTCTCGATCGGCTTTGCTTTTCCGGGTGTTCAGGTCTGAGACGAGGGCTTCTTGTGTTCGTAGATACCTTAAGCTACCTACTGGTAGGTCGTGGAAAGAGCTCCCTGCCTCTCCTTGCCCTTTGGTCTGCTTTTGCAGAGATGCCTTTGTTAGCGTGGGCGATGGCAAGGGCGGAAGGAAGGGGTCTCCATTGGGCATACCTTCCCGGGGTGCTCCTAGTGTCACTGTACACAAAACTTGCGTGTCTCCTCGAGCAAAGGTTGCCGATCCATGAACTACCTCTGGAAGCGCTGGGACAGTCACAGACAATGGCCGGATCGTTCGGAAGCCATTGTTGAGGCTTGGGCCTAGCCCTCCAAACCTTTGATCTGCTCTGGTTCCGTATTGAATCGCTGTCGTACAAAGAGCCTTTTGAAGCAACTTTTTATGAACCAAGGGTGCCAGCATTGACACTAATGCATTGGTATCTTCTGGGTCAGTAGCAGGATTACTGGCAATCCATTCCGACAGTACCCTTTCAACCTCTCTGAATACTATATCTTCCCGGCGCCCTCTCATGGACTTGGACAGCAGCGACGACGCCGCATCCCTTGGATGAACGAAAGCCCTTTGATATTCCAGACCATACGACGTCTTTGGTTTCGTGTCGAGATTGTGGTCCCCGCTCTCCTTGTAACCGAACAAAGCCAGGGTTGCACCCTGCAACTGCGTCTCGCAAATGTTTGTTGCCTCTTGCAAGAGTTCATTGGCTTTTTGCTGCAAGTCGATAGATGTACCCCCTGAATCCTCTTCTTCTGCAATGGATTCAGCCAAAGGTGGCAATCCCAACGAGGATCTCAACTCATTCTCTTCCTTTCTTGCATGAAGAAGTCGTTCCTCTGCTGATAAAGGCTCGTTCGTACCCTCCTGATCATTATCATTATTGTCGTTTTGATGTTTTACATATTCTTCTTGTGTATCTAGTAATGGTTGTATGGCAGCGTGTGCCAACGAGAAGAGTTGAGAGAGTTCCTGCTCGGGAATGGACGTTGGAAAGGATCCATCCTCTTCCTCGTAGATAGCCCGGTGATACTGAAATTCCGCCATGACTGCTTGGTGGCGCGTTCCAGCATACAAGAGTTCGCACGCGAGATTAGCATTATTATTGTTGTTATTCTTGCTTTCCTGATGTTCTTGCTGCATTCCAAAAAGAGGTGATGGATTGACCAGTACTTTGGGGTGATGTTTTCCGTCCCCTGCAACAACCCCCAACGAGACGGCTGCGACCGGTTCTTGTAGCATTCCTTGGCTCATCATGGCGGATGACGCCGAATTGATGGCCACGACCACCGGATTTCCACCAGTGGATGAGCAGCCTTGGACACTGGTATGAATATGAATACTATTCAAGTTGTTGTTGTCGTTGAAGTTCAGGAGGGGTCTCAAAGCTCGATCAATGGCCCGGCTTCCAAGGGTTTCCAAATCGGTAGGTCGGGCATTGTCCCGTCTTGCAGCCGAAAGAGGAATCTTTCCAACTCCGTGATGCCGTTGTCGGAAATCGACTGTGAAATTGTTTTGAAAAGATGATGTGTCATTTGAAGTGGAGGATTCATCGACGGCAATGGTTGTCAAAACAACGGTATCACCCATGGCACCCACTACACTTGCTTTGGTGAGTTGAGCCAACTTTCCAGATCCCAGTATCAGAGGAGGTCCATCATCTAGAAAATCTTTGGAAAATAATGGTGCTTCAGTGGAACTCTGGATTGTGGCTCGTTCTGTCTTGTCATTGACATCTGGTGGCTTGGACGAGGACATGGATCGAAACCATGACGATGTTGCAGCATTGCAATGCCCCTGTCGTAGAAGCGATTGCGTTGCTCTTGCCGGGAACTTTTGACCTGCCAATCTTCTTTTCGAGTTGTATTCTCTTGTAAGAACAAGAGGTGTTTTTGGTTGTGGGGGCGGATTCCCTTGCTGCCTGCAGAAAAATGTGGCAGATGGTCTCGCTCGCATTCTCCGTGATGACAATACTTGGAGCATTATTTACGCAAAGATGGGGGAATAGAGCATGTATTTGCTACGATAAATAGATCAACCTTCTTCACTACCAATTCTCCCGTCAGACTTTCAATTTTCAGAGGCACCGTACTAGTAGTGTAGCTTCGTTCAAAACAAAACCAGCAGTAGTATACTAGTATAATGCAATGTATCAATGTATCAATTGGCTGGATCGATGGGGGGCATCAATCAATGGATGGTGCTGTAATTTTCGTGAGATATCCTTATTTACTATCGATAAGGATATTGCTTTTTTCGCGTTCGGTCAAGACGAACACCTGGGCACTGTTAGTAGAAAAATTGAATCACTCGAATGACCCGAGTCACGATAATTACGTCACAATCGTGTCGTGACGCTTCTCCTCTTGGTTCGCAAGATAGCTCGGAAAACATCCTCCACCAGTCAAGACGGAAGACCGAGCCGGAAGATCTCTTCTGGAAGATCTCGCTGTAGTTTCGCTACTAGCTAGCTAGCTAGTACTCGAACATGTAGCAGGCAATTAAATTAATTAATTTCCTTGTTATTTCATTTGCTTCGTTTGAAGAGAAATTGAAACAAGACCAAGCAAGTACCGGTACAATTTAGTATTGCGTACTACAAGAACTACAATTTCCTCTACTACTAATTATTGAAAAAATACAACTAGAAAAAAATCATGTCGACTTCTTCGTTGCTCATGAAGCAGCGCCGTGTTGTGGCTTCCGCCACTCGGCAATTTCTTCAACAGAATCGCCGCATTGCCACGACGGCTGTGGGTTGCCGTCTGGCGGATGTTTGCGCCAACCATGTGACTGGCAGTAGCTTTTCCACTTCCTCTTCCATGGCTCGCGTTTCCGCTGGTAGATTTTTCCCCACCACAAACCGTAGCTTTTCGACATCCGGTTCTTTTTTGGAGGAATATCGTAGCCATACCGAAGAACGCGCCGCCATGGCCAATGGGTATGGTGTCGCACCCAAGCCTTTGTCGGCCGAGCAGGTTTCTCAGTTAATTGAAGACCTGAAGAAAGGTTCCAACGCTGAGGAACTTGTTGCATTGTTGGCGCACCGTGTTCCACCAGGTGTCGATGATGCTGCCTTTGTAAAGGCTGCTTGGTTGAGTGGTCTTGCCAAGAATGAAGAACAATCTCCTTACATTAGCCGCGCATATGCTGTAGAATTGTTGGGCACCATGCAAGGGGGATACAATGTCCAAACTTTGGTTGATTTGTTGGAGGACTCAGATGCTGAAATTGCTGACCTTGCTGCTGATCAGCTTTCCCATACTCTCTTGGTTTTTGATTCTTTTTATGATATTGAAGCCCTTCACAAGAGCGGATGCAAGGCTGCAACCAAGGTTATGGAATCTTGGGCTGCTGCTGAATGGTTTTTGAAGAAACCAGAAGTTCCTGAGGTCATGACTGCCACCGTCTTCAAGGTCACTGGAGAAACAAATACGGATGATTTGAGTCCTGCTCAAGATGCCTGGAGTCGTCCTGATATTCCTTTGCATGCAGTTGCCATGTTGAAAAATAGTCGTGATGGCATTGAAGCGCTCAAGGAAGGAGAAATTGGACCCTTGCACCAAATCAAGGAATTGCAAGACAAAGGATTTCCATTGGCCTATGTGGGTGATGTTGTAGGAACTGGATCCTCACGAAAATCTGCAACCAACTCTGTTTTGTGGTTTATGGGAGACGATATTCCATATGTACCCAATATTAAGTCTGGAGGATTGTGCTTGGGAGGAAAAATTGCCCCCATCTTTTTCAACACAATGGAGGACTCTGGAGCCCTTCCCATTGAATTGGAAGTTGGCGACTTGAATACGGGTGATGTTATCGATGTATACCCACATGCAGGCAAGGTCACTAACCACGATACTGGTGCAACCATTACCGAGTTCCAGTTGAAGACACCTGTTATTTTGGATGAAGTCCGCGCTGGTGGACGTATTCCTCTCATTATTGGACGTGGATTGACCAGCAAGGCCCGTGCTGCCTTGGGAAGAGATGAAGCTGTTGCTGATATTTTCACCATGCCCTCTTTGCCCGAAGGAGTTGCTGCCCCAGAAGGATTCACCCTCGCCCAAAAAATGGTTGGAAAGGCTTGTGGCCTCCCAGCTGGAGAAGGTGTTGTCCCTGGCCAATACTGCGAACCTAAGATGACCACAGTTGGATCCCAGGATACAACTGGTCCCATGACTCGTGATGAACTTCGTTCATTGGCTTGCTTGGGATTCACCGCTGACTTGGTCATGCAATCGTTCTGCCACACCGCCGCCTACCCCAAGCCAGTCGATGTCATCACTCACCACACTTTGCCCGACTTTATCGAGACTCGTGGAGGGGTTTCTTTGAGACCCGGAGATGGTATCATCCACTCTTGGTTGAACCGCATGTTGCTTCCAGATACGGTTGGAACTGGTGGTGATTCCCACACCCGTTTCCCGATTGGTATCTCCTTCCCAGCTGGATCTGGATTGGTTGCTTTCGGAGCTGCTACTGGTATCATGCCCTTGGATATGCCTGAAAGTGTTTTGGTTCGCTTCAGCGGAAACATGCAACCCGGTGTCACACTTCGTGACTTGGTTCAAGCCATTCCCTACACTGCAATTCAGATGGGACTGTTGACCACCGAGAAGAAGGGAAAGAAGAATGTTTTCTCTGGTCGTATTCTGGAAATTGAGGGTCTGCCCGATCTCAAGTGCGAGCAAGCATTCGAGTTGAGTGATGCTTCCGCGGAACGATCCGCTGCTGGCTGCACCATCAAGCTCAACAAGGAACCCATCATCGAGTACTTGCAATCTAACATCGTCATGCTGAAGTGGATGATCTCTGAAGGGTATGGAGATCCCCGTACTTTGGAACGTCGTGTTGCTCGTATGGAGGATTGGTTGGCCGACCCTCAATTGATGGAGGCTGATGCCAAGGCTGAATACTTCGCTACCATCGACATCAACTTGGATGATCTGAAGGAACCTGTGTTGGCTCTTCCAAATGACCCTGATGCATCTGCTCTTCTTTCCGATGTCGCCGGGGCCAAGATCGACGAAGTCTTCATTGGAAGTTGTATGACGAACATCGGCCACTTCCGTGCTGCTGGTAAGTTGCTTACCAACTTGGAGAAGCCCATCCCAACCCGTCTGTGGATCGCCCCACCCACGAAGATGGACGAAGCCCAATTGATCGAGGAGGGATACTACTCCATCTTTGGCGTCGCTGGTGCCCGAACGGAAATGCCTGGATGCAGTCTTTGCATGGGTAACCAAGCTCGTGTTGCACCCAAGTCTACGGTCGTCTCGACTAGTACCCGTAATTTCCCCAACCGTTTGGGCCAGGGAGCTAACGTGTACCTTGCCAGCGCTGAATTGGCCGCAATCGCAAGTATCGAAGGTGAACTTCCAACTGTAGAAACCTACTTGAAGTACATGGACGGAGTCAACGCAACCGCTGATGATACTTACCGATACTTGAACTTCGACGAACTCCCTGCTTTCGTCAAGAGTGCCGACACCATTGAAATCAGCGCTGAGATGAAGGATGCCGCCAAGAAGTTGAAGATGGCGTAATTATGTTGCCGGTGTATGAGTTTGCAGACGAATGATAGATATGGAAAATTGCGTTTTAAATTACTTTAGTGTTGAACGGGGCAGTGACCAAACAGTATAGCTCTGTGTGTGTGTGTGTTGCTAACTAACTTGCTAGTAGTTCTGGTTTTTGCTTCTCGACTCTTTCTTTCAAGTTGAGTAGACCTAGCAAATGTTATCCCGCCTATCGTCAAACAAGTTGATTTCTTATTTGTGATGGTATTTTGTACCGTAGCATCCAAAACTACCGAGACTCCCACTTCACTTTTCCTCCAAGCCACAAACCTGTTTTTGCTTACAGGATAGAGAAAGTCATCTCAAGGAAGTTTCCAAGAAGTCTGCCTACTTGCTGACAATCAAGGATGCCCTGGAGCACTTTCGAAGCAGACCTCAGACAAGGATGCCCTTGAGCACCTCCGCCGCATGCCCTTCACATTTTACAGTAATATAAAATCTGTGCCCCACAAATTGGCATTTTTTCTTAAAAATAGAATGGTGTTGATTTGGAGTGTATATATAATTCATCATCCTCACATTAGCTTGGGAACAAAGAAAAGAAAGACAAGAGGAAGAAGGACAAGACTTGAGCCATTGGATAGATCTCTAGTATAGGCAACCAAAAGCACGTTGTCAAAGCAACTAATGGTGACGATTTTGCGTCGATGCAGATATGCATTATAAATGTCAGTGGTAGCAGCGAAGAAGGATAAGGACAGTGGTAAAAATGAACGGGGGGGGGGGTTATTTTGACAGGCCTCCTCGTCTATGGTTTTTTACATTTCAATTCTGCCAGCAAGATCGCGACAATCATGCTGGGCAGCTTGGAAAGAATTTACAAGAAACACAAATCAGATCAAAACATTGCATATTACTACAATTCCGAAACTATGGACCACGGGGACAGTTTAGATTGGTTACATGAGCCGCTGATATAATTCCCTCAGCTTCCTTCTTGGCCCTCCTCTGCACGTGTGACAAGCCGAGCCTCATCAGCATCAGATGTCACAAGCTAGATAAGTCACATAAAAATTATATTTTTATTATTTATTCAATCAATTTTGTAACCGCGAGTGGTTTGGTACTACGCGATGCCAATTTGGATGGGCAAACCCACCAAAATTAACAAGAAACAAAACACAAAAGCTGACTTTCAGAAAGTCGATTGTTTTGAACTGTGTTGTTCATTCCAATCCATTGATTCCATAACACCCGTCAAGCTATCTTCACCTTTACTTTCTCATTTTTTTATTTATTAGACTCATGACAATGGTCATCAGAATAATAATACGTTTAATGGGCCTTGAAGCGGTTGCCAATTCCGGAAAAGGCACCGGATTCACGTTCCTCGTCCCACTGTTCCAACCAAGCGTCGGGGCAAACGGAAAGTGCGTGATACCTCATGGGTTCACACTTCTTTTCCTCGCCAGCTTGCTTGGTGCAGAGAATCCATTCGTTGTAACGATTCCAGCAGTGGAGTGCTTGATTCTGGGCCGGGAAACGCTCGTCACGGGGACAGGTGCGGACCTGCTTGACCATGCCGAGGACCGCCGACTGCTCCTTGTTCAGCTCCGGGATGGGAGCCTGGAAGATCTGTAGTGTCGGATCAGGTGGTGGTGGCGTGTGTCATGTATGTGTGTGTGCATGTATAATGAACAGAGAGAATGTGAGATACAGTAGGATACGACGGAGAGAATGGGAAATGCCGCTCTAGGAGGCATCACACAACCCTTCATGCTCGCTCGGGTAAGCTACTGTCTCTCAGTCAAGAGAAGCTAAGCCAAGTAACTCATATGACTACTTACCTTGCTGTGCTTGGTAGGATCGGCGGACATTTTGGAAAAGAATTAAATGTGTATCAAATGGATCTGTACGGCAGCAAAAGCAAAGCAAATCAAGAGTGAGAGCCGATGCTGCCGATGCCGGTGTCATCACGTAGAATCCAAATCCTTCGCCATCGTCGGCGGTTCGCATGCGAACACCTCCAAACTGCCCAACAACTCTGGCAGCTACAACCAGCTAGTAGACTGGCAGCTAGCTAGTAGAAAGCACTAGCCACACCCCACAGCTCAGGTAACAAGGCTCTCATTAACTCACCTATCGGTAACAGATGTAATTCTCAACAACAAGTATCTCAAGGCGCAAGAAGAGACAACAAGCAACAACAACGAAGGCATACTAGTACTAAGTAGCTAGCTACGACGTACTACTAGAGTACCCAACAAGGCTGCGTCGTCATCCTTGTATCATCGATCGCCGGTGCGACAATATCTCCAACGCCGAAACGGACGTCGTACAGACATTGGGTAATGAGTTTTACATTTTGTGACGCGTGTCGTCATCCAAACGCCCTCACGAAAACGACAGATCCATGACAACAACAAGCTAATAGCAGCTAGCTAGCTAACACTACTAACTTAGGTTACATACTGAAGTTGACACATACAAACAGCAACAAAGATCTTAATAGCAACAGTTGGATAGACTCGCATAGCCTGTGGCACGTATTGATCTTATTTTTCTAGTACCAATACAATCAAATGATGACATATCCAAGAATAGGGGGCTACAGTGGTATAGTTTGTTTGGTGTGTTGTTGGACGGTGATCCAAGGGGGGCAGCAGAATGTGGTAACGGCACGCTTTCTCGACAGCCATCATCCTCCAAGACGACAACCATCATTTGTGCTGCAACGACGAAACAAGCTATTTCATCATCAAGATGCTGATTCTCTACGTCTGGATGAAAGGAAATTGATGGACGTGTCGTTGTCAACATTGACGGCGCCCATGCCAGTGCCATCACTTCTACTAGAGCTTCGTGGTGGTGGTGGTTCCGATGCCGATGAAATCGCCATGGACAGCGGCGCATCGTCGTCGTTTGTCGTGACAAAACTGCGCAACATTATTCGATCCATGTTGAAAATATGCGACCGAAAGTCTCCCACCTTGTCCAGTGCCCTCCGATCATTGGTCAAAGCATTAGAGAGTGTATTGGGTGTCGATTTGCTTCCTGCAGCCAAAAAGAAGAACAAGAACAAAAAATCCAGCAAGAAAAAAGCAAAATCAACCATCAAGGAGGAAGTAGAACAGGAGGAGGAAGTGAAAACGAAGGAACCGAAAAAGAAAAAGGCATCTTCCGTGGCAGCGGCAGCGACCACTGCCAAACAGCTCAATGAAAAACTATCCGCCAAGAGTCCCAACTATCGCATTCAAAAAGAGTTGAAGGCATTCATCAAGGATCCGCCACCCAATCTCAGCGTCAAGTTTGGAAAGAATCTTCGAGTATGGATCGTGACCATGACGGGAGCCAAGAATTCTATTTACGAAGGTGAAGTCTTCAAACTGAGGGTCAGCTTTCCAGCACAATATCCAACGGTACCACCCAGTGTATACTTTTTGCCACCCAATATACCGTACGTTTTCTTTGTTTGTGTCTCAAGTTTATGATGTTTGAGTCGTCATGCATGTATTGTCTCATCTTTCTTCGTCATTTTTCCTTTGTCTCTCATTTTTTTGTGAAAAAAGAAAACACGAGCATGTCTACACCAACGGCGATATTTGTCTTTCTCTGCTAGGCAAGGACTGGCGTCCCACCATGACGGCACAATCTATTGCCAATTCCATTCTATCCATCTTGTCATCGGCACAATCCAAGGCCATTCCAATGGACAATGCCAAGCATGCACAGAACAAACCGGGGCAATATCAACAAGATTGGGTGTACCACGATGAGTAAGAATCAGTGAATGCTTCCTTGTGTGTTTATTGGTGCCGTCATGTTTGGTTCTCACACTTTAACTTTTATTCATTCATTTGACTCGTTCCAGTAATTGTTGATGAAGACGATTAAGGCTAGCTAGCGATCCATGGTTCCATCCAAACCTGCATGATGTAAACTAAGAATTCCACAAAAGTGATAGACCTACTCTAGCTCTAATTGTCTACACAGCTCCTCTTCATTGAACAGGAATCCGCTAGAACACCCAAATATTGTATGCATACAACAAAACCCAAGTGAGGCACAACAGGGTAGGCTAAATGACTGACTGGTCCCACTGTGCTAGTCTACTGGATACATTAGACTAGTTTCAACTAGAGGCCCCAACCACTTTCCATAAACTCTAGATCACCTTCTGCTTTCAATCCCTCAAAGTGATAAAAGCCCTGGGTTGGCAGTTCCTGTGACTGTTCATCTTCGTGAGAGATTAATTAGAAGCAGCTGTCTTCCTTGCATGTCTCTTTTAACACCAGTCAATCCACAAAGGTGTTGACAGCTTCTGGAGCTCCAGCTTTGCACGCTACTAGCAAGAACACAAAGACTGAGCAACAGTGATTGTGATTGTTAGGTGCAGCATAATCAGAGCGCTCGAGGGATTTCTTCAATTAGAACACAAACAGAAGGAGCCATGAAAGATGGTGCAAGAGACAACTTGTCAAACGTTTGTTAGATGATGTGTGCATCTGCAACAGTGGCATCTCACAGGACCCACACTTCAAGATCCGCTACAATAAGTAGCAACACTGTGCAGCCACAATTACCAGTAAACTGAATTCTTTGTCATTGCAGCAGCATGTCTCTCCAACAGCTTGTTTGGCTCAATTTCGTTTCCCATCCAATTTTTCACTCACCAAGCTTCATGTTTTGTTAGTTGTTCTTCCACAGGTAACTGCATTAATTCAAATGTTGTCAACTGTCACATTCTGTGAAGAATCCAACTTTTGGTGAAACTTTTGGGAATGCAAACAACTCAATGAACTTGCTCAGTCTCCTGTTGTCTCTTATTGACATGCATCAGATCATGTCAAGCACCAGAGAATCCTCAATTCATTGTGAAACACTCATGCTGTCCGACATGTTGCATGGTGCGGAACAGTCAATTTTGAGGAAAGTTGATTTAGCCAGCATGCCATCAGCTTGATGCTTGCAAATGGCACATCATGCAATGCACTGAAACAATTTCCCAGTTTGCAATGATTTAGAAACACTTTCAATGCATGTCAGGCTGCTTGCTTCAAGGAAACATGCAGCTTCGCACAGATGCAGCAGTTCACTTGGTGGAGGTGTTGCTAGCTACTGGACACATGGTGGCAGCAGTGACAGCTACCAGGTATTTTGCACTACTCCAGCCTAGCTAGTAGCTCTAGCTAGTTACCAGGTAGCTAATAGCAAGCTAGTAGCAAACTAGTAGAGTACTAGCTAGCTAGCTAGTAGCTAGAGTAGCTGCCATTGTTGTCACAACTTGTCACAACGGTGACAGCCACTTTAAGGATTCAAACTTTACCGGGCGACGTCAGACGAGCTTTTGTCGAGCGACGAACGTACGATGTTTTCCAGGAAGATGGGAAAAGATACCGCCTCAAGTTGAAAGTAGTGTAGATTTGCTACGAAGTCGTACAGTGTACGTGATTCGACCGAACGTCATAGGCATGCACGGAGATAGAGACGACATCTCAACCACAAGGGTCCATTTCTTCTTGCAAATCAAATTATTTGACTAACAGCCGCCACCATGAAGCTCGCCATCTTCGCCATCCTTGCCTCGTAAGTGCTTTAGATTGTATCTGTTCGGTTAGCGTAGTGCTTGAGATAGTATGTGTGGCAAGGATCCTCGCAAAGACTTGTCTCGGCTCTGGTGCTTTTGCTCCTAGGTGACACCAGTCGTATCTTTGCCGTCATCCGGTAGTGCTTGAGAAGGCTTTCAAATCCTCCTTGTTTTTCATGAGAATTGTATTGAACTTTCTTCAACTGTATTGGGAGCTGGTGTTATTCTTTATATCCTATATATTGCGACGGCCAGCAAAATGGACATCCTTCTTTCTCACAACTCTTTCCTTATGTCCTTTGAAACCAAAGAGCTGTCGCTGCCTTCGTCGCCCCCCAGCAGGCACAAACCTCCACTGCCCTCAACGCCGAGCGCCGTGATTTCTTGTCCGCCGCCGCCGTCGCTGCCGCCGGACTTGCCATCGGTGCCCCCGCTGCCAATGCCATCCGTGACTACGAAAATATTGGTTACCTTGGAGGAAGCAAAATCATTGATGTCAACAACGCCAATGTCCGCGCATACTTGAAGCTGCCCGGTATGTACCCCAATGTTGCAGGAAAGATCGCCTCCAACGGACCCTACAAGTCAGTTGGCGACCTTTACAACATTAAAGGACTTTCGGGGGCGGAGAAGGATATGATCAAGAAGTACGAAAGCCGATTCACAGCACTTGCACCATCTGCCGATTACGTCATTGACCGCATCAACAATGGTCTTTACCGTTAAATTGCAGAAACAAACAAACTCATATTCACCATTTTGGCGTTGCTAGGCTGACCCTTTCTGGGGAACCGTCGTTTAACTTGATACGTTTAACTTGATATTACTATAGATTGGTTATCCGTGACACCCCAAACACTTTTTATTACTATTGTTCTCCTCTGATCATGTTCTTGCTATCTAGACTTTGTTGTTTATCAGTGATGGAAGATGAGATGCCACCTTTGCTTGCCGTTCGTAAGCATCGCACTCTACATCCAACCCGAGGGTTTGTCTATGACGACATCGATGAGCCCCCGCAAGTATAGGATTTTCTTCGAGATGCCCTTTTCTTTTCACCGGAGCTGGACTGGGTGGGTCATCCCACTTCATTCCTTTTTTGCAAACTGAAGATATACACTTCTTTTCGTGAGGTAGATTTTTGGACCACTTGAAAACCAAACACCATAAATATTCATTTGAGATACGGAGATGAAAACTCCCTCCTCATCCTACACAATGAAAGAACTTTTCTTTGGGGGGCTTGATCATTTCCGCGGTGCCGGCAGCAGCTTGATCCGTGCTATCCGTCACAACTGCGTGCTAAGGAAGTCATGACGCTGTGCCAGGGAGAAGGTCTCGAGATTAGACCACAATAGGACAACGAATCACGAGTATAAACAGCAATCTAGACCGTGTGTCAGGTCGGCTTTGCACGTGAGTTGGGATCGCCAGGGTTTGCTGTTTCGAATGTGCCATTATTTGCACCAACTGAACGACAACGGACGCGCCCCCGTTTGCTCAACTCCATGTCTCGGGCTTATATTTCTGGAAATGAATGACCCTAGTACGAAGCCATAGATAGCATCTATTCTAATACTAGTGCACCGCTAATATCTAGCTAGCTACTTGTAGTTTAGCTAGACTACTGTAGCTATTCGATAGTATCTGCTCTGCCGCAGCAGCCTACGTAATCAAATGGGAGCGGCATGTAACGGGACTGACTGGCGGGAACGAGGAAATGACTGGCGACATCGAGTCAGTGTGCGCTCTTCATTCAACGGTCATGGCACAAGGAGCGGTTGGTTTGATGGCATGGCGCTGCTCGCCGTTCAAACCTGGCAGCAAAAGAAACCAACAGATCCATGCCTGCAATTGAATTAAATAATTGAATCACAAAAAAGTGATTGACAATGGCGCCGATATCATTACCATTTCAAGCAAGGTTGCTTGTAGTTCTCGGATTGATCTCCTCCGTCTCCGCGGGGACAGGTGATCACCGTTATAAGAAGGGAGAGCATGTAGAGTTGTGGGTAAACAAGGTAGGTGAACCATAGGGTGGGGCAATTCTCCGCATTGGCTCTGTAGCGCCTCGTAGGATTGCTACGGTCATTTTGGTGTATCTTGCGCCGGAGCGGATGTTTGCCATCACTTTGTCTCACGTTACCTCTCCTCGGAACTTATACGGCTATACATAAATAATCTACTGCGGTGTTTTGTTGTTAGGTTGGTCCTTATGCCAACCCACAGGAGGCCTATGAATATTACACCCTTCCCTATTGCGCCCCAGTCACAAAACACCACCCAGATGAAAAAGAAGGACGATTCAATGAATGGAAGGTGCAGAATATTGGAGAGCATTTGGGCGGACATGCCTTGAGGCACTCTGGCCATGATATTACCTTTGACATTGGCGCACCCAAGACGGAGACATGTACGACCCGAACCCTGACGGTGTCACAAACGACCATGTTCCAGAAGGCGGTCCGCGATCGTTGGTTTTATCAAATGTATTTAGATGATTTGCCAGTTTGGGGTATGGTGGGAGAAGTCCTCCCTGCTACCAAGGCGGCAGATGGAAAAGAACGTGATTTTGCCTTTTCGGAAAAGGATGACCGTGACAGGTTGGACCACATCTTGGCGCAGGCGAGCGACCTTTCGGAGCAAGATGACTGGAAAGAGTACATCTACACAAAGAGAAACTTATTGATTAGTTACAACAAAGATCAAATTGTGAAGGTGGACTTGACTAGTGATCCCAAGTCGCTACAACTTTTGAAGCCAGGCATCCAGATTGAATTTGTTTTGGAAGTTACCTTCGAGGCGACCGAGGAAGAATTTCACTCCCGATTTGATCGATACTTGGATCACGACTTTTTCAAGCACCCCATTCACTGGTTTTCTGTTTTTAACAGTTTTATGATGGTCTTGTTTTTGATTGGATTGGTGGCTCTTATCCTCTTGAGGACATTGAAGAAGGATTACGCCAGGTACGGTATCGTCTACGACTTGGAGGATGCCGGAGAAGACGAAGTGGACGAAGATGGCAAGCCCCTGGTTTCAGGCGAAAAGGTGGAAGATGCTGGATGGAAGCAAGTTCATGGAGATGTTTTCCGTGCGCCACAATTCCTCCCTTTATTTGCGTCTCTAGTTGGATCTGGGTGGCAGCTGATCGTTTTGACTCTTGGTGTCATCCTGTTTGCTGTGATGGGACCGATTCACGGAGAGGTCCACGAGGAGCGAGGAGAGGTTTACCACGCCATCATTGTTTGCTACAGTTTGAGTTCCATTGTGGCAGGCTACACATCCGGAAAGTTCTTTAAGATGTATTTCCCCACAACCGCGGCAGCCCGTCGCAATAACGCTGGTGGCGCGAGTCAATGGCAGCTAACCATGGGTGTGACTGTCTTCCTTATACCCACTGTCACTGTTGCGATCCTATCGTTTGTCAATGCAGTGTCTCTGATGTATGGAACTATCAACACCATCCCTTTCATGGTCATTATCAAGTTGTTTTTCATCTGGGTCTTTGTATCGGTCCCTCTGTGCATCATGGGTACTTTGTTGGGACGCCACGCCCGACTGGGTGCCGGAACTGGCAAAGCTGGTGCTACCGAGCATTTCCCGTGCCGTGTCAACGCCATCCCAAGACCCATCCCTGAGGAAGTCCCATGGTATGGCCGTCCTTCTGGTCTTATCCCACTTGCCGGCCTTCTCAGTTTTGGGTCTATCTTCATCGAGCTGTACTATGTGTTGACGTCCCTTTGGAACTACAAATTCTACCATGTCTACGGATTCCTCTTGGGTGTGTACTCTATCTTGACCATCGTTGTGGGTATGACCTCGATCATTGTGGTCTACTTCTGCTTGAACGCCGAAAATTACTTGTGGCAGTGGACAGCCTTCGGCAGCGGGGCAAGTACAGCCGGTTACGTCTTCCTATATGGCATCTACTATTTCCTTTTCAAGACCCAGATGCACGGATTCTTGCAGACAACATTTTACTTTGGGTACATGAGTTTGATTGCTATTCATCTGGGTTTGCTCTGTGGAACTTTGGGTCATTGGGCAGCTAGTCGATTCGTCAGAGCAATTTTCCAGGTACGTCGAGTATAGTAAATAGGTGATTGGCTCACATGGATTTTGTTCACGTGGATTCAGTTGTGGTGAGATGCATTTTTTGCTTTTCAATTGCTCATCAAAGTTCTTTTGCCTCGTCGCCCTTACAGAATGTTAAAGTTGATTAAATTCTCGGAAGGTGTGACGATTATTGCAAGAAGAGATGTTACAACAGGATCAAAGACTCTCGTCTAATTTAGACTTTTAACAAAGAAT
>ENA-ORBV01008329-ORBV01008329.1-microbial-mat-metagenome-genome-assembly--contig:-NODE-8329-length-17462-cov-5.189071_pt1 | contig 17462 bp, 15 predicted proteins | sample MGYA00237777_ERZ505514 | MGnify/ENA primary metagenome ERZ505514 (study PRJEB26160, sample SAMN06269048) | microbial mat metagenome | isolation source: Oligotrophic lake microbial mat | place...
GGCATACGAGATTCGCCTTAGTCTCGTGGGCTCGGAGATGTGTATAAGAGACAGATACATGGTAACATGGACATTTTCCTTGTCCAAATGCTTTGCAAGCTTTGGGAGAAAGTGGTGAATGAGCTTCTCAGCTACGTGCAACACTTTATGCGTTTCCGTCATACCCTTTCCGAACAAGCCACGGAGGCGGCAGGGACTTTCGTTCATGACATCTGCAGTGACGGAGAGGAGGAAAAGAAGCAGGAGAGGGAACAAGGTTAGCAAAAGGACATGGTATTTCATGTTTTCCACTATAGTACTCCGCTTTGTTTTTCTTGTTTTTAACTTACTAACCACCATCCAAAAAGCTTCCTCTTCCGGCATGATGGTAATGAACATGGCAGCAATAAAGTTCATTCCCTGGCAATAACCAACATCGCGGTCATAATAACTGTACGCACAAAGGACCCGGCGTAGCATTCCTTGCCCCCCTTTGGATTCGACTATTGTTTCGCATGTTTGGCTCTCCCTCGGATTGGCCTTTCGATTGTTGCCGCCGTTGCTACCTCCCACCTGCTTGCTGTCATCGGCCTTTTTGGTTGCTGCGGGCTTTTTCTTATCGTTTGCAGAAGGGCTACTTCCTCCTACGTCCAATTCTCTCATGAGATTTGTTAAGTCTTCGCCACAAAGACCACCGAGTCCCTGTTGCGAGTCATCGTCGTCATCTTCAGATTGCAGAGATTCAGTTCTTTCCGCTTGCTTTGGTTCGGGAGGAAGATCATCTTTATGGTTCTCTTCATCATAAAACATACTGTGCCTAGGATACGTGCGATGAATATCCCGCTCGATGGTTTCCTGGATATTCTGAAAGGAATTGGATCGTTTGGTCAAGGACAACCCCGTCATACTCTTGTTGGGTCCTTCCGGAGGCATGTGATCCAAAGCATTCTGATTGTCTTCTTCGCACTGTCGCAACAGAGTTGTGTAGATACCCTTGGTGGCACTTCCCTCCCGCATTTTCTTTTGGACGCCTCCCAATAGGGGCCAAACGGTGCCCCGCATGGTATCGGGGAGACCCTTGCGCAGCCGATTCAGCACTAACTTTTGACGGCGTCGGCTCGTCGTGTCCCAACTCTGCATCATCACATCCCATTTCTTTTCGCGCCGTTCATTGCGCTTTTCTTCTTCCTCGGCAGTCACAAGGCTCCTGCTGCTATTGTCCATTCCAGCATGGTTGTGGTTGTTGCTGTGGCCGCGGCTGCTGTGGTGGCTGCTGGTCGGTAGAATCTTGCCATTGGAGTCAATGTTCGTAATAAAACCAAAACGGTCGACCGTTTGGTTTTGTACCGCAGCTGGACTGGAGTAGTCAACCGAATGAGCCTTACGAAACTTAGACTTGCTGTCGGCTTTTGGGGAGTGGCTGCTGCCATTCTTGTTGTCCCCAAAGGAGTTGGCTTTGTTGAGCGGCATTGTTTCTCAACGTAGTTGTCGTTAGCGGTGCTGCTGTTGTTGTTGCGATGAAAATGCAAAATTCTTCAAGTGTATTTAATAAAAATTCTCTGATGCTTATCCCGTCAAGCAGGCGCAGAGATGAATTTCTGAGTGAGACGCAAGTCGCTCGTTCACGTCAAGCAGCGCTATTTTATGGTGCCTTCTCCCAAATTTCGTCGGATAGCTGAGTTTGCCAATGGTCACACCGAGAAGACCGTTGAAGCACTCTCAAATGGCACAGTAACGGTATTTCGTAGGAGCAGTGCCACACTAACTTTTTATTCCGTCACGCACAAACCAACCGAAAGCTTCCAGACCCAAGTATCAGCCTTCAACTAGTAGCTAGCTAGCTTATGAAAAGTGGCAAGTGTTGGGTGGCGCTGATTGATGGTTGTTGAGGTTGGAATGATTGTTGCTCACCTGTGCCATGCATGCCAGTGAGTGACACAACAAGGGTTTTGTCCTTGGTTGATCGGGCCGCGTCCCACCGCGCTGGTGATGACTTCTTTGCCGATCCATGGTGGATGATAAATTAGAATTAAGGGTCGGTCATTCGGGACTGGAATCACATCTAAAGAGTTACTTAGCGATAACTTGCGTGCTCGATTCACGGATTGCCAAGACTGAACGATTTCTACCATATAGTTACGAGAGTTTGAATGATGATTGGGCTACTCTTAGTACGTAGCAACTAAAGCTAGTACAGTAACTGTTAAGTAACTAGCTAGCTCGACTACTAGCTAGTACTGGTACGACGTAGCTAGTCTATAGTGAAATATGGTTGCCGAACCTTCTGTCTGCACAGTGCGGTACATTGTAGAACTAATACCATAGCTGTCTTCTTCCAATTGAATGGCATTTCCCCATCTGTAGTGCATTGCCTTGTTCTCAAATCTCAACGACCGTCTTAGTATGTCTGCTATCGGATTTTGTCTAAGAGTGTAACAATGATACATCCATAATATTGCAAAATCACAATCACTTAATTTGGGGTGATAGTTATACAAAACCAAAAAGAAAGGTCCTTTGAGCTGAGATTTAGATACGACAGAAAGAAGCTTAAAATTCAAATCAGGTACTAATTTAAAAAGTGATTGACAATTGCACGATCCCAAAGTCTGGTCCTTGGTTATTCCTTTGCTGACCTGCTCCTTTAGGTCCTGCATAATCTGTCCAGATGCACTATATTCAAATCCTGTAAGTATTAAATGCATTGGGGTCTGCCAATTTTGAAACTGGAGAACTTCATTTGATATTGGAAAATCTATTGGGGTGTATTTTCATATGAGTGACCAGCAGGAAGCAACTGTAAGCAAGAAACTGTTTGTGAAAAAACAATCACTTTGCTGGAGCAGGGTTTGATAGAGAACTGGGATGGTAAACCAACTGAAAGCTGCTAGAACTCTTGGTTGGTGGGAGGAATCATAGGGGGCCTGGCGCTGACCTATAAATGCCCCATCTGTGCATTGCTGAGTTTGATTCTTGATGATATTATAAACCGAGTTCAGTAAACTAGCGAGCAATGCCTTCATTTCTGTAGCACCCAGAAGCCGACCCAATGTTCTAAAACCTAGCTTCTTTAAAATTAATATTAGCCCTTGTAAAAGTACTGTAGAAAGCTCGGCCTCTAGGCCAAGGGCCTTAGGACGCTTGGGTAAGCGACTCAGTTCCCAGAAGACAAGTGGCTCTAGAATGACGATCAATCATCACTCATCCTCTACAAGAAGTCCCGTTTCAAGACTATACATGGACGGAGCAGCCACTCCAATACCTGTGCCACTGTTTGAGTAGTAATATCCTCCCTCATTAACAAACACCAAAGTGATGGGAGATCCGTACTTGCCATCATACGATATAACGTTGCCGTCCAGGTCGACAAACAAAGGATCTCCTGTGCGAATTGCGGCATAATCCTGATCTTGTATGCTCTCGTGTATAATATATGCAGGAAAATTGGGATTTTCGGGATCGCTGGGCCACTAAACATATTCATTGTGATGGGTGAGGGGTTGAATCTGAAACACAGATTGCCAACAATTCCAATACCGCAAAAGCTCAATGATAACTTACTGCAAGCTTGCTTTTGTACAAATAACAAGGTACCAACCCATCTTTATAAATGTCCTTTAACTTCTCATCGATTATTTCGGGCTGTATATTGTGCCGATGCAAATAATCCAGTGCGGCATCCAATGCCTCCTCGGTACTTATAACGGCATCATGCCTCAAGACCCCTTGTGGGACGGGGCCGACTTCAATGGTTAGTCCGTGAGGAGCAACAGATTGCAAGAAAGGTTCTTGTTCCCTAGAGCTCCGAGCCTCAAATAAAATGCGAGTTTTGCCGGAAGTGCATTTCAAAAGAGCATACGCACAGGCTCTTCCCATGAGGGCGTCCCCTTCAGGGAAGATTAATGTCAAGCCCATGTTGGCCGTCGTGGAGTGCAAATCAATGATACAATCCGTGGCGGGCCCGGTGTCGGCACCAAACTTTGGCCCCAACAAGGCATCAATTTCTCGAGCTCTTTTGCCCTCTATTCCTTTTGCTTCTTGTTCCACCAAAGCCTTTTGTGAAAATTGTCGATTCAGATCAATGTCCAAAAAGCGCCTGTTGGCCAAATGAGCTTCCGGATTGGCAATTAAGTGGTCAATAGTAAGGGACCCATACTTGCGTTGTGTGGCTTCCAGACGTCGTTCGAGGGATTTGACGCACCAAACCCCTGTATATTCGTTGCCATGGACTCCACCCACGACAGTCACTCTTCCCGGGGGGCGAAATTTAATGTCGGCCCCGCCAGATAACGAAGCAGCGATAAGGGGTAGGGACGAAAGAAAGGCCAACATGAGATGTGCTGGGGCGGTGGTCATCGTTCAGCTGTGTGGTGGGTCAACGGGATACTACTGTACTATAACGATGAAAGATATATTTCTTGTAACAAGTTGGGTTCAGAGCTACTGAAGGGCAAGAGTGTACAACTACAGTACGGTATATCGATAGTAGTATGCAATTCAGAGCGATACAAAAATGTCAAAGGGGTGGAAGAAGAAAAGCCAAGGTTGTGTGCTCCTCCCAAAACTTACTGGATGGCTGACGTTGGAATTGTTTATCTTAAAAATAAGGTAATTTCTCAGGAAGCAATTAATACAGTAGCTGGCTACTGTATTAGTAGCTAGCTAGCTAGTTACTAGTAGAGTACTTAACTAGTAGTTAAGTAGCTATTCAACCAGCTAGCTAGCTAGACTACAACATTAATAGATTAGATAGTGTCAAGTATGACGCGGTTCTACATGGTGACCATTCCGACGCCTCTTCCGGTGTTGGTACATCGGGTAGCGATGATAGAGGGTAGGGAGTTTGCAACACTTGAATGAGGAATTGGATAGATTCAACGAAGACGGAGCTGTTGACAAATTGGTATCAGTCGAAGATGCTTTGGGGGTACCTGGACGTCAATAAACACAAACCAATCGAAGCAGCGGCTGTTGCTGAGTCACTCCATTATTTACAACCAATTCAATGAATATGATTGTGTACTTCCTAATGTCGACAATGAAGTCTCTCAATAAACTCCAGGATGAACATTCATTGCACAGCCAACAGCCAATGATCGAGGCCAAATGTGATACATTTCTGAGTAGATTATTGTCTTTGAAGAAATGAGCTCCTTATTACGCTAATTACTTGAGATGCTTCTTCAGGTGATATATGTATACTTTCAAATAATTTTCTAACGAAGGTGTAGGCTACGGGGTAAATAAATACTATCGTACATCGTTCACAAAAAAGGGCAGCCGGGAATAGTCGGTATCGAACCAAATATCGATTGTCAACCGCTGCGGTAACATGGGCACCATCATAGCAGTGTCACTCTTCCGGTCCAGCGATGTTTGCTGCAACGCGTCGTGTTGCTGCTGGTTTATTATGCGCACTGAAAGATGCTAATTCCAAGTTACATAATAGAGCAAAACACGGCGCAGTAGCCTTGCCCATCGCCCATGTCTTTTTCTTTGATAATTTTCTTCTTGGTGGTCGTCTTGATAGTTGTGGTTTTTACACCATCCTTTTCCACTGTCGTTGTCACAGTTTCAATTTCTTCACCATCGGGACCCTTACTCTTTTGGATGTCAACTGTCTTTGTTCCTTCATCATCTTCTCCCTCAGGAGCAGCTTCTCGTCGTCCATCTGCACCAGCTGCAGCTGCCGGTGGGGTAGGGACCACTTCCTCCTCCTCCTTCGTCTCAGCCTCTGCCGGCAACGAAGCCACTTCTTCTACAGGAGGACTGGCTATCTCAGGTTCCGGCTCAGGTTCTGGCTCAGGTTCTGGCTCAGGTTCCGGCTCAGGCTCGGCTGATTGTAACGGTGCTGGTGCAGGGACTGGAGCACCTATGATGGGAGCACCTATGATTGGAGCTCCAAGAGCCGCTGGGGCTGGAGCAGGTGCTGGGATTGGTGCTCCAATTGCGGCAGCAGGCATTGGGGCTGGGGCTGGAGCAGGCGCTGGAATTGGGGCTCCAATTGCAGGGGCAGGCATTGGAGCAGGGATTGGGGCACCTATAATTGGAGCTCCAAGAGCCGCTGGGGCTGGAGCAGGCGCTGGAATTGGTGCTCCAATTGCAGCAGCAGGCATCGGCGCAGGGGCAGCAGCACCCAAGGCCGGTCCTCCGAGTACAGGAGCTCCCAAAGCTGGAGCTGGCGCAGGAGCACCTATAGGAGCGCCTATTACTGGACCCCCCAAAGCAGGCGCAGGAGCGCCAACAATAGGAGCGCCCAACGCAGGCATAGGCGCAGGAGCAGGGGCACCAACAATAGGAGCACCTAAAGCGGGAGATGGCATAGGCGCTGGTGCGCCGAGAGCTGGGCCTCCCAAGATGGGTCCACCCAGAGCTGGGGCCGGGCCTCCAATGGCAGGACCGCCCAAAACAGGAGCTCCTAACGCAGGGCCGCCGAGGACTGGAGCCCCCAAAGCTGGAGCTGGTGCTGGAGCTGGACCACCCAAGACGGGCCCACCAAGAACAGGAGCCATGCCTCCAAGTGCAGCAGGAGCAGGGGCACCGATGACTGGGGAAAACGGCGCGGGGGAATGAAGATCTGGTGCGGGGGCTGGGGAAGGAGCACTCATGATGATTTATCTCGCTTCTACGGTAGTACTAGTATGGAACTCTTATTCCTGTGTGCTACCTGCTCGGGTGCTATATCGACCTGTATCTATCACTGTCGGTTCTGTTATTCCTTGTAAGAGAGATAACCACGGTGGCAATCCTTGGGTTTCTGCGCAGTATGATGTATTAGACTCCAATCTTGTGAAGAAATATACAGAGCGAAAGAAGCACGAAAACAAAATTTTGGAGATCTTAATTTTGGCACCTTCTGGCGTCGCTGCTTGGAAGTCGAAAATGATACAGTGAGAAAGTGAGCTAACATTTTATTGGGGTCGCGCAGAATGACATCCATGAAGGGTCATTAATCCTATCCCTACGAAGGTGGCATAACTGCCAGCACACTTGCTCGGGCCGACTATGTAACGATGTCAAAATAATAGCTTTTCGAACAAAGATTATTAGAATACTGCCACTTTGCCCTGTGCATATTAGCTAGACTACTGGTGCTACTAGCTAGACTGGATATTAGCAAGTACTATTCCAAAAAGATGTTTTACTTTGCATTCAAAGTGCGGTCCCGATGACTTCGGCAGCAACTCTCGTGCTCGCCACAATGGGCTCATACAGATTCTTAAAACTTTCTGAACATCGAAGAGCTTGGAAAAGACTGGAAATAGCCGATGGCTTGGGCAATATTATATATCCTAAGCGAACCTTGTTCTTGCAGCACAGTGGATCCTTTCTCCGTCTGAAGCGCATCTGCGTTGGTGAAAATCTAAAAACTAGCATTCAAATACAGTATATGCTCCACCATACAGCAGTCTCTCAATGGCAAAAAAATGTTCCTATTAGGGACGCGAGTAAACTAAGGTACCAAACATAGTAACGAAGGATCTAGTTTCTGTGGACTTTGTTGAGTAGGTCCTCGAGTTCCTTTGGCCAAGTCCCAGAGAATTATAGCATAATGACCGTACTTGATACTGCCAATTGTGTCAACCGTTGACCCCAATCCCTCACGCTAGATACTGTATGATAGCTAGCTAGCCTTCCACAGTGTCGGATGCCAAGTCTTGAAACCACCGCTACTAGTCGTATTCGATAATGGAAGCAACTGCCATGTATAAATAGCTAGCGAATAATATATCTACTGTGCAACATTTAAATACAGTACATGTATCATATCATCGCTATGCTTGACAATCTGGCACCATAGTTTGATCGGGCACAAAGTTATTGAGCCAGTATCGAAACTCTTTCGATGTTTGCTCTACTGGCGCCTTGTTCCCTGCCTTTCGGATTCCTACCCATTTGAGTTTATCGGGTGACATAAAATGCTGAACATGTACCACAAAGGCCGGACCTAGTTGATACAGTTTGTATCCTGCTCTTCGGAAATGAAGCATCCACGTGATCTTGTTCTGCCCGTAGCCTGAAAATTGTTCCTGAAAGGGCGGAAGGTCTTGACAGTAGCGGAATGCCAGGTATGGTTCGTACCGAGGGGACTTGAGACAGGTAATGGGTGCCAACTTGGTTTCATTTTTCTGATAAAGCCATTTTTTGTAGTCCGTCGAGCTATGCCCACCTTGATTCACTCTGTAGTCAAAAGCAAACTCCCGGACCAACTTATTTCGCCCATGCCTCCATCGACCGGGGTAGCCAAAAGCATTCAAGAGCCCTTTCTTATTGTCCGGAATCCTCAATACGCTGGAAATGTTCGAGTCAAAGGCGGGAATGACAATGGCCTTCTTTGGATTGGTCAACCTTTGTCGGTGCAAGATCAAGTTATCATAGAGATCTTTGGATGGTAAAAAGTCGGCATCCAGTAAAATGGCATGACTGGTATTCACCCCTTCCAAGGCCATATTCCGCAGCTTGTTCACCGGATAGCTTTCGTTTCCTTCCACAAACATGACCGTCTGAAGCTTGACATACTTTTTACTACATCCGAGAGACGTTAACAGCTTTCGTGTCCACCTGGTTGTATTGGGAGTTCCCACTGCCACGGAGATTGGATGGCCGGCCCATCTTCGACAATGACCGGCCATGAGACCCAGCCGTTTTCGTGATAAATGAATTGCCAGCGTAAAATCGACTTCCTCTGCGGATATATTGCCACACACAGGCGCATTGAGAGTGGTGCCATTGAAACTGTCCTTGTGTATGTACATAGACATAGAAGCATCATCTACGAGATTCGAAATGAGCTCGCCGGGGGCGACAACTTTGGTTTGCAACACTAGTTGAGTGAACAAAAAGGGAAGCGTTACGGACGCCGCCCACAATAATCTCTGTGGAACCATGCTGCTATTGCTATTGCTGCTGTTGCTGCTGTTGCTGCTGAATTCAGAAGGCAAGGTACTAGTAGACATTAACAGAAGAAGCAATATATGCCGCCAGTGTGTGTTTTGTTACTGAGAGCTGTTAGAGGACTTGATATGTCAGCAGATAATAACGAGAGTTGAACCTCTACTAGCTAGCTAGTGACAAAAAACGGCAAATTCGGTGCTAATTGTATGTGTCAAGTGCGTCGCGACAAAGACAAGCTAATAGCTAACTGACTTGCTGTTGGCTAAGTAGGTGCGCTTTGGAGACTGGCTGGTGCCGTGAAAAATAAACTCTGCCTACCGATATTAAATCCTCCCTTATTTCTACGACCGTTCAAGCTGCGATCTCTCGCATTAAAAATTTCTTTACATGACTGGTAAACTTTTTGGTCATAGGTTTCTAAGAGGAAAAATGCTCAAATATCGAACCGACTAAATACTGAAAAAGTATAGGGCAATGCTAGCTAATTTTCTCGAATATTAGACGAAAACGTCAGCCGACTCACATAAATTTCACTTTCTTCGGCATGCGCATGTGTTCGGTACGATCGAAGACTGCAATCTATTGAGTGCTGTAACCCTAACCAGTGAGTGTCGTACAGTATGATAGAGTATCTTAGCTACTACGTCGTACTAGCTACTAGCTAGCTGTCCACGCTGTGCTGTTCTGTGGGCTAGCTACCCAGTAGCTACTACTAGCTAGTAGCACCTATCTGGTCGACAAGCCACAAATAGAAAAAATCTATTGATCTATCTATTGTGGATGTACAGTTCTGACAAAGCAAAGATGGGTTTCTCTCACTACGGCAGCACTGTAAGAAAACAACAAGCGTCCATGGCGCAGCGTATCTTTCATGTTGCCTTCTTTGTGGCAGGCCTTTTATTTGGGCTCTTTTGTTCCATGACGATGAAAACATTTGGGGATGCCGCCACGACGTTGTCCTTAGCCAGTAGTAGTAGTAGTAGTAGTAGTGGTGGTGGTGGTGGTGAGAGCAACAGCCGCATTGCCATGGCGCTCGAGGCAACGCCAATTGGTTCGCTAGGTCCAAAGGGGACGATGCGGGAGCATTACACCTACTACGACAGTCTCTTTTATCTTTCCATGCAATATGGACGTCAGGCGAAATCATTGCTAGAGGTGGGATGTGCCTCTGATCCCTTTGCCAAGTATCTATCGTGGATCGATCAGCGAACCTGTGTGGCTCCCTACCAAGTGACGTACGATGGAAAAAATCATGGTCCATCCGCCAGTGTGGATTTCGTCAAGGCGGATTTTATGGAGTATAAATCAGATAAAGAAGAAAAATTTGATTTGCTCATTTGCAGTCAAGTGGTGGAACACGTACCAGATCCAGCAGGCTTCATGAAGAAACTCGTGGAAGCCGCCAAGACGAGCATCATTTCGGTACCCTACATGTGGCCTGCATGCGACAATTGCAACCATAAAACCAACAATATTACACTGGACACGATTCTGAAATGGGTGGAGCCGCACAAACCTCAGCACCACACCATTATTACGGAGGCCGATAATAATAAATACAATAGAAGAATCGCGGTCGTCTTCCACAATCCATAGAGAAAATAACCAGACTGGAGTCGCGTGTTTGGATCATTTTGTTTTTGGAAAATGGGGAGAAAGAATGAGCCAAAGTCAGGGCTGTGGGCAGAAGATTGGATGGAGGGCAGGTATTTAGATAATAATTATGTTCATGCAACACGGTGCGGCAGAACGACCGGTACGTCAAAATGACGACGCTGATCGGTAGAGCGATTGTTCCAATCTTTGGCAGGCGCTTATACACGCTTTCTTGTGTTTTACATTATACCGAAACAGAGCTTGAAAGCTCAATTAGGGTGTCACTGCAATAGAATCGGGTATTTCAGTTAATTTACCCATGTACTAGTAGAAATATCAACTTGTTTTAGATGAATATTTTTATTTTTTCAATGAACACATGTCAGTTATTAGATGCAGATGAAATGCAGTAAAAGAATCATGGGTTTAGCTAATGCCCCAATCTCGTTGCCAGCTAGCCACGATGGCAATTCAACAAAATCTGGTACTAGTATTCATTTGCCTAGTACTAGTAACAAGTATCAACAGGTTCAGATGAATAGATGTAGTTGCGTGATTTTAAGTACAAAAGAATCAATTTATAACGGTTGCACTGTGGCTGCCACCATGCCACCGGCGACCACTTCAAGGGTGTAGGTGTATGCACCTTCTATCGATTCCGTAGTTTGATTTAGTAAAGTTATATTTATTACAACGTTGCATCAGTCCTGCCTTGTTCTTTCTATCGCATGCCCGGTGTCGTGGTTGTATCCCCACCCAAGGTGCTGCCTCCGCCAACAGTGCCACTCGCGGAAGCGCTGGGTAAGCCAAAGTCAACGTAATCGGGCCTTTCGCAGGCACGATATTCTTCAATCAAATCCACCACGGTTTCTCTCGCATGATCAAATTCATCCAAACTATCCTGAAACATGGGCTCTCTTCGATAATTGTCCAAAAAGGCATTCCGCGATTTGATTTTATCGTATTGTTGCAAGAGCCGCTCCATCAATTCGGCCATGCTCGTATGATTGGCCAATAAAAAACCACTGACTTTGTGGGGACTTTCAAGATACGGAGACTTGCGTGCCAATGCCACTTGAATACTGGCGGGTCCCCAGGGAATAAATTGAATGAGTTGTCGTTCTCGAATGCGCTGCAAGGCCTTGTGGATTTCGGTGGGATCTGTGTCACCTTGTAAAATATTTAATATGGAGATATAGCAGCCATTGCCCGGCCGCGTGTTGGCGGAAACCATGATATTTTTGGGTTGCGTGAGTCGTCTCATGACATCCAATACAGTTGTTTTGGTTCTGCCTTGGATTTCTGAGTGTCGTTGTTGCTCCTGTTGCTGTCTTGTTAGTTGCTGAGGCTTGGCATTATCAGAAGAGTTGTTAGCGTTGAGGCTGTTACCATCCGTGCTATTGGTGGCAACCAAATTTTCAGCCGCCGCCGCCGCCGTACTGGGTCCACTGCCACCATGGTATCCTTCTCCAAAGGGTGACGGCAAGTTGGCAGCGGTATGATCCAATGATAGAGGTGTATATCCTGTCATTAAAAAGTGACATCGCGGTGTAGGAATCAAGGATGCCAATAAACCAATCCAATCATTGTTCATGTATCCGGGATAGCGCAGTGTTGTGGTTGACGCCGCCATGATGGTTGCCACTAAAGAATTTAAATGATCCACACTGGGATTATCAATTCTCAGACGATCCACGGCAATGCGATTCAAGGCGGTATTGTCCAAGACCACCACTGCGTCAGCATTTAGAATTAACCGTTTCATAGTTAGCATGGAGTTGTAGGGTTGTACGACAACATCACTTGCATCTGCCCAGGAAGGAAAGACACTGTAGGTTTGGACCAACTTTTTTGGATAGTGGTCATTCAGTCGTTCGAGTAAATAAGATCCCATGCCACTGCCTGTTCCTCCGGCAATGCTATGACATAGCACAAAACCTTCTAAACTGTCACTGTTGTCACTTTCTCGATCGAGCATGTCCAGTACTACTTCGTGATGCTCTTCACCCTGCCGAAATCCCGATGCCCAATTGTTTCCTGCTCCGCCCCCATCTTGTGCGATAAACAAATTTTCTGGGTTAAACAATGTTTTGTACGAACCATAATGCGCCAATTTGTTCACGACACGAGGTTCCAAATCAATCAATAGGGCGCGAGGAATGTAATGATCATCGTCGGATTGATAAAAAAAGACGTCTTTGCGGTCGTCCAGCGGGACGCCATTGGGAGGATCGCGCAGGGTACCATCGGGTGTAATGCCATGTTCCAAGCACAATTGTTTCCAAAATTCACCTCCTATTTGATTGCCGCATTGTCCGACTTGGAGCGTAATAATTTCACGGGGCATGACTTAATTGGAACAGCAAACGCGTTAGTATTCATTTATTAGTAACGCAGCAGAGACACAGTGTGTTTCGAAGAGTACTTCTTCTTCTTCGGCACATTGCTAGGATTTTGTCTCATGCTTGCTTCCTCCAAACGACACAGACACAACTTACTTTTAACTGCACTTGCTATAGAGTGGAATGACTGTGTATGCTACTTCGACAATGCTTTTGAGTGGACTACAGTATTGCCTGCAGAAACATACATTCAATGATCGTCCAAAACAAAAAGGCCAAGCGGATTGAATGACAATCAATTGAATGATCATTCCAATGCAATGATGCAGCCGGTCACTTTCATCGGCAAGCCATCCATGTTTGGTTTGAGTTTACGGTGACGGGGACCAAAGGGCTAGGGCTACATGGATTCCAAGCAGAGATAGTGATTGGGATTCCCGGTAAATGCTGTACAGCTAATGGCTAGCTAGCTAGCTAGCTACTCCGAGTAGCTAGCTAGTAGTACCTGGTACAGTACGTAGCTACTATTGTTGTCCGCCTTCGCTTTTCAACGGTAACAACAGTTGTATCATGCCGTACGAATGACGGGCGGAGATTACCACGCACGCTGCTTTCATAGTGACAAGTAGTACGTACTGGCTACGTAGTAGCAGTACGTGAAAGAAGAGAAGTACTATACACGTGGATATTTTACCAGAATTCTGGCCTGTCCTCCCTTACGTAGTTACGTGGGGACAGTTTGGTCAAAAACAGACACATTTCATTGTGTTGACGATGCGAGGTCGCCATTAATTTTGCCAAAGTGATTGGTGACGGTCATTCGGAAGAAGTTGTGTTCTCGGCGTAGAAATAGTACAGTTCGGCATACAGTACATTTTATACAGTATCCTACCGTACATATCTTTTATGTCTCCTTGAACACGGTAACGGTTCTCGTCATGCAAGAACATACTGGAGTACTGGATCGAAGTAGCGGTAAGAATTGATTTTACTCTGTTAATTTAAGAGCTAAAGTTTTATTTACCCCGATGTTCAGCTGTGACGTGGGATCCAATTGGTCGACGACTCCGATTTTGCAGCTGCGGAGTTTGCTCTCGCAATTTGATTCGCTCTAATTTTGTTCGGCATACTCCACCAGTATCAACCATTTTTGGTGGCCACAAGAAAGCACAACCAAACCCATTTGCACTCACTACTCACTTCTTGCTTGATTTTAAGAAGCGAAATAAAATTAAAATTGCTTGTGACCATGGTTCGATTTGGTCAAGCCCTCCAAGCCCTCTGCTTGCTCTCTTTGGCGGAGACAGCCTCCGCATTTTCAACCACCGGGTCTGTCCAGAGAAGCCGAGCCAGCTACGTAGCTGTCCCCAAGTCTCCAGCAGCCTTTCAACGCAGTATAGTTTTGTCCAACAAACCAAGAGGTGCCGCTTTGGATGACGAAGCACGCGCCGCAAAGCCGATCGGCAACGCCACAGTGAGCGTCGGTGCTTTGGTTGCAGAGCCAGAAGACGTTTTTGACAAAACGAGTCCCAATACGGACACTATTTCTCTTGTCGAAAGAAATGTGGAAGCCGTCTTGGCGGCTTCTGGAGATGCCATACTGGCAGCGGAGGCCTCTCTTCCTGTCGAAGTAAAGAAAGGGCTCAATTCTTTTGGAAATGGCACAGAAATTGTTGCCTCCTCTACGGACACTAGCGTCAATATTGTTCCAGCTGATGACGTCGTAGGCGAACCCGAAACGAAAGCTCCAACCATTGAAGCACCCCCTGTATTGACAATTCTCAAATTCGCTGTTCCAGCTGTAGGCGTGTGGCTCTGCTCGCCCGTACTGTCGTTGATTGACACTAGTGCCGTGGGAATACTTTCAGGAACCGTCCAACAGGCTGCGCTAAATCCTGCGGTGGCGATTACGGACTACGCCGCCCTTTTGATTGTACGTATTTTGGTACATCTGTTGTTACAATGCACCTGGAGCTTTTATGTTGGACTAAATTTTTTGCTGGGTCTCTCTTTTTCAGGCGTTTTTGTACACGGCAACCACCAACATGGTTGCATCAGCCCAGGAAACGGATCGTACGCTGCCTGGAAAACCCAAAACAACGGCATCCTTTATTGGTGCCATGCAGCTGTCGACCTATGTCGGACTTGGGCTTGGAACTGCCTTGTTTGTCTTTGCAAGGCCTTTGCTCAAGGCTATCATTGGCAATGATGGCATTAGCCCTGCGGTATTTGCGGCAGCGATGAAGTACGTGCGAATTCGAGCCCTTGGTATGCCTGCAGCAGCGATCCTTGGGAGTGCCCAGTCAGCGTGTCTAGGATGCAAAGACATTCGAAGTCCTCTGTATGTTTTATTGGCCGCAGCCGGTGTCAACTTTGTTTGTGATATGACCATGGTAGGATGCAAGCATCCCTGGATTGGAGGAGCAGCCGGTGCTGCATGGGCCACCGTCTTTTCCCAGTATGCGGCACTCGCAATCTTCATTCGTTGGCTTACCAAAAAACCAAACAGTAAAAACAATCCACAGGTCGTTAACTTGACCAAGCCTATCCTAGATTTCATGGGCAGATCAAATGGCGACAAAGGGAAGCGAAACAAACTTCGCGATCTACTGAACTCCAATAGGCTTAAACTGCACGCAATGGCATCGAAAAAGAAGCAGGCAGCAAAATCACGCGTTGAAAGTGTTGTCGACAAGCTTCGCAAGCCCAAAGTGAAAACTGTTCTTGCTACTGGCGAAACAAAAACCATCAAACCTCAGGATAAAGTAGAATCTGTTCGAGGCCTTTTGGAAGGAAAATTCCGAGCCGTTGACCTGGTGAAGTTTCCCAATGCTGAAATTGCCAAGGAATTTGTTCCCTACGTGGCCCCCGTGACGGCCACACAAGTTGGACGCGTCTCTGGATATGTGGCCATGAGTCACGTTGTGTCCAGTTCTTTGGGAACCGTCAGCATGGCAGCACAGCAAGTCATTGTCAGCTTCTTCTACTGCCTCTGCCCTATCGCTGATTCCCTGAGCCTCACGGCTCAAAGCTTTGTCCCCGGTATTTTCCAGAAAAAAATCAGCAAGGAAAGGGCTGCCGCTCTGAAAAAGACGGGCAGGAACTTCATGAAGGCGGGGGCAGTTTTCGGAGTTGTCATGCCCGCCGCGATCGCTACGCTCCCAATCTTGTCTCGGTTCTTCACCGCTGATGCTGCTGTGGTCGCCCAGGTCAACTCCGTTGTTCCGATTCTGCTGGGATTTTTTATTGTCCACGGTACCCTTTGTGCTTCGGAAGGAGTCTTGTTGGGACAGAAAGACCTTGGCTTTTTGGGTAAGATGTATGGATCTTTCTTTTTCGCGCTTCCATTCTTCATGCTCCGTGTCAAGAAAGCAGCATTTGCTGGTGTGGAAGGGATCGGTCTGACCTCGGTCTGGACAGTCTTTTTGTGCTACCAAATTTACCGTTTCCTCTCTTGGGTCATTCGAGTTGAGATTATTCAGCGACGAACGGACCGCGCAACAGCAGCGGCTCTCGAAGATTCAATATAAATGCTGGTTTGCGCATTTTACTGCCTGCATCCTCCACCCTTCATCACGCGGAAGTTGTATCTATGATGTTCATAGATTCCTTTAATGACTGATGTCCGCACCTTTCCTTGACCATAGATTTGCATATTTCATACCCATGATACATCCATAAGTTTGAGGATAACGTTTTGTCCCTTACAAAGATCAAACTATTTTATCAGTGCAGTAGAGCTACTGGCTTAGTAGGAAAAATTGGCGCCGGCAGACTTTGAGGTACTTGTACGTACACAAAGCGTGGTTAGTTGAGACTACCCCCTCTCGACTGCAATCATGCACAAAAGACATCTGTAACCTTATTCCTACTGCAGTCAAAAGTGGCTCACAAGATCTCAACACAAACAATGCCTGCATCCAGACAGCTGTTTTTGCAGTAAAAGAACCATCCAAAGGGCGATGGGGTAAGCGCCATGGTTGGATGCAGATCTGTCTGTTTCTAACAACTTTGTTAAGTTTAATGATTCCAATGCAATTCCTAAAACACAATTGCATGCTAACCAATGATGCATCCACTGCACGATGACGGCTATCCAATGCTCATCGTCCACATTCTCATCGACAGGGATGGCGTTTGCTTCAGGGACTCCGCCGTCAACATTGCCAGTTGCACCAAGCTGCTTTGCCATGTCATTGAACAGAGCCTGGAATTCTTCGTTGGTCAAGCCTCTTGTCTGATCGCCAGTCATGCCGAACAAACGATCGCCTTTGAGCCGTGTGTGTTCTTCTTGTGGCCGGCGGTCACACTCCGCTCGTAGCCTTTGCTCTTGCTGATTCATTCATTCATTCAATCATCTGAAGAGATCAGCATTGCCACCATTGTTGTCATTAGCCGGAGCCTGTGGGTGGAGCCTGTTGCGGATGCCAGGAAACATCAGATTGGCTCCAGCAAGTTGTTCTTCTTCCGTCAACTCCCTTCGCCCGACGGAGCGGAAGATGGGTTCGTCACGGGCCCTCAACAGCAGACATGGCAACGACATGCAATGCCTAGAATAGGACATACATAGAGAATCCTCAGATAGGACTCATTCGTTCGTGACTCATTCACGGAAGCTACGCTCTTCAGCGTATGGATCTAGTTGCCACT
>ENA-ORBV01008330-ORBV01008330.1-microbial-mat-metagenome-genome-assembly--contig:-NODE-8330-length-17459-cov-12.232539_pt1 | contig 17459 bp, 13 predicted proteins | sample MGYA00237777_ERZ505514 | MGnify/ENA primary metagenome ERZ505514 (study PRJEB26160, sample SAMN06269048) | microbial mat metagenome | isolation source: Oligotrophic lake microbial mat | place...
GTTTTGGGGGCAACTGGATTTTCAATAAATAGTGAAAATAAGGGGCCGGGGGGTCAAGGGAGCGAGGGATTCCGAGAGGAGCGGGCGGAGGAGGCGGGAAGATTGGGCCGGTGAGGGTGGGTTCAGACCACCGTCAGATCCAGCACGCCCGCCAAGCCCAGCACACAGGAAACGATCCCGTTGATGGTGAAGAACGCCATCTCCAGCCCGGCCTTGCCGCGGCGCGCGAGGACGGCGTGTTCGACGATCAGCAGCCCCCCCACTGCCGCGACACCGAGGGCGAAGACGGCGCCGAAGCGGGGCTCGGTTTGCGAGGCGGCGATGAGGAGGCCAATCGCGGCAAGGTGGAGGAGCCGGGAGACCCAGATCGCGCCGCTGGGCCCGAGGCGGGCGGGGATGGAGGAGAGGCCGGCGGAGCGATCAAAATCGAGGTCCTGCAGCGCGTAGATGACATCGAAGCCGGCGACCCAGAAGAGGACCATGCCCGCGAGAAACCAGATGGCGGGGTTCGCGGCGATGAAGTGAGGGTCGATGGCGATGGCCGCGGCGAGGGGCGAGGCGGCGAGCGCGCCGCCGAGGAAGATGTGGCAGAGTGCGGTGAAGCGTTTGGTGAAGGAGTAGAAGGCGATCCAGAGCAGGACCGGGACACTGAGGAAGAGCGGCCAGGGGTTGGCAAAGAAGAGCCAGAAGAGCGCGGTGCAGGCGATGAACGCCGCGGCGGCGGCGAGGGCGAAGAGCAGGCCATCGCGCGGCGAGAGGGTTCCGGAGACGAGCACGCGTCGCTGGGTGCGTGGGTTGCGGGCGTCGATGGCGCGATCGGCCAGACGGTTGATGAGCATGGCCCAGGTGCGGGCAAAGACCATGCAGGCGATGACGATCGCGAGCTGCCCGGCGAAGCGGGACCAGGGGGCATCGGTTGGGCGGGCCATGAACGCGCCGAGGATGGCAAAGGGGAGCGCGAAGACGGAGTGAGCGAGCTTGATATCCGCCGCGACGAGGGCGAGGCGGCCGCCGAGGGAGGGCCGCGGAAGTGCGGGCGAAGACGGTGCGGCAGTCATTGGGCGATGGTAGAGCCGATGGCGAGTTCGGTAGAATCGAGCTCGTGCGCTACGAGATCGTCGTAGGACTCGCGGCGGCGCACCACCGATGCGCGCGAGCCATCGACGAGGACTTCGGCGGGGAGGGGGTGGGAGTTGTACCGGCTGGCCATGGACATTCCATATGCGCCCGCGCCGAAGACGGCGAGGATGTCGCCGCGGGCCATGGGCGGGAGGGGCCGGTCCTGCGCAAGGAAGTCGGAGCTTTCGCAGATCGGGCCGACAACGTCGCAAAGCTCGAGGCCGGGGAGGGCGAGCTTTTCGTCGCGTCGCGGGGGGACGTGCTGCGGCGCGCAGGAGGCGGGCCAGACGAAGTGGAACGAGCCATAGAGCGCGGGGCGGATGAGGGTGTGCATGCCCGCATCGCAGACGAGGAACTTCTTCGCGGCAGATTGCTTGACGTACTGGACCTGTGTGAGCAGGACGCCGGAGTTGGCGGAGATGAAGCGGCCGGGCTCAAGGATCATGCGGACGCCGCTGGCGGCGAGGGGCGCGAGGAGGGGGACGATCTTCGCGGCGTAATCGGAAGCGGCGAGCGATTGGCCGGTGCGGTAATCGGCGGAGAAGCCGCCGCCCAGGTCGAGCGTGTCGATGGGGTGGCCATCGCTGCGCAGCTGCTCGATCACGGGGAGTGTCTTGGTGATGGCCTGCACGTACGGATCGGGGCTTGCGACCGGGGAGCCGATGTGCAGGTGCAGCCCGGTGAGGCGGAGATGCTTGTGGCCGGCATAGCGCCGGAAGAACTCGCGGGCGCGCGCGAGATCGACGCCGAACTTGGTCTCGGCGGTGCCGGTGGTGGTGTACTTGTGGGTGGAGGGATCGACATCAGGGTTCACGCGGAGCGCGCCGCAGGCGCGGGCGCCGCGCTCTGCCGCGAGGGCGGCGATGACCTGGAACTCCGGCTCGGATTCGATGTTGAAGGTGCCGACTCCGGAATCGAGGGCCTCGATGATCTCGGCTTCGGTCTTGCCGACGCCGGCATAGACGATCTTGTCGGCGGGGGTTCCTGCGAGCAGAGCGCGGCGGAGCTCGCCGCCGGAAACAACATCCATGCCGGAGCCGAGGCCGGCCAGTACGCGGAGCACGCCCAGATTCGGGCAGGACTTGACGCTGAAGCAAATGGTCGGATGGAGCTGGGCGAATGCCTCGGTCAGGCGGGTGTAGTGGTGGGTGAGGGTGGCGCGGCTGTAGACATAGGTGGGTGTGCCCACGTGACGGGCGAGGTCGGAAAGGTCGACTTCCTCGCAGAGGAGGCGGCTATCTCGGTAGGCAAAGTGGTCCATGGGGGCGGAGGATAGAGCAATCGGGGGGGCTGGAGGTTTGCACCGTGTGGAAAACAAACACCTTACCCACTCGATTTTGTGATGAGGATCGGTCATAATGGAAGGGTGACGGAAACCCCGCTGACGGCGCGTCGTATCTTGGGGTTCTTTGTGTAGCCTTGCGGTCGACGGTCTGTCGATCGTGCCTGATGGGGGCGGGGAGCCGGGTGCGTGATTGCCGGGCCAGCCACCGGGACGAGGAGGCTTCGATGCCAGATGTTCGCCGCAGCCGCCTGGGCTTCACCCTGATCGAGATCCTTATCGTCATCGCGATCATTGCGATCTTGATCGGGATTCTGCTCCCTGCGATTGGCAATGCACGCAAGATCGCGCAGAAGACCAAGTGCATGTCCAACGTGCGGCAGATCGCACTCGCCTCATTCGTCTATGCACAAGACTATAAGGACCAGCTCTGGCCTGCCGCCTTCTGGGCGGATCTTGATGGCGATGCGACGACGCTGCCATTCACCCCCGGCCTGCTGTTCAGCTATGTGAACTACGCGGACTTTGTGGTTGAGTGCCCGAGCAACAAGCGCGCAAGGGCGGTTTCAGCCGGTGGCAGCAACGGCTTTGGCTGGAACCGGGACCTGAACTTTGACTACACGATGTTTGATGAGATGCAGGGCGCGCAGCTGGGGCGGGACATCCGCGTCGGGTTCGTGCGTCCCAACGACCCGAACGCCGCACCCAACCTCCCGGCGTCGCTGATCCCCACGCTGACGTACTTCAGGGCGTTGCCGATCTTCGTGGAGGAGAGCACGCCGATCTGGAATCAAGTCTTCACCGATGGGTATTGGGGCAACGAGGATCAGATCTCGGTGCGCCATGACAAGGGCGGGCATGTCGGGTTCTTCGACGGAACGGTGGATCTGTTCCGGCCCAAGGGCGGGCCGAACCGCGACCTGCGGGAGCCGACGCTCGACTTTGAAGCCAACGACGTGTATGCCACCGCCAAGGGCCTTCCGGGAACGTTCTGGAAGGTCACGGATCGCGGCCAGCCGTACGGCTGGATCAACACGCCGCGGTTCTAGCGGTCGGCTCCGGCCGCCGCATTCGACAACCTCCCGCCCCTACTATCGATCCCCGGCAAACGGCCGCGGATTGGGAGCTTTTGCATGGCGTGGCTGCGTGTTGTTGAGGCGCTCAAGGCGCCGGTAGATTCGGAAGTGACCGTCAAGGGCTGGGTGCGCACGCGGCGTGACTCCAAGGCCGAGGGCGGGCTGTCGTTCATCAATGTGCACGACGGGACGTGCTTTGATGCGATCCAGGTGGTGGCCACCGGGGCTCTGAGCAACTACGCAGCCGAGGTTACCAAGCTCAGCACGCACTGCGCAGTCGAGTGCGACGGCAAGGTCGTGAAGAACCCCAAGGGCGGGAACGAGATTCAGGCGACGGCGGTGCGGGTGATCGGCTGGGTCGATGACCCGGATCATTATCCGATCCAGCCCAAGCAGCACAGCTTTGAGTATCTGCGGGAAGTGGCGCACTTGCGGCCGCGGACGAACACGTTTGGCGCGGTCGCGCGGGTGCGGCACTGCCTGAGCATGGCGGTGCACCGGTTCTTCCACGAGCGCGGCTTCTACTGGGTGCACACGCCGATCATCACCGGGAGCGACTGCGAGGGCGCGGGGCAGATGTTCCGGGTGAGCACGCTTGACATGTGCAACATTCCAAAGAGCGGAGACGCTGGAGCGGCGCGGATAGCCGGCTCGGAGAGCCGGCCCACCAAAGACAGCGAGATCGACTTCACGAAGGACTTCTTCGGCAAGGAGGCGCACCTGACGGTGTCGGGGCAGCTGAACGTCGAGACGTACTGCTGCGCGATGTCGAATGTGTACACCTTCGGGCCGACCTTCCGCGCCGAGAACAGCAACACGGCGCGGCACCTGGCCGAGTTCTGGATGATCGAGCCCGAGATGGCCTTCTGCGACCTGATGCGGGACAGCCAGATCGCCGAGGACTTCATCAAGTATTGCGTGCAGGCGGCGCTCACCGAGCTGCCCGATGACATGAAGTTCTTCGATGAGCGGATCGAGAAGGGATTGCTGGAGCGGCTGAAACACGTGCTAGAGCAGCCGTTCCGTCGGCTGCCCTACACCGAGGCGGTGAAGATCATTCAGGACGCCGCGGCGAAGGGGAAGAAGTTCGAGTTTGCGGTCAGGTGGGGCACCGACCTGCAGACCGAGCACGAGCGCTTCCTCACCGAGGAGCACTTCAAGCAGCCGGTCATCCTGATGAACTACCCCAAGCAGATCAAGGCGTTCTACATGCGCCTCAATGACCCCGGCACCGATGGCGCGCCCGGCGATACGGTCGCGGCGATGGACGTGCTGGTGCCGAAGATCGGCGAGATCATCGGCGGCTCGCAGCGCGAGGAGCGTCTCGACAAGCTCGACGCCCGCATCGAGGAGATGAAGCTGCCGGCGAAGGAGTATTGGTGGTACCGCGACCTGCGTCGCTACGGCACGGTGCCGCACGCGGGCTTCGGCCTCGGCTTTGAGCGGCTGGTGCTGTTCGTCACCGGCATGGCGAACATTCGCGATGTGATTCCGTTCCCGCGGGCGCCGGGGCAGGCGGAGTTTTAACGATGTCGGATGTGGGATGTCGGAAGTCGGATGTGCGGAGAGCGATCGCGCGCGGTCTGGACGCCGATTTTCGATTTTGGAATGCGGATTTTGGATTGAGGGAATGAAGACGACACTGTGGCCGCGGCGACGAGTATTGATTGCGACAGCAATCATCGCGTCGACTCTCGTTGTGGTTGCATCGTGCCGCACTTCGGATCAGCCGGCAAATGCGCCGGCGCTGCAGCGGCAGACGTCGGTGAATGACGCCGCGACACTGGGTATCGGTGAAATGTTCACGCTCCCGACGCTGCTTGCGCTCGATGGCCGGACGCTCGAACCCGCGGATGTGTTCAAGGACCGGCGCGCGGTCGTCATCGTGATGACCAGCACGGGGTGTCCGCTCTCGCGGAAGTATGGGCCGCGGCTGGCGGCGATTGAGCGGGAGTACACATCGCCCGCGAAGAACGTCGCGTTTGTGTATGTGAACACCGTCGAGGCCGAGTCCGATCAGCACATGCGCGAGCAGGCGCGCGAGTACGGGTTTCGTGGCCCGTACCTGCCGGATCGCGACCGCGCGGTCGCCGCGACCTTTGGCGTGCGCACGACAACCGAGGTCTTCGTGCTCGATGGCGAGTCGCGACTGGTGTATCGCGGCGCGGTGGATGACCAATACGGCGTGGGGACATCGCTGCCCGCGCCGCGCAGCACCTTTCTGCGCGATGCGATCGATGCGACGCTCGCGGGCACGGCCCAAAGCCTGCCGGTGAAGGCGACGTTTGCCCCCGGTTGCCTGGTGGATGTGCCGCGGAAGAGGATTGCGACGAGCCTGACATACTTTGGCAGCGCAGCGCACATTCTGGCGGACAACTGCGTGGCGTGTCACGCGCCCGGCGGGGTTGCGCCCTTCAGCCTGGCGACCTACCCAGACATCCTCGGGCGCGTGTCGATGATTGAAGCGGTGGTGCGTGATGGGCTGATGCCGCCGTCGCACGGCCGGGTGACGAGTTCGCGCGGCCGGTTCGAGTCGCCGCGGCAGATCAGCGACAGGGAGCGGTCGGACCTGCTGGCGTGGCTGGGATCTGATCACGCGATGGGGAGCATTGCGGAGGGGCCGCGGCCGGCGCGAAGCACGAGCGCGGAGTGGGCGGTGGGCGGCGGTTTTCCGGATCTGCTCTACATGACGCCGACGCTGCGGCTGCCGGCGGATGGCCCGCTGGTGCACAAGCGGTCGGTGATGAGGCTGCAGATCGCGAAGGACTCGTGGGTGCGCGAGATCGAGTTCAGGCCGATCAAGCCGGACACCGTGCATCACGCGCTGGTGTGGATCCTGCCGCGGGGTGTGCAACCTCCGGCCGACGATGCGATGCCCGAGGGTCTTGAGCTGCTGGGCGTCTATAGCCCGGCGCAAACGATCGTGCGGTATCCCGAGGGCGTGGCGCGTCGGCTGCCGGAGGGATGCTCGCTGCTGGTGGATCAGTATGCGCAGCCGATGGGCCGCGAGATGATGTCGTCATTGCGGATGGCGATCGCGCTGGGAGACAGGCCGCGGCAGGAAGTGAAGAGCCTGGTGGTGCAGAAGCTCGATCTGGCGATTGCGAGCGGCGCACCAGGCGAGTTGGAGATGGTGGAAGCGAAGCCGGGTCAGGAGATGAGGGTGCTCTCGGTGTTCCCGAACATGCGGGCGCGGGGCGTATCGATGCGAGTTCTCGCGGAGGGGAAACTAAAAGGCCAGACCGAGGCCGTCATCCTGCTGGATGCGCCGCGATTCGATTATCGGTGGCAGAGCCGCTTGGTGTACGCCGAGCCGTTGACGGTTCATGCGGGGCTCGGTGTTGTGGTAACTGGCACGTTCGACAACTCCGATGCGAACCCCAACAACCCCGACCCGATGCAGGCAGTGCGTGCGGGGGCGGGCGCGGCGGATGAGTCGCTGATGGCGGTGATGGAGATTCTGGTGCCGGTGGCCCCGGACTCCGGGCAGGATTGAGTCCACTGCTCTGGAGAGCGGTGCCACCAAAGTTCAACTGCACCAACTTCACTGCTGGGCAGTGGCAGAACCCCGGCTTATCGCGAGACGGAATCGCTGAGTTCTTCATCGGCCCGGCACCGCTCGCGCATGCGGCGGAGTGCGCCGGCTTCGATCTGCTCGACGCGCGCCCGGGTCAGGCCGCCGAGCTCCTTGCCGGCCTGTTCGCGGGGCATGCCAACGTGGTAGAGCAGGTGGAGCACCGAGCGCTCGATCGGGCTGAGGGTGGCGACGTGGCGGTTGACCAGCGCGGCCATGTCTTCCTGCGCCATCGCCGCATCGACATGGTGATGCTGGGCGCGGTCGCCGACACCGGGAGCGAACGCGCAGACGCGGCCGGCCTGCTCCCAAAGGTCGCGGTCGTGGGGGTTGGTCGGCCGGTTGCTGGTGCGGGTAACGGCCGTGTCGGTGATGAGCTCTCGCCAGACGAAGCTCTTGATGGTGATGCTGGCGTAGGTGAGGAGGCTGCCCGCTTTCTGGGGATCGAATCGCTCGATGGCACGGATGAGCCCCTCGATGCCGCTGGAGAAGTAATCCTCGGCTTGGCGCTGGCGTCCTGAGCCAAGCGCTTCACGAACCATCATCCACACGAATCGTTCGTGACGGAGGAGGAGCACGTTGCGTGCGGGGATGTCGCCGGCCTGGGCCGCGAGAATGAGTTCGAGATCGGGAGTCTGTGAAGCCATGCGAGCCCCTCGTGGATTTGCGTGGAGACTGACAGCAGGTCCCGAAGGGATCTCTCCGCAGGGCCTGAACAAATCGGGATCGACGCACATTCGCAATGCATCGGCTGACCATTCTACAATGGTGCGACCCTGAATGTTCTCTCATACACGAATGAGCCAACATTCGGGCCTCGCCACCTCGCACGAGCTTATCTGAGATATGTCCACTCGTGTCATGAGAAGTTACTCATGTTCGCGGGCAACCGTTTCTTCGCAGTTCGCGCTGCGCGGGGCGGATGCGTGCGCTCAGGCGGGGGTGTACTTCACCTGCTTGACGAACTTGCGCTGCCACTTCATCGGGATGTGGATACGGGTGTCGAGGTCTCCGCTCCAGGCAGGTTTGAGGCCCTGCTTGCGCAGCGCCTTGACGACGACCTTGCCGATGTCGACGCTGCCGGCGTCATCGAGGCGGGGGCCGCCGTAGTCGAGGTGGAGGCCGTGTCCGAAGACGGCCATGTCGGAATCCTGCTCGTGAAAAAATGTGTAGCCGCAGAGTTTCTTGCCGCGTTTGATGCCGCGTTCGACTTGCTCGGTGATTGCGACACCGCCGCAGTTGCTGCAGCACCAGTAGTTCTGCCGCGCGAGAATACCCTGGGCTTCGAGGTCTGCGAAGGCGAGGTCGAGCCGGGTGTTGTCGGTGACTTTGGGCCAGTCGCGCTGCTCGAGCTTGTGGGCTGCCCGCGCGGCGGCGAGCATGGGCGCGGCCATCTTCTTGAGCTTCGCCTTGGCGGCGAGGTCGCAGTAGAGGTCGGCGGCGAGCTTGGTGATGGTGGCATCATCGAAGTAGCCGGCGGCGACCTCCTCGGTGATGAACTCCTGCACCTGCTCCTCGACGGTGGGCTCCGCCGCGGCGGGCGGGGGGGCAGGCTTGAACATATCGAGCTCGACCCAGCCCTTGGGGGGCGGAGGAGCCTTGCGGCCGGAGGCCTTCTTCTTGCCGGTGGCCTTCTTGGCAGCGGGCTGCTTGGCGGGGGCGCGCTTGGCGGCGGGCTGCTTGCGGGCGGTGGAAGACTTCGAGGACTTGGCCGTGGGTTTCTTGCTCATGTGGAGAGAGTGTAGAGGGATGAGGCACCAGGCATGAGGCACCAGGCATCAGGAAAAAGAAGGCGGGAGGGAGGACGACCACGAGGCTCGCGTGGTGCGTGCGAACAAGACGGCCCTTTGGCATTCAGTCTTGTTTCTTCTTGCGGGGCATTCGCGCAGAAGTCGCGGCGGGAGAGGAAGCCGGTGAAGACTTGGGAAGTTCCTTGATCACGCGATCGAAATCCGCATCAACCGGCCGCGGCCTGGAATCAAGCGCCTTGCGATAGCGGCCATACTCCTGCTCGGCCCTGGCCCTGGCCTCTTCGGCTGACACTTTGCCCGCGTGATCGAGAAGTTCGCGGCCGGAAAGCCTGAGAAAGTCGTCGAGCTTGACGATCCAATCACTCATGGTCATGGGCTTGCGATTCAGGGCTTGCAGCTCGGCGAACTCGATGTACGCGCTCACGATGCGGTTGAGGGTGTTGAGCTCTTCCTCGTTCAGGTAGTTCTTGGCGATGGAGACATCGTCTTTGCGGATGCCGCCGGATTCGATGCTGCGGCTGGTCGATTTGAGACCCATCATCGCCTTGGAGGCGTCGGCCCGCTGGTGGATGACCTCCGCGGCGGTGTGCCCGTGGCTGGCCCAGTGCACCTTGTTCTGGACGGTTGCGAAGAAGCGCTGGGAGGCATCGGTGTTGGGCGTGTAATCGACGCTGGTTGCGTAGATGTCGAGGATCTTCTGATAGAAGCGACGCTCGGAGGAGCGGATGTCGCGGATGCGTTCGAGGAGCTGTTCGAAGTAGTCGCGCTGGCCCGGACCGGGCGGGTTCTTGAGCCGCTCATCGTCCATGGTGAAGCCTTTGACCAGGAACTCGGAGAGGCGGGCGGTGGCCCACTGGCGGAACTGCGTGCCGCGGTGGCTTCGGACGCGGTAGCCGACGGCGATGATGGCGGGGAGGGAGTAGTGCTGGACCTGTCGAGAAACCTCGCGAGACCCCTCCCGGCGAACCTGTAAGTACTCCTTACAGGTTGCCCTCACATCGATCTCGCCCTCCTCGTACAAGGCCTTGAGATGAATGGTGATGTTCTGCGGTGTGGTCTGGAACAACTCAGCCATCAGGGCCTGCGAGAGCCACAGGGTCTCGCCCTCGAAGCGGCATTCGATGCGGGTCCGGCCATCCTCGGTCTGATAGAGGATGATGCTAGAGTCCTGTGGATTGGGAGCGGGGTCGGCCATGCTGGGCGTAGCTTACCAGCGACGACGGCACATTGGAGCGAGCCGGGTGGAGGATGCGCGGGCCACTTGCGCTCGGGCCTCGAATGACGCTCCGCGCCCTCTGCGCTCCTCTGTGTGCTCTGCGTACCCGCCTTGAGATGCGCCGGCAGCGATTCCCGCACTACATCCGCTCAACAGCCTTGATGCCCAGGATCGCAAGGCCATCGGCCATCACGCGGTCTGTCAGCGCGCAAAGCCGCAGGCGGCTGTCGCGCAGCGCTTCGGTCTCGGCGGTCAGCACCTGGCAGTTGGTGACGAAGGTGCTGAAGGTCTGCGCGAGGTCGAAGAGGAACTGGCAGAGGCGGTGTGGTTCGAGGGCTTCGGAGACGCCGCGGATCGCGTTGGGATAGCGCAGCAGCGCGAGGGCGAGCTGGCGTTCTTCGGGGGTGTTGAGGTCGAACGCGGCGCCTCCCCCACTCTTTCCCGCCGCGGCGGAGACAACCGGAGCGCCGAAACGCTCGGTGGCCTTGCGGAAGATGCTGCGGATGCGGACGAGCGCATACAGCAGGTACGGCCCCGTGTTCCCCTCGAAGGCGAGCATGCGGTCGAAGGAGAAGACGTAGTCCTTGGCGCGGTCGTTGGAGAGATCGGTGTACTTGATCGCGGCCATGGCGACGGATTCTGAGACGTTCGCGGCCTCATCGCCGACGAGGTCGGGGTTCTTCTCGTGGACGGCCGCGGCGGCGCGGGAGATGGCCTCATCGAGCAGGTCGGCGAGCTTGACGTTCTCGCCCGAGCGGGTTTTGAAGGGCTTGTTGTCTGGGCCGAGGACCATGCCGAAGGCGGCGTGCTCGAGGCGCGAGGGCGTTGATGCGCCCACCTTGGTCGCAAAGCCCGCGCGGGTTGCGCTGGCGAAGACCTGCTTGAAGTGCAGACCCTGGCGCGCATCGACGCAGTAGATGACGCGATCGGCGCCTCCCCCCAGCTTCTGGACGCGCCGGCGGATCGCGGCCATATCGGTGGTGGCGTAGAGGAAGCCGCCGCCGCCCTTGGGGGACTTGCGGATGATGGTGGGCTCTTGGATGCCCTCGTTGCGGATGATGAGCGCGCCTTCAGATTCTTCGGCGATGCCGCGGCGGATGAGCTCATCGACCATCGGCGCGAGCTCTTCGGCATACGACGATTCGCCGGCGGAGTGCTCAGCGGTGACGTTCGCACCGAGGCGCGCGCAGACGGCGAGGCACTCGGCCATCGTCACATCGGCGATGCGCTGCCAGACGGCGAAGGTCTCGGGCTCGCTCGACTGCAGGGCGACGAGCGTGGCCTTGGCGCGGGCGAGGGATTCGCTCGCCCCCCCCACTTGCTCTTCGAGCTCGGCCAGGGCCTTCGGGCCCAGGCCATACTTGCGGGCCGCAGCGAGGCCGCGATCGTCGGCCGCGGCTTCGCGCTGGGCGTCCTTATAGAGCTTTTCGATCTCGTCGAGGCTGAGCGCGGCGATGTTCTTCCCCGCATGCTGGAGGGCGAGCAGTCGCGCGGTGACCATCGCGATGGGGAGGCCCCAGTCGCCGACGTGGTTCTGGCGGAAGACCTTGTTGCCGGTGCGCTCGAAGGTGCGGGCGAGCGAGTCGCCGATGACGACGGCGCGAAGGTGGCCGACGTGCATCTGCTTGGCGAGATTGACGCCGCAGAGATCGACGACGACGGTCTGCGGCGGCGCGGCGCGCTCGATCCCGAGCGCCGGGGTATCGAAGGTCGAGAGGAGGTCGGCGAGTGCATCGGGGCGGAGGGCGATATTGATGAAGCCCGGCCCGGCGATGCTGGCCGGCGTGAGGGGCATCGCGATGTCATCGACCTTGACGGCTTCGATGATGGCCTGGGCGACCTCGCGCGGGGGCTTGCCCACGGCCTTGGCCAGCGACATCGCGGCGTTGCACTGGAAGTCGCCGAACTTGGGGTTCTGTGTGGTCTTGATGAGCGGGTCACCCCCCCATCCCGCACCGGCATCGGGGAATGCGGCGGCGATGGCGGCGGCGAAGCGGTCGTGGAGGAGCTGGATGGGATCAAAGGGCATGGGGCGGATGGTAGGGAATGTGGGAGAGATTCAAAGGGATACGCAGAGGTCGCCGAGGCGCACGCGGAGGACACAGAGAAAGTCGGAATGGGATGATCGGGTTCCGGGTTCGGATGAGGGGGGATTGGGATTGAACGGGCAAAAAGCGAACCGCCCGAGCCAAGAAGGCCCGGGCGGTCCGTGCACAGCGATCGGGAAGAAGAAGCGGGGACGAGAGAGTGTGCGTCAGTCGGCCAGCGCGGTGGTGGTGGGGAGCTGGGCGTTGACGAGTTCGAGGGTGGTCTCGATGCGGAAGTTGGACTGGGTGGTGTGGCGCTCGCAGAAGAAGAACTGCAGGCTGTAACGCTGTCCATCCTGCAGCCAGGTGCAACGGTCGAGGTTGATGGTCTGGCTGACAGCGGCGTGGACGCCGCCGAGATCGATCACGCACTTGCCATCGACGAAGACCCACACGTCGTCGTCACCGGTGAAGGTGAAGATCTGGCCCGCGCCGTGGCGGTAGACGAAGGTGGTGTCGAGCTCGTAGGTGAAGTGGAAGTTCTTATCAGGGTTGGTGAGGCCGGAGTTGCCCCAGAGCTCGCCATTGACAGGGAAGAACCCGCCGAGCGAGGAGAAGGCTGGGTCGTTCCGGTCGTCAAAGACATAGACGCTGGAGTTCGATTGCTTGCGAAGCGTGAGGGAGAGGGGCCTGGAGAGGTTCACCCCGTCGGTGTTTCGGAACCAGTTGCGGAAGTTGTCCGCGGTGGTGAGCGCGCCGCCGGTGGAGGTGGCGCGAGAGCCGTTGACATCGCCGGGCCTGGCACCGACATGCGGGCGGGGCGGCATGATGTTGCGGCCCTGCGCATCCCTCCACTGGGTGTTGACCTTGAAGCCGGTGGAGGAGAAGAGGGGCTTGCCGTCGGCGTCGAGGGTGTCGGCAACCTGATAGGAGTAATGAGCAAAGCCGCTCGTGGGCTGGCGCTGGAAGTCGGGGTGACCGCCGGAGGCGTTCCGTGCCTTGAAGTCGCGGACGACACCGGTGAGCTGGATGGTCGCCGGGAGCGAAGATTGGCCCTGCGCGACGACATCGGCGGTTGCGCTCTGGGGCGTGCCGCCGGTGGTGGCCAGGCCCGCCAAGAGCATCGCGGCGGTGAGGCCGGCTGCGCCGAGAGAGCCTTTGGTGATTGTGCTGGCGTTCATAGGTTTCCTTCACTTTCCCGCGGGAGTTTCCCGCACGTACACCGCTTCCCTGCCGGCTCCCGATGCTGTGTGCCGCGGCTTCTTGCCGCGACTCGGACGCTTCCTACGCGGAAGCACTCGGCTCAACATGGAAGTTCCAATTCACGGCAAGCCATGCACGCAATCAGGGGGTGTAAGTTCATGCCGGCGTGAGGTTTATGACGGCGTGGAAACGCGTGCGAGTTGGAGGGGGCTGGGGAAGGCCCGCGACTACGGGAAATGGGGCGTGCGGGCCGATCCTTATTGAGTTGCGGTTCGCTATCCTGCACCCCCAGTTGCCAGAGCGTCGGTTATCAGACGGGCAAACCCTGTTCTGGTGGCTCGACTTTGGCCCGCCCGGAGAGAGAGATCCATGGATCAGTTTGTCATCAGCGGCGGCGCTCGTCTGAATGGTCGTCTGACGATCAAGGGCTCGAAGAACGCGGCATTGCCGCTGATGGCGGCCGCGCTGCTGACAGACAAGCCGCTGCTGCTGAACGATGTGCCGGATCTTGCGGACATCCGCAACATGGTGAGGCTGCTGGAGCAGCTTGGCTGTCAAGTGGACTTTGCCCCCCCGCCCGATGCGAGCTTTGCGGGCGGGAAGATGGTGATTCACTCACAGGATGAGTCGGCGAGCCATGCCAAGTACGACATCGTGAAGACGATGCGGGCGAGCATCTGCACGCTGGGCCCGATGCTTGCGCGGCGCGGGTTTGCGCGGGTGTCGATGCCGGGCGGGTGCGCGATCGGCGACCGGCCTGTCGATCTGCATCTGCACGGGCTGCGCGGCCTGGGCGCGGAGATTCAACTGCACCAGGGCGACATCGTCGCCCGAGTTCCCGGCGGCAAGGGCGGACGGCTCAAGGGCGGGCGGATCTTCCTCGGAGGGCCGTTTGGCTCGACGGTGCTCGGCACGGCCAACGTGATGTCCGCCGCGACGCTGGCCGGAGGCCAGACGATGATCGAGTGCGCGGCGTGCGAGCCGGAGATTGTCGACCTTGCCAAGATGCTCAACGCGATGGGGGCGCGGATCCGCGGCGCGGGCTCACCTCGCATCATCATCGATGGGGTCGAGACGCTGAAGGGCACCGAGCACGCGGTGATTCCGGACCGGATCGAGGCAGGGACGTACATGATCGCCGCGGCGGCGACCAACGGGGATGTAACGCTCGACAACTGCCCGATGGATGCGATGATCGCGACGTGCGATGCGCTGAGCCGGGTGGGCGTGATCCTGAGCGAAGAGAAGAGCGCGCCGACCGCGGGGCGGGATTTGATGCGGACAACGGTTCGCGTCACATGCTCGCGGCTGCTGCGGCCGATCGAGGTGACGACGCAGCCGCACCCGGGCTTCCCGACGGATGTGCAGGCGCAGCTTGTCGCGCTGCTGACGATGGCCGAGGGGAACTCGGTCGTCACGGAGCGGATTTATCCGGAGCGGTTCCTGCATGTGGCGGAGCTTGGGCGCATGGGCGCAAAGGTTCTGCGGCAGGGACCCACGGCGATCATCACCGGCGTGAAGCGGCTGGTGGGCGCGCCGGTAATGGCGAGCGACCTGCGCGCTTCGGCGTGCCTGATCATCGCGGGTCTCGCGGCGGAAGGAACAACCACTGTGAGCCGGGTGTACCACCTCGACCGCGGGTATGAGCGGATGGAGGAGCGGCTGCGGATGCTGGGCGCGGACATTCAGCGCGTAAGCGAGAAGCAGGCGGCCCCGAGCGAAGCGGTCGCGGTGTGAAGTAGGCACTCGGCACTCCACAGACAGGACCGTGCGTGGCGGATGCGTCAACATGCCCACTGTGCGCGCGGCTACATGATCCCGCCGCGCCACTCCGCATCACTGAGCTGCGCGAGTCGGTCATCTTTCTGCATGAGCATCAGGCCTATCCCGGCTGGTGCGTGCTGGTATTGAAAGAACACGCCGAGCAACTGCACGCGCTCCCACTTTCGCGGCAGCTTCGACTGTGGGAAGATGTGGCGCAGGTGGCGGGGGCAATCACGCGGGCGTTCTCGCCGCGGCGGCTGAACTATGAGTGTCTGGGGAATGTCGCCGGGCATGTGCACTGGCACGTGATTCCGCGGTATGCCGCGCCGGTCGACCCGGAGCCGGGGGCGACGGTGTGGGTGCGGCCCGCGGCGGAGCGGGACTGCGGGGTGAGCGCGGAGCAGGCTCGGGAGTTGATCGGGAGGTTGCGGGCGGTGCTCGACCATGCCGATTCGACACCGGGACACTCGTCACTTTAAGCTCGGGCTTGACAGCGAGGGGGGGGGGAGTACGCTGCGTTACGCAATGAATCCACATTCGGGAGGGCCTCATGTTCATTCTTGCACCGTTGCTTGTCGCGACAGTCGTTTCACAGCCTGTACCGCCGTGCACGCCTCCTGCGCCGACCGGTTGCGATGCGTGGCAGCACTCTTCACGAGATTATGACGTCATTGTCAAACAATGGACGAGCGCGATCACCCGTACGACTCGTCAGGGCTCCTGGTGCACTATGCCCGCGTGCTATTGCGCTTGGTACCCCTGCGGCGAGAGGCCGCATAACTGCAATCCCATCACTTGCAACTACTCCATCCAGAATAAGACTTGCTGGACGGTCTCATTGTCGGTCGCCCAGACGGTGGGCGGACAGATTGGCCTTGACTTGGTGGTTCGCCTGCTCGCCGTACTGCAAACTACCTACACAGGCAATGGGCAGCTACAGTGGTGCTACGCGTATACGCAAGGTGCGGTGATCACTCCCCACTGGAGCGATTGCTGGAAGCACTTCGCCCGTGATGTGTGGACCGAAGCCAAAGTATATGGTTTTGATGACGTGGCGTTGGTTGCCGATTACTGGGAATGTCAACTACCTAATGGCCTGATTGTGACTGTGCGGACCGAGTGCGGCGTTTCAACTTGGGCGAAGGGGGATGCCATGAATGTGGAGAGCGTCACGGTGGAGCACTCACCGTATCCCTGTCCAGTCGAGCCGCCGATCCCCGGATGGACCGGGCCAAACAGCGAGCCGTGCTGCACAAGCCCGATGCCTGCGCCGTGTGATGGAAACAACCTGCCCGGTCAGAACCCGTGCTGCGGGTGCTACGCCGAGCAGTGACAGATGCTACGTCCTGCAATCTTGAAGGGGAACAAGTGCTCCACAGACTTCAATGCTTCACGATCGGTATCGCAGCGGCGCTCGCACCGCTGGGTCTTCTTGAATCGAACTACGCCCACGGCAATCCGCCTGGTGACCGAACGCGTGCGGACGGAGACACCGCTCTCGCGCACGCGCGCGAGATGCGGGCCGCGGGTCAGGCGGGATACGGGGATGCGTACCGCCTCGCCGCAGCGACCTTTTCTTGGGCGGGGCTGCCTATGGAAGCGGTCGCGGTCGTGGAAGAGCTTCTCACGGAGCCCGGCTCCGACTTCGATCGCTTTGGTGCGATGCGCATGAAGTCACAGTATCTCTTGGCCGCAGGTCGCCAGGAGGAAGCGTGGGGTGCAGCTTCCGAGGCTCTTGCGCTTGTCGATGCACAGCCCGAGCTCAAGCGGTTCAACGCCTCGTACCTCACGGTGATATACATTGCGGCAAACTGCCGGACGCTGGCGAACGACACGGCGGGCGAGCTCGCGCTTGTCGAACGGATCGCAGTGACGGATCGATCACGGTTCGATCTGGATGTGGTCGCCTCGGCGATGGTCAGGAAGGCGTCGTTACAGGAGCACCGTGGAGACCGCGAGGGTGCGATCGAGACAACTCAAGAGCTGCTTGACACGAATCCAACGTGGGGCGTGCAAGACGGTCGCCGGATGAACGTCGAGTTGAACCAACTGACGCGACGGTTCACCGACCCAGTTGACCCCGGGCTCGCCGCGGGATTGGCGGGGATCTGGAATGCGCCGGGCAATCGATCGCTCGAGGGCGTCCTGTACGTCGGCCATGAGCTTCGGCAGGCGCTGGCTTCTTCCGGTAACACGGCGGGCGCCGTCGCCGTCGCGAGGGAGATGGTGGACTTGATTGATGCGAACAAGGCGGGTTGGATCGCCGAGTCAGGGGACAGTGCGCGAACCGTGGCCAGTCTCTGGCAGTTCGAGGTTGAGAACCTAGAGTATCTGGCGTGGTCGGCACCCGAAGGGCTGCAGACGCACACCCCCTGGGCGCTTGGTCGTCTCATCGAACGCGCGACCAACCCGGGGCGAAGACAGTCGCTGTTTATTCGACTGCTTCG
>ENA-ORBV01008332-ORBV01008332.1-microbial-mat-metagenome-genome-assembly--contig:-NODE-8332-length-17458-cov-5.632012_pt1 | contig 17458 bp, 10 predicted proteins | sample MGYA00237777_ERZ505514 | MGnify/ENA primary metagenome ERZ505514 (study PRJEB26160, sample SAMN06269048) | microbial mat metagenome | isolation source: Oligotrophic lake microbial mat | place...
GTTCCGAGGCAACCAAATGAGCGTTGCAAAATGTTTTGCTGTTTCCTTTCCCTCAAAACTTCCTCCCGCCCTCCTACTTTGTGAGGGCGGGAGGAAGTTTTGAGGGAAAGGAAACAGCAAAACATTTTGCAACGCTCATTTGGTTGCCTCGGAACCGTACTCATCTACAACTATTGTGCTAGCTAGCTAGCTAGAGATGGTAAAAGCGCATGTGTAAATTTCTATTTGATAACCAGACTGAGAGGTGCATCCCGCCGCGATTGAAGCATCCCGTCCCCTTCTCGTTGGATTTTTCAATTCTTTGCCTTCTGTCGCTGGGATAGACAGGAGCAACCACTTTTACCAAAGGAACACGCTAGCTAGCTTCTAGATGGCTGGAAGCTATTGGTGCTCTGGCTATTATACGAGCTGCTACTACATAGGCAATGCTGCTACTACTTAGTAGCTAGCAAGCAACTAGTGCATGGTGCAAGGTACCTTTCTACTACCAGGTAGCTACTAGCCAGTAGACTAGCTACAATAGTAGTTTACGGCTGTCTAACAGATAACAGGATGTCCCTAACCCTTGGTGCACGTCCATCGAACGCGAGCCAGAACTTGAAAAAGACGGCCTGGCGACAACCAACCATGAAAGAACAGAACTCTTCCCTCAAAAGAATTTTGTGTCATGCATCACTCGTTTCCTTGTTTTCTCAACACAAAATGTCTTGTTGTTGATGGAAAAGACCAAACAAACACTGTCATTTTTCAAGTCAACAACAACAACAACAGCATTGGTTTTGTTGTTATTCTTGGTGCTGTTTGTTATTCTAAGAAAATGTAAGTTGATTTCGTTTTTGGTTGTCCTCGTATTTAGATTATTGGGTTGGAGAATGAGCTTGAATCTGTAGATGTCTTTCGTGTCAAGATTCGGTCACCGCGACCCTTATTGAATCGTGATCGTGAAACGAGAAGGCAAACGAATTTCTTTTCGCTCGTTCAAAGCCCAAAAAACTCGGACCTTTTGGTGATAGATTAGCATGGTCATAAGCCTGCTTGGGTCTGTCGATCAATGGCTTCATTGCGTAGTTAACCTTGCCACACCAGCCACCATGGTGGTCGACAAGTTTTTCTTCATTTTCCTGTCATTTTTGATGATGTCCCTCCGAGCGAGCCGCCCCATTTCAGAACTAGGTGGAAAGTTCTATTCTGCATCTCGACGTCAGTCATCAAGCCTTTCTGATTGGCCGTGGCTGTGTCTCGAGAACGCGTTACGACACAGTCGTTAAATAGTCTGAGTTCTTGCGTTCTTGTTTTGATTTTTTTAGCTCGGGATCGGAAGTAGCTACGTCAGTGACCGTTGTCAGAGCGTTGATCGCGCCAGAACGCACGTTTCAGATTGAAGTATCATTCGTGTCACTAGAGTTGACTACTGTATTCGGTGCAATGCGTGCGTTTGTCTGGTCCTCTTCAAGATTTAGCTGGTGTCAAACAGAATTTGGCTGTGTCGTTGCCGGTGTCATACAGCCACATCGAATTTAGTAGTAACTGTTCTTGATTTGTTTTATTGCAACATCAACAATTCTTTTGTTGATCATCCACCAACTCACCTCCTGATGCCACTGGTTCATTGCATGTAGATATGATAGGATAACAACAGGAAGAACTCAAGGAACACGCGTATCTATCTATATACTACTTCATGTGCCAGAAATTTATTGAAGAATTATGGATTTCTCAAGGCCTCAAAGCAAACCCAGCATGACACTTCGTCGTCACAGTACGGCGCCATCGCCTTCCTCTGCGGGCGTACTAGCTCCTGTGTTGGTTGGGCGTAAGATTATCTCTTCATCTCCCACCAGTCATCACCGAACCCGAAGCCTAAAGTCCAACCCCTATGTTGGTTGGTTTCGACATGCTCCGCCTACAAGTCGCCGTGTGGCAGGAAGAAGAAGTGACACCTGGCGAAAGAATGTCCGACCATGGCGCACCTACACAGTCCCATCTTCCCTTCCCGCTTGCAAGAATTCCCCTCATATCGGATGGTTCCGCCATGCGCCCCCTTCTCGCTTGGATAACCTTGTGCCAGCGACTGCAGTATTCAAAGCAGCAGACTTTGTCTCGTCATCCGATCAGAAACAAGAAGAAGCCCTTCTCGAATTCTTTCAAATGTTAAACCCAGCACTGACATCTATGGAAAAATCTCAGCTGGGCCAAGAAATTCGATCGTATTCCCAAGCACTACTCTTGTCTCACTCTCAGAAGCAGGTCATGGTGGATGGACATTTGCGGGGAGGTGGAAAAGAATATCTCGATGGACGTCGCAAGCAACATCTTGTCAAGGATTTGAAAGAATCATCTGCCGAAGGAACTCTTTCGACTGTCAATGCCTTGTCACGGTTGGCTTCGTGGTTCCTTTTTCCAGTGGCACACGATGCAGAGTCTTGTGGATATCGTCACGCCGATGCCATGATTCACAAGTTTCCCAGTACAACGGACAAGAAGAAAACCAAACGAAAAGACCCAAGGAAGACAACAGAACCACCAGGAATCTTGAGTAATTTGTCGCCGTATCTTCCTTCCTTTTTGGAAGAGCCCCCACATTCGATTTCACACGAAGAGTATTCCAAGTACGGCGCTCGAATTCTGGCGGATTGTGGTGACGAGGCTGAGAATAACAATGCCGCCGTCAGTCGAGACGAAGACGACGACGATGATTCGGACTCGGACTGTGATTCTCTGGCATCGTCGATGGCGAGCCCACCTATCCCTTCTTCGTCTTTGAATCATTTGAGCTCATCTTTGGCCAACAAGGATCTATGTCAATCCATGACCTCCATTTCCTCTTTGGCCGAAGCCTATTATGCACACAAGACGGCAATCAAAGACGGTGGCAATAACTTTATGGCGGATTCCATATCCTCTCATGTACCGGCAGCTTCCGCCCTCGACGTTGGACCTGCCTCGCCCCATCGCCTAGACTATGTCATTACTCAAATGGATATTGCTCGCATGACGCGAAATGCGGCACGTCATTTGGATGTGCACAGTATTTTGAGTTTGCCGGTCATTACCTATCGCAAGGATAATAACAGAGGCGGCGGTGGGAGTAGTGCGGATGCCCATCCACCAAGCCATAATAAATCACTGTCGCAACACTCCAGGATGGTGGAGAAACAACTTCCCGGCATGAGCTGGACCATTGTGGAAGAATCGGAAGGCCGAAAGGAATGGGAAGCGGATCATTGGAAGAAGCAAGAAGTTGATTTTTGCGTCATTTGTTTGGAGCACTTTGTGGATGGCGATCGCTTGCGCGTACTTCCTTGTGACCACTCCTTTGTAAGTAATAAAATGTTGTTGAATTGTCGACTTGCATTGAAGACAAAATCTTTCTCACACAATTTCCAATATTGTATCTTTCTTTTTCTTTCCAACAGCATGTTGGTTGCATCGATCAATGGTTGTCCGGCTCTCAGTCCTTTGAGGAATGCTACACCAGTGGGTGCCCAACCTGCAAGAAGCGGCCCACGGTAGGAAAAACCAGGAGGTCGCAATCGTTGGGAGAGGAGCCCTCGACTTGCAGCGAGAATTTGCGGGGCGATAAACATCGGTCCGAGTCTTTGGATGGATCGGTCCCCTCCTGGGCGTTTGCAAAGATTGGAAGTGTTCTGCATGCCCAACAAGAAGGGAGTTTGATTTGCGATAGTGACTCCGGTTCCTCTTGAGAAGGTCGTTCTCGACTTTTTATCCTCCGCGCGGAAGGCGATTTTATTTTGGTTTAGTATTGACTGTATCTGTGAAAATTGTAGGATATTTCTCTCTTCAAATAGAGCTATTAATTTTCCTTGCAGCGTTACCTGTCAATCATTCCCTATGAAAGTAGTGTATATACTCGATGTATATTGTTTTACAAATAACGGAGTTTTTATAATTATATTTGGTGGTTTGCAATTTTGTGATGTGTTAAATCAATAAATTGTTTTTTAGAACTTCGACATAAAACAGTAGTTAAAATAATTATGATGCTTGGTTGGGTATTATGAGGATGGCTGAAGTGATCCATTATCTTTCCTTACCCGTTGCCCCCTCATCCAATGAGTTGGGATTCAACAAGAACCCGACTTCAGCCCAATTCACAACCTTCCATTTCTCTTCGCATTACTCTACGATACTGTTCTTTTCATAGTCGTCCAATATTTTCTTCAACGTTACCTTCGTCATTTTGACACCGTCATCTTGGTAGGTGTCATTGAATTTCGTAATAATCTGCTTCACTGTACAACTGAACTCCCTGTCTTCTTCTTTCAGATCAAGGAAGGACCTCAACACTCGTTGAGCGACATTGTCATTCCAGTAGCGCTGCTGCTTGGCGTGATCGCCTTCAAAAACAGTTCCGTGTGAATACTCGTCATCATCGTCGTCGTCTACTGGTTCCTCAAAGAGATCCTCTTCGTTCAGATGCGCTTTGAGATTCTTGCGTTGGCCAATTCTTCGTTTGTCGAAATGGCGGAGGAAGTTTGCACTGTCGGGGAACTTGCCTTTAGCACCCGTGATAGCTTCCTCTGGCGATTCACCCTGCTCGAGCCGGTCGTGCAGCAAGTCCAAGAATTTTATGTACTTCTTAGCACCATTGAAATCGTCTTTCGAAGTCAGCACCGTGACATGTGCATGTCCGTTTTTTTTCAAGACGGAGTCAATTCCATTGAATGTTCCGCGCCCTAAAGCTTGGGTATAGTTTTCAATGCTGATACCATTACCGAGGAAGATGACAAAATGGGTTGGCACACGCCTGAGAGAGCGAATTGACAGGCCGCGACATAGTTTCCAGTAGCCAAACACAAAGACGGGCATTCCAAGCCCAAATTCCTTATTCAACTCAGCCAGAACTTCAGATATTGTCCTTTCCTTTGAAACCTTTCGTCCAGTTTTGAAGCCAGGGCGCCGAAAGTAAATACCGTCGCCCACATTGACTACCACGACCACGCTTTTCCCTTTGTGTCGAAGGAAGTCTTGGACTCCGCAAGCTTTCTCTGAGATTTGATAACACAAAATTGAATGGAAGAAGAGAAAATATGTGTTAGACTGTCACCAGCACTCTAGAGAAGGGCTGGAGAACAGATGCGATTTCTTTACAAAATATGCCAGGCTTGGATTTGACCTTAGGGACAGTTCTGTCAAGAAGCAAAACTCCCTTCTTCCGCTTGCCCGATACAGCTGCAATATAAAAGTCCATGGAGGATATATTGGTGCAAGGGATTGTCTGTATATCATCGTAGGAGCTGAATTTGTCAGGCTCTTCGAAATCAAAGGTATTGTACTTATCCTCGCGGAAGAGGCGCTCCGCATCGGCATCCGCAAGACCCTCATGAACATCCTTCCATTCGAAGCGAACGCCTTCCTTGAATTTTTTCAGGTCTCCAGGTTCCTTCGGCAAATATACCGGCTCCCCCTCAGACTGAAACGGCTTCATGTCTTCTATACCAGAATAATCAGCACTCGTCCCAATCTGCAACATTTCAAGGTCGAGGTTCTTTTCAAAATGGAGAGTCAGAAAGGTTGGCATCGGCGTGGCTGAAATTTCTATCCTCAAGCATGGAGAAAGGTCCATCAGTTCATTGTACACCTTTTCCATCTTCTGCGTGCCTTCTTCCGTGCGATACATAGCATCACATTCATCTGCAATTACAACAAATTTGCCGGAGAGGTGGTCTTCGCGAAACTTTTTGACCATCCTCACTAGCTTCCCGATTCGAGCAGCTGTATCTGCTACGACAACCAAGCCATTTTCTAAAGGGGGACCCCCCACGATTTTTCTTCCTTGCAACTTGCTCTGGATTTTCTTGGCGAGATCCAGACTTTCCTGGACCCCTTTCGTCATAACAAAGAGTTGGAGTTGAAGCAACTCACATATCGCGTAAACAACAGCTTTCACAGCTGTTTTACCAGCTTGAGTTTTGCCACTATTAAGGAAAACTTTGGGGTACGATTTTCCTGTCGGAAGATTGAAGATAGCTTTGATCCATTTCACAGCATAATCTTTCAGTGGAAAATGACATTCCGCTTTCAACTCCTCAGGGAGGAGGTTGATGACCTTCGTGGCAGTGCAATTATACATTTCTTCAAACTCATGCTCCGACAGACCTTTGAGGAAAGGGCGATCGTCGTCATCGTGCAGAGTGTGAATCGCATACGTCCGAAGGAGTGCAGGATTTCGCAACGTATCCTCACTTGTATGCTTCGACTCCGATTCGATGTCCTCGAGTGAGTCCTCGTCAAAATGTTGCTGCCAGGCGACGCTGCTCGAGTGCTCTTTGCAGAACTTGGTGTACCACAAACAGAAAAGAGCTAATTCTTTCTGAATCTTCTTATTGATGCCTACCAGTTCTCGTCCCTCCAGCTCAGGCTTCTTGGCAAGTAGAGCCTCAACGCTAGTAATGCCGTTGGCATGTAGGCGAGGAAGAACGTCGTTTGGATGTCTACCAAGTTGTTCGAGAATGAACTTCATCTTGTCTGTTGCTGTTGGTACATGGTCAGCGTTAAAACTTTCTGGCGTTCGTGTGTCAGCGACAACCACGGCCGGCGGAGTATCTGCGTCATCCGAAACAGGCGTGGCTTCGTCGTCAGAGCTCTTCCCAGTCGCTACGCCAAGTAGTCCTTCTGAATCCCCCAAAGTCCCAACCTCATGAGAGTGCGATATCTTTCGAGTCTTCTTCCCGTCCATCTCTTCTTGTGCTTTCCCGAGCTGCACACCCGCCTCGTCGTCTTCGGGCTCTTTGCGCTTTGCGTCCTGGCTGCTTCTTAGCTTCATCCCTATTTGTGTTTTTTCAAGTTGAAGCCAGAACTATGATATGATCGATCTTGAATTCATTCATTGGACAGCCTTTCTTCGAAACGCACATCACGGGAATCAATCTGCGTTGATATTTGAAAAGTTGATCCCGCGTGTATTGATTGTTTTAATTGGGATTGAAACGCCTCTTTCCTTCGCCACTGACTCCTATGGGGATACAAAACAAACCGTTCAGTGCCGTGTGTTTCATCCATGAATACGCGCCAGGAGACTTCAAACTACTGATCGCCATTTTTACCCACTGCTTTGACGGCTTCTGCAACTGAACAACATACGCCAGGCTTACTGATAACTCGACTCTGCGTTTATTCCCGTCGGACTGGTGATTCTTGATGGGGAGTAATCACCTGACACTCTACTTGGCCTTCCAGTCCTTTCATGAATTGATGTTTAATGGGACTCAACTAAAAACGGATTCCAACCCCCCATAGTGCGCCGTTCTATTTGCAGTGCATTCTTTTAGTTTTGCCATAGCAGCACCAAGGGCATACAGAGCCTTTGCTCAGAGCAGGGAGAGTGGTAGAAGAGAATCACCATGACAGAACGGAGGATTGACATCGAAAGGAGCTTCGAAAAAAAATGGCAGACCTCGAGAAGAAAAGAATGAAAAAGCTTCAGGTGCTTCAGGAATTTCCTTCGTCGTCGACAAGGCACGAAATCATTGAAATGCGTCGACATTTGGTATGCGTCTTTGACAAAGACATCAGCAAGTTAGAAAAGGATAAAGGCCAGTTGGAGAAAAGACTCAAAGAAAATCGAAATGGAAAGCTTCTCTCCGACAAACTCAAAAGATCGAAGCCCGATGAGGACGAGGACGAGGACGAGGACGATTGCGCAGCAGAGTTAAGTGAAGAAGAAGCCAAGCGCTTGGAAGAAGAGGTACGGAAAGACTTGGTTGAAAAAGTTGAAAAGAGTTCGCTTTTTATTGCAATGCAAGGGCTGGGGTCCAGAGTCCAGCCATCTGGAGAAGTTCTGAGTTCCCAAAGCAACGTTGAGAGAGATGCTGAGTTGGGCGCTCTCGAGTACAAAGGCCGAACATTCGAAAGAAACAAATGCTATTCATATCAAGATCCCGAATTGAAAAAGCCATGGATTGTGGGGATCAAGGGATTTTATCCCAAGACCAGATCTGTCAACTGTGTCCTGATCTTTCATCATTCTGAGACCTTCCTGTGGGCAGAGGATCCTGATATTGCCTACAAGGTCACTTATACACCGTCTGAATACTTTCAAATCAAGAAGCCACTCAAGCCACTTTCGCTTGAGTGCTTTGGAAGCGATTTTATACATCAAAAAGAGATCCCAGAATGGGTGGCTGAACCGCAAACTGAGGGTTCCTGGTACAACTTCGCCTATTTTAGGGAAGGAAGACGAGAACTTTGCGGGCCAAGAGGTGATATCCGTCTCATGGAGTGCTTTGCTGGTGCAGGCGGAATGAGTTTAGGATTCGCCAATAGAGGTTTCAGGACAGTCCTTGCGATCGAGAACAATTCTGCAGCCGCTGAAGCGTACAGAGTAAACTTCAAAGATGCTCCGATACTTTGTGGTGACGTGGTCGAGGTCCTCCGAGATGATAAACAAATGGAGGCCGTAGGAATAGTTACACATTTGCACGGAAGTTCCCCATGTCAGGGGTTCTCCGAAGCCAATATCGTGAATACACCAGAGAAAGAAGCCAAAGCTAAGGCCCAAAACGAACTGTCCTTGCAATGGGTAGTAGGGATTGAGAAGAAAAGACCTGTATCTGCATCTTTTGAAAATGTGAAAGGCATGTGGAATCGCAAGCACCAACCATATCTTCGAAGGATTTTGGAGAGGCTGTTGAAGGCCGGATATCAAATCCGAGTTTGTCTCATGAAGACTTGTGACTATGGCGATCCACAGGCAAGGGAAAGATTTTTCATCTTTGCTGCCGCTGAGTATGCCGTCCTTCCCGATGTTCCAAAACCCACTCACGGTCCTGGTTGCGCTCACGATTATATCACGGCCAAGGACGCTATTGGAGATTTGTCGGACCCTTCCACTGCACACCAAGATATGCCCGATGATGTCGATCGCCTAGATCCTGACTCTCCTTCCAAAACTCTGTTGGCAAGCAAGACACCATATCACTATGAACAGAACCGGAAGATCACAGTCCGAGAAAAATCCCGATTGTGTTCGTTTCCGGATACTTTTGTATTTGCTGGGAGCCAAGAGCAGCAACTGAAGCAGATTGGAAACTGTGTTCCAACACGCACGTCACGTGCTATCGCCGGTGCCTTTGAAGCTAGTTTAGTTTACAGGTATCACGGTGAGAGCCGTTGACTTTGGACCGTCGCTCCAATTTGAACTGAAACAAGCCACAGCCATGTTTCTGGATTCCAGTTCGCTCACGCCGAAGCTTCCCAGGCCGCCTCAGCAGTGTGTAGTGTAAGAACGTAGATCCTCTCTATTCCCCAACTCCACACAATTTGTCTGTAAATTATGCCTTGAAAGCTCCTCCTTGTCCATCTCGACACAAGCTAATAAAGTCACAAGACTAGATCAATAGAGACAACTCAGCACAGAAATGGCAGATTTTAACAGCTGGGTGGTTTAACAACTGGGTGGTAGCATTTCCTGGTGGGAGCTGTTTGAGCAGCACAGGCAAATTGTTGCTGCAGGTAAACCCCAGCTACCCCAATAGACACCACTTCTCTTTCTTCAAGGTCTTTTATCATTTGCAGACTGAGTCTGTGCACACTTTGTGTGAATCATGAAAAGGGGACAAAATGTCCCACACAGTCAATTCACCATGATTAGCACATGTTTGCCTCAGAATGTCACATAGCTGAGGTTCATAATCATGCATCTAGCCAACTTGTTGAAGGGTTTGCTGGAGGATGGTTTGTGCATTTGTGAACCCGAACGTCCATGATGTCTTGGTGCACGGCCTGCACAGCTAGATGCAGAGTGCCAAATTGTTCGTTGTGCACAAAATGTGCAGATTTGGCAAAACCAGCTATTCAGTTAGTTCAAAAAGTGTGCTGTGTGTCATGTCACACAAATGTCTAAATTGATTTTTGGGTCTACTGCAGTCCATCATTCAAGGTGTGAAGGAGGGCAATCAAAACAAAAAAGTGATGCACATTGCAGCTCAACATTTACAAAAAAAATGTGTCCATCCAATTGAATGGCATTCATGCTCATCATGCTATCTTCTTGAAAGCAACAATGTTCTTTCTCTGGATGACCGCATTCATCATAGCGTTTTGAAGGATGTTGTTGCAACTGCGCAGTTGTGGGCTGCAACTGGGGTGAAGCAACTTGAAAGGAGGACAAAAGCGGTGACGCAAAGGTTTGTCTTTGGCCTGAGATTGAAAGTTGCACATGCCAATGGGTTAGAGGTTGCAACTAACCATGGCAATTGGGAGGAAGAGAACACATTGAAGACCATGCAGTTGTGTCAACAACAAAGTTCTTGCAAGTTGCACGCATTTTCTTTTCTCAAATGAATCATTTGATTTTCGTTTTCAGGTTTTCCAAATGCAGAGTCAAGATCCTCATTTTGAGGATTGGTCTTGATTTTCTCCTTTTTCTATTCTTTTTCAGAAACATCAAAGTGTCACTTCTTGGTGGCCTGCTCAAACTTGGCAGAATTTTGTGACAAAGTGACCGGCCACAACTTCCTTTGTCACTTGAAAGACGAACATTGCGTGAAGGGCATGTGTTGTTCCACGTCCAAAATTTGATTGGCCTTACACTTGTTACAGTCTCCAGCATAGTTTTTCTGGCTGGGGACACAGGGGTTGTTGGACTACATTTTTGCAGGAGCCATTGCAGCAACCTCCACAGCTGTCAAATTGCTCTTGGAGCAATGCTCTCTTTCGCACGTCTGGGTTGACTCACGAACGGGACACATCTAAACCAGCACGACTGGGCTTGAACTGCCTCACATTTTCAGTCGGGTTTTTGCGACCCAGTCACCGACTCGGCCGCCCTTCGTCGATGAAATAAATAAAGAGGCATGCGTCAAAATCCGACCATAATACGCAAAACAGACGAGAAAGATCAACAAAAGATACACCGCATGCTTTGATTTGCTGGAAGTGCAATGCCGAAAAAATACAATTCAAGCAAAATGCCGAAAACAAATACGAAAACAAAAACAGAAGAAGAAGATTGGAAGTCCCTGGACAAGAGGACACCCCTCCGCCTCCAGGCCATGGAACCAGATGTAACGGTGATTGTGGGCGGAATTGAATTTCATCACTACAAAGCGATCCTTGCCGCTGGTGCTCCCTTTTTTGACAACATGCTCTCCAGCCATATGAAAGAATCGAAAACGAACGTCATTGAGTTTCCAGACAAAGATCCCCAAGGTTGGCTGGAACTGTACAAGATTTTCGATCAATCGCAGCACCGCTCCATACAGCAGCGCTCAGTACCGATCATCCATGGATCCAACGCCGATGCATTGCTGCTATGGTTCGACTTTTTGGGAATGGATGAACATTTGAAAGAGGCTGATATGGCGCTGGCGAAATGTTTTGATCGTCTCCCACCCCCACCTGGCGAATTATGGGAGTTGTGGTTATATTACAAACACATGCCGCAGTATCCAGAGACTCGTAAAGGTCTTTTGTTTGCCGCTAAGAAGTACATGCATGCCGAATACCAAACATTAACTTCCTTCCAAAAAGAGCTAACGAAAGGATTTGACATCCAAAACTACCTACTAGATGATGAGTGTGGCGACGAAATGTGGAATTACTTTACGAGCTCCGTCGTTAATCTTCCCCACGGAATGGCAGAGGATTTGAACCGAGAGGACATACTGCCGTCGCCTCTCTTCAAATATGTGGCAAAGGCCAACAGAAAGGCCACCCCGGAGTATATGAAACTACCGGCCAGAGCTATTGATATTGAATCTAGTTCGGAAGACGAGTCTTCCGACGATGAATTCCCAGAAAACGGGCTCCTGCTCCGGCTCCTGCTCCAGCCCCGAGACCTCGACGATCCATCTTTGATTCGGATTCGGATGATTCCAGCAGAGGCTGGTAATCACTAGGAATACCCCCATGGCTTTGAAGTTTTTGTTTGTTTCACAACCGCGTTTTTCCGTTCATCCTTAGGATCGCTTGCTTTATTTTTGCGTCTCCGAAAATTCTGGCGCCCTGGTACATTGCTGGTACGGCTCATAGTCACTGCTCTATTGCTATCTAGCTAGTAAATACCAGGCAGCGCAGTATTTGCGAAGAAACTGTCAATCCCGGTGTTATCCTACCTGCTGCAGCAGAGCAGCTATATCTAGATACTAGCAATATTTTAGCCCCCCAGACCGTACCCGAACTAATGCTCGATGATTATTTTAGCATTTGATTATTACCGCCCCTGCAACTTTAGTTTGGACCCACATTAGCTCTCCACAAAATAAAGAAGCGTCTCATTTTTTGTGTCAAGAGATGAGCAAGCGGCACTGGATCCCCTAATTCTATTGGAGCAAAGAATAGTATTGCTCCAACAAAAGAATTTCATCGGGCCTCTCATCGATCGTCAAGCAACCCATCACAACGCAGACATCACTCGATCGAACAGATCTGCATGCTTTGCCGTACGTGCGTGTTGCTTTGTTTCGAAAATCATAGATGATTCATTCGGGCACATACGGTTGAGTATTGCCTGGTTTTGTCAATGAATGTACGACTGACTAGAAGAATCATCATTGGTGCAACCATCACCATCATCATTGGTGCTATCCGTCTTTTGCTGTTTGTCATACACAGGAGCAACTTTTAAAAGTAGTTTGTTTACCTTGTGTCAATCGGAACTCTTGTTGACTCCATCGGCCACACGCACGTCGCATAACAATCATCACATCAGGCATTGGTTTTCTTTTGTTCGAAAGAGTTGAGTATCATCATGTCGTCGTCCTCCATATCTCTAGCACCTCCACCAGCCGCCGCTACCACAGAAAAGACGAAGACGGACACGGTGTGTCCTGTCTGTTGGGAGTCGGTTCACAGTGAAAAACCTGTGGGCATCACAACGGGTTGTGGGTACGTAGTACGTTTTGGGGTTTGCATCGAATGCTATACTCTATGGTACTGAATTTGAATTGGAACTTGCTCACTAGCTAGAATGCGCGCCTCTTTCTCTTTTTCTCTCTCCCTACTATATATACATATAGGCATATTTGGCACCAATCCTGTTACAAAGAATGGAAAAAAGAAGGAGAATACATTTACGAATCTTCGGCCTCCTCCTCGTCGGCAATCACAACGACCCGCCTATTGGGATCCAACGAAAGCACGTCTTCTCGTCTACCACCAACACAACTTTCATCCATGATTCGACGAACTTGCACTAATAATCATCATCCTACTGCCTATCATTTGAATTCGCATTGGAATTGTTTGATTTGCAATCAACCCACACAAGCCTTTGTGGAAATGTTTATTCGATTGCCGGCGGCTTGGCCCGGGCACGGAAATAATCCCAAAGATGTCGTGGCCAAATTAGAACACGAATTCCATACCGTCAGTCGAAGAACCCAAATGGCCTTGGAAAAAGAAATGGCCCGTCGCGAGTTTGAACAAACGTGGTTGCAAGAAGAAACCGCCGTGGCCAAAGCCGCCAAACACCGGGCGCAAAAGCGACATGCGACCAGTATTGAACGATTGGAACAAAATTTAATGGAGCTCAAAGGTCATTTTGAACAAACCATCAAGACTATGGAAGAGCGAAAAGAAGAACAGGAAAATACGTTTTGTTATGATTATTTACGACAACCCACAACTACAGTCCATTATCCACGAAGACGAAGCAGCAGCAGTAGTAGCATTGACATTGGCAACATTGGTGCGGACGATCCACATCACTTCTTGGCGCCATGGCAAGCAGAGAGTTCCTCTCAAAGTTTGCAGTTGGATTCATTATTATTTTCGACAGACCCTCCTGTGGCCCTCGTCAATGATGATGATGTGGAGGAGGAAGAAGGAGAACTTGAACCACGCGAAACATCTTTAGTTTCAGGTACCGATTTCTCACGCCAAGAACCCTTCCATGGTCTAGATCCACCTTTCACCTCTGCAACAACGACCTCGTCCTTCTCGTCGTCGTCATCGTCCACCACCACTACAGAAAGCATTCGAGAGCCCAACGCGATATTCGATGATGGGCATGGGTTTCCTCTAGGAATTGCTGCAGCCACCAGTGAGTTAAACTTGATGGGTGCATCCGCAAGGGAGGTTGTGTGGGAGGATACGGAGGATCCATCCGTGTTGCAGCACCAGAGTCAAGATGAACCGTCCTCCTTCGAGTCTCTAGAGGGATTCAATTTGGTTTCGACGCATCCATTGCAAGTACCGCGGACCGAGACGAACCATGTTGAAGAGGACGAAGTGGAAACGACTCTACCGGTCGTTCCACTTGTGGCCATTGCGCCGGCGGCAGCAGGAACAGCAACAACCACAAGCACTTCTGTTTTCAGTAGCAGTGAGAGCAGCGACGATAGCTCCCCGTCACGCCGCCGAAGAACAGCTAGTAGTGGGTGGCACAGGATCTCACCCAGAGTCCGGAGAGCCAAGAGAATGATTCAGAAAGACACAATCTTCCATCCCGATGATCTCATGGCGGCTGCTTGTCTGCCATTCTCGTCCGTTGTCCATCCCATTCCTCCTGATAGTCGAGGCAGCAACAGCGATCATTGCAACAATGTACCAGCAAGGGCTCGCCGATCCGTTTTGAGAGACGAAATATTTGTCCCAGTTGCCACGGATGCTGCTGATGCTGTCAATACTTCTGGTAGCTCAGCATCTTTGGACGCCATGGGCACAGAAGAAAGAAAACTTCCAGCAGTGGAAGACACGGCAGCCATGATACTACCTGACGAGCTGCAGCCAAGACGCTACTCCGATAAAGAAAACAAGAAAGTTCAAATGCTGGAAATGCTGGAGGATAATAACAAACGACACGCTACTTCCAATCCGATGGACGAAAAGACCAATTCCAGCATTTCCGACAGCAGCAGTGGTAGTGGTAGAAGCCATTGTGATTACCGCAAAACTCCTGCCGCGGCATCTTTAAGTGCCGAATACGAACGGCAGCGGCTACAGGCGGAAACGGCGTACTACCAGCATCAGGCAGAACTAGTGGAAATGGACTTGCATCAGGCAGAAATAGAATTGGAGCAAAGTGAACTGGTACTCCGCCAAAGAGAGCAACGAATCAATCAAGAGCGGTCACGCCTGGAAGAGTCCTTTACTTCGATTCAACGGAGGGTAGAAGAAACCAAGCAGGAAGCTCGGGATCGTCAAATGCTGACTGCAATGGAAGAGAAGTTTATCAAATATAAGATTGCTCGTTGTAAGGAGGAAGAAAGGTTTGAACAAGAGCTAGCTCATTTGAAGGAGGACGACGAAAATATCGCAGAACGAGAGCAAAGCGAAAAGCAGCGTCAAGACAGGGAAAAGGTTAGACTCAGGAAAGAGTTGAACCATTTGTTAAAGGTTATGAATAAACTGGAAATGGCGAAGGAAGTTGCCAAGGCTGCTGAGGAACAGTCGTCCGCGTCGCAAAGTCTTGAAACGTGCGTGGTTTGTTTTGAACCGCTGGTGAATGAGGAATCTGAGTTGGGCGTTGCTGTGGTAAGTCCAATTTATGCGAGGGACCGCGGTGCTTTTCGTGTTGTCTGATGTGCTTCTTGAATTCATTCAATGGGGCTTCGTGAATCGAATCGTTTTAAGTTTTGCCTTCCTTACCCACCTTGTTATTTCCTTGTTTTTATTTTACCATTCAAGCCATGTGGGCATACCTTTCATCTTGCTTGTTTTTCTGGATGGGAAAAGTCCAAACGGCGTAGAGGCTCGCACGTGCCTTGCCCTCTCTGCAATGTCGATACGAATCTCTGCGTCACGATCCGCTTGAACCGACCGGGTTGTTCCATGTACTGTGGCTCGACATCAACGCTGGCAAAGCATTTCCGAAAGGAAGAAGGTCGATGGCAAAGGCGAAGGTTGACAGGTTTAGGGATGGTAGCGGGCGAGACGTCCTCGTAACTGTTGTTGGATACTCTCATACATTGCTTCGTTTATTTATTACTTGTAATTTTCGTAACTTGCAAGAGCTATTGCAGCGGATCCGGTCGTTTCCGTATGTGACTTCACAACTAGTTCGAACTGCGACGATGAGACACCGCCGCTTATCTCGTGCCGGGGTCTTCCAATCCCGCAACTTCGTAGAGGCGTCCTTTTGGAGAACCACAATGGAGCCGGACTAAGACGGAAGCAGCCAGGCGACAGCGATGATGAGCCGGAGCTGGACCACGCTGTCGAATGCGCCCCTTCACCCAGCTACTCGTCGGCGACGGAGCCCTCGAAAATTGCTATGTTGAAGGCGTCAACAGTGCAGCGTTCACATTCCGTAAAAGTCATTTCAAAGACTGATTCTACGAGCTGGTTATAGTATCGCCTGCCATAGCTTCGCGATATCAGGCGTGATGGATAAGTGCGCCATTGTAACGACAACGCCCATTTGAAACAAAAATTATATACCTTACTATTTATGATGCACCAGGAAAGGACAACAAACTATCCAATTTCCACATCTAGAAACGTACAACAAACGTCACCTTAGGCTGCCCCAGCTTGGGCAGCTCCCAGATCTCCCATAGCAATGACATCGTAAACGCAGGCGTTAAAAGCTCCCTTCGTGTGAAAGTGCTCACATGCACGTTCAGCAGCCTCCACGGAAATCGACTCGCCAAGTCGACGGCGTTCTTCCTTGACAGGATCGGGAATAATACATGCGCCCTCTGTCACAATTGACTTGCGTTGAAAGAGTTGGCCATCCAAAGAAGGGCGAACTTGCCACTCCTGTCCAAATTCATTATTATCTTCAATAATACGGAGACCATCCCTTGAAAAATGAGTTCCATTGTGGAAATCCCCCATGATGCCAATGACATCACCAAACTCATTTTCTTCAGAACCAGAGAAACGAACACTGACGAGATCCTTGTAGGTCTTGATGTAGATGTGATCATCTGTGCTGACTTCAATGTCAAATGTGACTTCATGATTCCTTGTAGTCCTGGTGACGGTGTAGGCGTCAGCCATTTGGGATGGGAGGTCAGCAGATACAACACCATCAAGCAAGTAATCTCCAAATGCTGTTACTTCAAGTGTGTCCTCCCCAATCTTGATAGCAGCAGACTGGATGTATGAGTATTCATAGCGAGCCTTTGTCCGAACATGGACAGCAAACCCAAGACCATTTCCAAAGTCATTGGATTGAGCCAACACTATGTCACACTCGCCTGTTTCAAATGAGGGCAGATGGATCGCACGTGAGAAGATTTGAAAAATAGGAGAAAGAAAAACACATTCATTGCTTCGTACCCATGAAGTCGAAGTATTTGTGTCCCCACGTCAAGAAGTGAGCTTTGGAAGAAAGAATAGAAAACAAACAAGTTAGAAGAAGAAAAGGAAAGCATCAGCGTGTTTCTTAACAGAATGCAACTTACGATCCCCAAAACTTCCTGGTGGTTGCGGTGTGGTGGTGCCGGAGGCAGTGGTCGTTGCTTCAGCTGTGGTTGCCGTAGTTACCGCAACTGTGGTGGCGGCAGCTGTAGTTGCAGCAGTTGTGGTGGCAGCAGGGGTGGTAGCG
>ENA-ORBV01008334-ORBV01008334.1-microbial-mat-metagenome-genome-assembly--contig:-NODE-8334-length-17452-cov-5.383655_pt1 | contig 17452 bp, 15 predicted proteins | sample MGYA00237777_ERZ505514 | MGnify/ENA primary metagenome ERZ505514 (study PRJEB26160, sample SAMN06269048) | microbial mat metagenome | isolation source: Oligotrophic lake microbial mat | place...
TACGAGATTCGCCTTAGTCTCGTGGGCTCGGAGATGTGTATAAGAGACAGATCCGAATACTTGCACCGCCGGGCTCCCGTCGGCGCTCATCGACACGCGCCCCTCCTTCATGAGGGCGATCCACTGATCCGCTACCCCACTGCCGAGCAAGAGCGACTCGGCGGCGCCGGTATTCTTTCCGCTGAGGGAACCCACCGCTTCGGCTATGGCGTCGCCGATCGCGGCGGCCGCCTCCGCCTCACTCTCGCCGCGCTCGACAGGCGGCGCGTTGGGCGTCTCCTCTCTGGGAGGAGTGGGTGTAGGCGTCACTGGTCCACCGCTGGCAGGCGCGTCGGAGCGTGCGGGCGGCGTCACCACTCGCTTTCGCGGAACTTCCTTGTCGGCTACCACTGTTCCGCCGTCACCTCGTCCACCGGTAACTGTGGCAGGCAGATTGATCAGCAGGTCCGTCGCGCTCTCGGCCGTTGGCGCACGGCCCGCGCCCACGCTATCACTCACCGTTGGAAGACTCGTCGTGTCCGCCACGACAACAAGGGTCGAATCGCTACCGCGGCTGTCGTTAGGCGCTGGCTCACGGGCGTAGCGCACCCCCAGGCCCGCCGCCGCCAGCAAGGCGCCGGTAGCCACAAAGGTGCGCCAGTCCCGGGTCCAGCCATGTGACATGGCCGCGTGGGGTGCCGACCGCCCGGACTCCCCGACACGTGTAGCCGGCGGGGTGACGCGAGGTCCGGCCGCATCTGCCAGCCGCGTTTCGACCGCTGGCGAATTGTACGCCGAAACGGGTCCACCATACGCCAGATCACCGCCGAGCGACGCGCTCACCGATGACACCAGGCGGGTCTCGGCCACGCCTAACGAACGTTCGGCCGTCTCGCCGACGGCGCCGATGAGATCTACCGCACGCACCACGGCCGAGTCGCCCGTAGCGCCGACCACCGGCAACTCCGCCACCAGCCGCGTGGGAGGCGATGGCGCGCGCCAGAGCTTGGGGCCTAACGAGGCAATGGTATCTTCGAGGGCCCGGGCGAACTCATTCGCATCGGCGAAGCGGTCGGCGGGGCGCTTGGCCATCGCGCGCACCACGATATCGTCGATCACCGACGGTACGTCCGGTACGACGCTACTGGGCGGAGGGGGTGGATCGTTCAACTGCATCATCATCAGCCGGTAATCGGAATCGGCCTCGAACGCCATGCGTCCCGTCACCAGCTCGAACAGGACCGCTCCCACCGCGTACAGGTCGGTGCGCCCGTCCACTTCCTCGCCCCGCAGTTGCTCCGGCGCCATGTACGTCGGCGTCCCGACTGCGTGCCCAAATTGCGTCTGACGGTTCTTTCCCATCATGCGGGCGATGCCGAAGTCCATCACTTTCACGGCGCCGGTATGCGCGAGCATCACGTTGGCCGGCTTGATGTCGCGATGGACCACCCCCTTGTCGTGCGCATGGTCGAGGGCGTCGAGTACGGCCACACACAACTCGGCGGCACGGGGCCAGGCCAGCCGCCCCGAGCGCTGCACAATGGCCTCGAGCGTCTCCCCCTTCACGTACTCCATGATCATCAACAGGTCGTCGCCGTGCTTTTCCAGTCCGTGCAGCGCGGTAATGCGCGGATGGCTGAGTCGCGCCAGGGCGATGGCCTCCTGCCGGAAGCGTTCGATGAGCGACTTCTGCCGCGCCAGTTCCGGGCGGAGCACCTTGATGGCGACATGTCGATCGAGCATTTCGTCCACGGCACGGTACACGCTCCCCATGCCGCCGTCGCCCAGGCGTTCGACGATTCGGAAGTTGCCGTACGTGGCCCCGATCATGGCGCGCGCTCGATGGTACGGGTGTCGCGCGGTAGTGGGGAACGCTCCGCGTCGTCGCGCATGCGAAGCACGGCAACAGAAATGTTGTCATGCCCTCCGCGCTCGCGGGCGAGCGAGATCAACCGATCGCAGGCCACTTGTGGATGGACTTCACCCACCACGTCCATCAGTTCATCGTCGCCAACGAGGTCGTAAAGTCCATCGGAGCAAATGAGGAATGCATCGTTCGGATACACGGTAAAGGGCTGCGTCCAGGCGCTCACCTCCACCTCCTTGTGACTTCCCAGGGCGCGGGAGATGACGTTCTTGTCGGGATGATAACGGGCCTCGTCGCGGGTAATCACTCCCTGGCGCACCAATTCCATGACGGCCGAGTGGTCCTCGGTCATGAGAAAAATCTGCCTGCCGCGCACGAGATAGAGGCGAGAGTCGCCGACATGGGCGCAGTAGGCGGCGCCCCCACGCAGCAGCAAGGCGCAGCAGGTGGTGCCCATGCCATGCAACTTGGGATTGGCGCGCGCCGCGTCGTGAATGGCGCGGTTGGCCGCCTGCACGGCGCGCACGAGTGCGAGGGGCGGATCACGATCGTCGCTCTCGAGTCGTTTGACGATCGTTTCCAGGGCAAGGTGGCTGGCGATTTCCCCGGCTTCGTGTCCACCCATGCCATCGCATACGACCGCCAGCACGCCAAAGTGCGCAATGCCCTCGGGCGTGGTCGGGCGAATCACGCGCAAGGCGTCTTCGTTCACCGTTCGCACGCAGCCGGGGTCCGAGGCCACCCCCGCCTCTACGCGCAGTTCGGGTGACGGTGGCGCGCCGATGGGAAAAGCGCTCGTCGCGCGCACCGACGACGCTTCGCGTGTCGAAGCGCCAAAGCCGGAAAACATCTTGTCCAGAAAGGACATCACTTCCCCTCGGTAAACGTTCACGGCACCCGACAGTGCCGCAGGCTTTCGACAAACTCGCTCATGCCCTCTTCCACCCGCAGCGTTCTGGCAAAGTCGTCGCACCCGATACGCTTGAGCACAATCGACATCTCCGCTCCGATCGGTGCATCCAGTGTGTAGGGAGTGACGCCCACCCGCACGCCGTTGATATAGATGTCGGTGGGCCCCTCCAACACGCGGATAATCACCCGGCGGCGGCTCATCGCATCGGGATCGGCCATGGGATCACGCGGCGCGAGTCCGGGTGTGACGCGATGGGTCACGCTCGGGGTGACGCTCGATGTGAGGCCCGGTACCTCGGCCAGCCCGCTGCCCTCTCCCGGTTGGGTCGGCGTATCGCGCACGACCTCGAGCGGTCGCGGCGGATCGTGCGGCGGTGGAGTGGGCGACGGCCAGACGCTCCACGCGAAGAAGAGCAGCGCCACCGCCGCAGCGCCCACCGACGCCATCAGTCGCCATTGCCGCGCGAACGCGGTGGCCAGCTCTCCACTGCTGCGAATGAGCAACTGTGGCGGTCGCCATGCGCTACCGCCTTGTGCTCCCCCAGTCTGCAAGGTGCGCAGTTCGGTGAGCAGCGCTTCGGCGGTTGCATACCGATCTTCCGGACGCACGCGCAGGCAGCGAGCGACGATCCGATCGACCTCGCGCGGGAGCTCGGGGCGAACCTCCGATGGTGGCAGATACGAGCCGTTGAGAATGCGCTCGGTCAGCAGGCCGGGTGCTTCACCTTCGAAGGGGGCCCGCCCGGTCAGCATTTCGTAGAACAGGATACCCAACGCCCAGATGTCGGACCGTGGCTCGGCGCGCCCGGTACGCAGTTGCTCGGGTGAGAGGCACATGAGCGTGCCGACCACGTTACCGGTGCCCGTGAGGCGGGGAGAACCCGCTGCGGTGGCGATGCCGAAGTCGAGCAGCTTCACCACACCCTGCGAGCTGAGCTTGACGTTGTTGGTCTTGAGGTCGCGGTGGACGATGCCGCGCTGGTGCATGTAGCCGACCGCGTCGCTCAGGGCGCCAAAGATCCGAAGCGATTCCCGGAGCGCGAGGGGGCCGCGCTGGCGCAGGTGCTCTTCAAGCGTCTCGCCGTCTACGTACTCCATCACCAGGCAGGGCACGCCGTCCACTTCGAGGAACTCGTGCATGGAGGCGATGCAGGGATGGGCCAGTGTTTGGTGAATACGGGCTTCGTTGCGGAACCGCTCGAGCGCCGTCGATCCCATGGCGCCTGCATTCAGAAGCTTGGCCGCGGCAATCTGGCCCGTGGCACGATGCGCCACGCGGTATACCGTTCCCATGCCGCCGGCCCCCACAAGGTCGATCACCCGGTACGGGCCGATCGAAAGTCGCATGGGGAGGCCGGCGGACATGGGCGTGAACGTGCGTATGAAGGTGCGCGTGAGCCGGAATTACGGCTTGGACGACGTGGGATCGCCGATTTTGAGCAGCTCCATCGCATACTGAATGGGAATGGCGAAGGAAATCTGCGCATCGGTTGTCTTGCCGGCAAAGTAGATGCCGATCACGCCACCAAAGCTGTCGAACATGGGGCCACCGCTATTGCCGCCGCCGGTGGAGTTGATCGTGAGCTGATACGTGTCTCCGCCTGGAGCAAAGGTCATGAAGCCGTCGCGCACTTCGGCGTCGGCCGCCCGCAGAATCTTTCCGATGTTGCCGGTGGACAGGGTCGGGGCGGGCAGCACCCGCTGCTGCTCCTCGCGGTTGAACATGTCGCGTGATTTGATGACCGTGATGATCTCGTCCGAGACGCCTGGGTAGCCCATCACCGTGACCGCATCGCCCTGCTGCGTCCGGTTGTACGTGTCGACCATGTTGACGTAGGCCAGGGTGGGCGGTGCATCCACCTTGATAAGCGCGACGTCGTGGCGCTGCGACGGACGAACGTTACTGGCTTCGAACGGCGTCGGATCTTTCGGGAAGCGGACCATCAGATACTCGACGCGCGCCTGGAAATCGCCGATGTCTCCCTTGGGGCCGGCCTGCTTGGTCTCCGACGGTATCCATTGCGAGGGCGGACGGGTAAGCGTCGGCTGCCCCTGTTCGTCGAGCATCACGCCACCGGTGCGCGAGTCGATGACCGCGCCCACATCACCCTGCGAATCAAAGCGATACCAGGTCTGCCAGTTGTAGGCCACGTGACGGTTGGTGATGATGAAGCCGTTCGAGGTCACCACAAACCCCGAACCGCGCGAGCTCACGCCGATCGGACGACCGGAGTTCTGGTCGAGCGTGAGGGCGGGCTCGATGGCGCTCTGCACCTGCACGTACGCGGGGAGTGACTCGCGCCCGTTGTCCATGATCGGGTGCATCCGGCCGTCCTTCCCTTTGTACCTGTTGGCAATGAGGCGGTGATACACCTGGCCACCCGTGCCGCGATACGTGAGCTTCCAGGAAAAGTCCACCTGCACCACCGCTGCGCCGAACTTGCTCGCAATCTCGGCCGGCGTCAGAATCTTGGAGAGCGAGTCGAACTTGCCGCCAAGCTTGTCGATGCCGGCGTTGGACTGCAGTTGCACCTTGCGGATGCTGTCCTGCGCGAAGGCGAGACGATCCTTGCTCTCCTGGTCCTTCTTGTCGCCGTTCATCTTCGCCCAACCGGCCGCCGAGATGACCAGGATGAGGGCCGCAGATCCGACGACGATCGAGTTGCGGTTGGAGCGGGACTTGGTCTCGCCAATCATGCGCTCGACCGTCGCCTTTCCTATCGCGTTCGGCGCGCCGACGCCTATCGGCGCGTTGCTGTGCGCGCCGCTACCTGCCAACCCGGCCGTGGCGCTCATCCGCGTCTCGGCCACACCCTGCACCGTCGCGCCTGCCGGTCCGGCCACACCCAACCGCGTCTGCTTCACATATTGCGCCGGAAGGGGATCGAGGTCGAACTGGAGTTCCGGGCCGCCGGCGCCGAGCTGAATCACGTCGCCCGGCTGCAACGGCATGTCCCCAACGACGCGCAGCTTGTTGAGGAAGGTCCCGTTGCGGGAATTCATGTCCTGCAACCTGAAGCGGTACGGATCGGACGCGTCGCGCGTGATGCGGGCGTGCTGGCGGCCGACGAGGTCGTCTTTTTCGGGGTCGAAGCGGATACCCGACGTGGGGTCGCGCCCGATGGTGAGTTCCACGAACTGCTGCAGGGGGAACTCCTCGATCTGGCTGGCCTTCGATCCCTTCAGGTGGCGAAGAATAACGCGTTCCATTGTGGTCTCCTCCGGGAGTCCGGGGCGCGCGACGCACGGGTAGCGTCGGCTGGTGTTGGCTGGTGTTGGCTGTCGTGGACTGGGGAAAGCGGGGCTTGACTGTACTGCTCACCAGAACACGCGCAGGGCCGGAGGAAATCGGCTCACGCTGCTTCAACGCGTCCAACACGTGGCTACGACGTGGCTCGTTTTCTCCACTCCGCCGCTTGGGCGGGTCGCTTCGTACGCTCGTACATGGCGGCGAGGCGCTTGGCCGCGTCGAGTGCGGGCAATGCGGTGGCTCCCCGTGCGGCGGCCAACCGCGTGTAGGCGCTCAGCAGCATCGGTTCCGCTTCGCCAACACGCTGCATCAGCACGAGGTGCCATCCCAACACCGACTCGGACGACGCAATCGCCCAGTGTCCCTCCGGGAGATACTTCTTGCGCAGAGCGAGCGACCGGCGGAGCGCCGAGTCGGCTCCGGCGTACTGTCCCAGCGAATCGAGCGCGATGCCTAACGTCTGCAGCGCGTACGACGCGGTGTTGTCCCCCTCGGGCATGGAGCCGCCGATGTGCGCCACCACCTTTCGTGCCTGCTGCGCCGCGGTCGCTGCGTCGCCTTGTGAATTGCGGAAACGAGCGAAGGCGTTCACGCCCCGCAGGTAGTTGGCGTGGCTCTCTCCCAGGGTTCGTTCCATCAGCGGAAGCGCCTCACGATACAGGGAATCGGCTTCGGCAAATCGATTCAGGTCGGCCAGTACAGCGGCCAGGCCGAGCAGCGACTCCCCGTAGTTCGGGGTCTGCCGGCTGTGGAGTTCCGCCTCGAGCGGAATGGACTCGCGATAGAGGGATTCCGCCGCCGCCAGCTTTCCCTGATAGGTGAGCGAGACGGCAAGATTGTTGAGGCCGTACACCAGCGATGCGCGCCCCACCGAATCGGTGGCCTGGCGCCGCCAGGCGATTGCCTCCTTCTGAATCGTGTACGCCTCGTCCAAGCGACCTTGCGACTGCACCAGCCGGGCGAGATTGTCCAGCATGTTGCCGCGATTGCCGGCATCGGCGTCGGGGGCGCGCTCGGTCATGCGTACCGCTTCGCGGGCGAGGATTTCCGCCTTGGCAAACTCTCCCCGCGCCTCGAGCAGGGCCACCACGTAACTCAGTGACGTTGCTGTCTTGAGGTTGTCCCGCCCGTAGACCTTGAGGCGCAGGTCGTACGCGCGTTGCGCCTGTGCTTCGGCCAGGTCGTAGAGACCGAGTCCGTAGTATGTCTGCCCGATGCTATGCCGTATCTCGGCCTCCACTTCGGGATCCAGCTTCTGCGTTTCGATCCCTTTGGCCGCCTGGCGCAATACCATGGCGACGGTGACGTCGCGTCCCTGGTAGCCGGGGTCCACCGCAGACAGCATGGTGGTCAGGAAGTTATTGACCTGATCCGTTTTCGCGCGCTCCAGCTCGGCCCGACGTGCCTGCCGTGTGGTCGCCGCGATGCCGCCCACCAGCGAGACCGCCACCAGAACACCGGCCGCCACTTCGATGCGCCGACGCTTGACAAACTTTCCGAAGCGATAGCCCATCCGGTCGCGTTGGGCAGACACCGGGAGACCGTCGAGATATCGCCGGAGATCCTGCCCCAGCTGCTCGGCCGATCCGTAGCGGCGCTCCGGTTCCTTGCGCAGCGCTTGCAGGACAATGGCATCGAGATCGCCCTTGAGATGCGCGCGCAGGCGCGAGGCGCTGCGTTCGCCAAAGGGCGGCGCATCCGCCTCCGTCACCAGGGACGATGGGGCTGGCGCGGGGGTGCGGCTAATCGTCTCCTGCCATTCGGAAAAGAGTCGTCCCGCCAACGAAAATGGGCGATGGCCCGACAGGAGCTCGGAGGCAATCACGCCTAACGCATAAACGTCGGACGCGGTGGCCACCGGGAGCCCCCGCACCTGCTCGGGGCTGGCGTAGTCGGGGGTAAAAGCGCGCGCCCCGCCCTGCGTCATGGGAAGCTGGTCCGGCCCCTCGGCCTCGCGCAGCAGCTTGGCGATCCCGAAGTCGAGCAGCTTGACCGTCCCGTCGGGCGTAACGAGAATATTGCCGGGCTTGAGATCGCGATGCACCACCAGATGCTGGTGCGCATGCTGCACCGCAGCGCAGATCTGGCGCAGCAACTGCACCCTGTCGCGCACGGTGAGTCGCTGCTCGGTGCAATAGGTCGTAATCGGAATGCCGTCCACGTACTCCATCACGAAGTACGGCTGCCCGTCTGCTGTCACGCCGCCATCGAGCAGCGCGGCGATGTTTTTGTGATTCAGATCGGCCAGAATCTGCCGCTCATATCGGAAGCGGCGAATGGCGAGGTCGCCTTCCATTCCGCGGCGAAGGAATTTGAGCGCGACACACTTCTGAAAGTGATCGTCGACGCGTGTGCCTTCGTACACCGCTCCCATCCCACCGAATCCGATCAGGCGTTTGACGTGGTAAGGTCCGACACGTCGGCCCACCACTCCCTCCTCATCGGCGTCTAGCAGGGCGCTGGCCAGCACCCCGCCCAACGGAAGATTCCAGGTGTCACCGCCGCGTTCCAAAGCGGCTAACAGGCTGTCCACTTCCGAGCGAAGCGTGTCGTCGCTGCCACAGGCACCGACCAGATAGCTGGCTCTCTGGCCCGTCTCGAGTTCGAGCGCGTTGTCAAACAGTTCGCGGATGCGAACCAGGCGCGTGGGAGTGATGGGGGCGGCACTCATGCAGAATGGGCGGTGCGGGAAGTTTGTCGAGCCTGTGCGACGACCGACCCCTCAAACCGTCGATACCGGCGCAGCCTATGTCGTCCATTCGAACAGGCGTAGAATCGTGAGCAATCGGCTCATGCTGCGCCGCATCGAGCCAGGTCGGGCAGGTGGCCGCCCGCTCATCCGCAGCCCGCGCTACGCGTCGCGGTCGTCCATTTCCCGCTGTAAAAAGGCACGCGCGAAGGTCCAGTCCCGCTTCACGGTCGCCGCCGAGATGCCCAACGCCTCTCCCGTCTGCTCGATGTCGAGCCCACCGAAGAAGCGAAGCTCCACCACCTTGGCCTGTCGCGCATCGAGGGTGGCCAGCTTGGTCAGCGCGTCGTCCAGGGCAATCATGTCCACCGAGCGCTCCTGCACCGAGGCCACCCCCGCATCCAGCGTCACCTGGTCTCCTCCCTCACGCTTGCCGGCCCGCTTGCGACGCGCGTGGTCCACCAATATCCGCCGCATGGCTTGCGATGCGACGCCGAAAAAATGGGAGCGGTTCTGCCACGTTGCGTTGCGCTGATCTACCAGCCGCATGTAGGCCTCATGCACCAGCGCAGTCGGCTGCAGCGTGTGGTCGCCGCGCTCGTTCCGCATGTAATGCACCGCTAGTCCGTGCAACTCGGCGTACACCAGCGGCACTAGCTGGTCGGCCGCACCCTCGCGGCCACGCTGTAGGTCGATGAGGAGCCGGGTGACATCGTGAGATGCGGGAACCGGGGTAGAATCCGGAGGCGACATGGCGGCTGTCAGCGTGAGAAGGGAAGCCCGAGAGGAGGTGCGGTGCACTTCCGGCTTTGAAGCACGATGCAGGCCAGCTGATCTGTTCGATGTCTCAATACGGTCGCCCGCAGCGCGCAAAACAGCAAGGTGAGCCCTTTTCACGCCCGTCTGCGCGTGTCCCACGTGAAGGCCACCGCGTGCCCACCGCGCCTCATCCATCGCTCAGTACAGCCCATCAGGGCGACCATTTCACGAGGAACAACCATGACGTCCGTTCGCACTCCATCTCTGGCTGGCGCCGCGGTATTGGCGCTCCTCTGTTCGCCCCTCGCCTCCCACGCACAGTCGGCACAGAAATTCTCGGTGCAGCTCTCCGGAATCTTCGTCGGGACCTTCGGCGAGGCGTACGACGGACTCAAGGGGGGCCCGGGCTTCGAAGCCCAGTTTCGGTACACACCCAGCGCCTGGTCGTTCGGCGTCGGTGTCCAGGGATCGGTTCACAAGTTCGAAGATGCCGAGCTGTCTGGCGAGAACGTGACGTTGGCTGGAGTATTCATCGAACCCCGCCGGGTCATCGACGTCGGCAGCTCACAGTTTGCCCCGTACCTTTCGGGACGCGTGGCCTTCCTCCAGCAGTCAATTGACCTCTCGGTGAACGGTACCAAGATCAGCGCGACGGCCAGCGGCGCTCAGGTAAACGGGGGTGGTGGCGTGCTGATTCGACTTTCGCCGAAAGTGAACCTCGACCTCGGCGCCACCTACGGACTCATCAAATTCGGCGACGTTGAGGTCACCATCCCCGGCGCCGGCAATACCAAGGTGGAAGGTACCAGTGGCAACGGCTCCAACCTTGTGCTGCGCGCGGGGCTCGCGATCGGCCTGAGATAGCGACGCACCATGGCGCTCCGCCCGCCCTACGGCTCCGGTCGGGCGGGGAGCGAGACGGCAGCGCGCGGGTCGGTGCGCGCTGCCGCGACCACGCCGGCGGGCACGGCGCTTCCGCGCCACCACGTGATCTCGCGCGAATGCTCGAGATCGTCGAGAAACATCGACTCGGCCTGCTGTCCGAGTGTAGGGTCTTCGATGAGCGCATCGAGTTCGAAGTTGAGGGCGACGCCAAGGATGTTGAAGTCGGTGGAGCCGACCCGAACCCAGCGCCCGTCGACCACACTCGTCTTGGCGTGCATCATTTCGCCGCGCCACTCCCACATGCGCACACCATTCTTGAGCAAGCGCTGGTAGAACGGTGTGAGCAGGGTGCGAAGCCACGGATGATCGTAGCGGCTTGGCACGAGCACGCGTACGTCCACGCCATCACGCGCCGCCCCCGCCAACGCTTCCACCTCGCCAATGGACGGGGCGAAGTAGGCACTGGCGATCCAGATGGTGCGCTCGGCGCTCAACGCCTGCATCTGCAGGGCCCGCGACACGCGAGTTCGTCCGGGGACTCCGTCCACGATCCCCACCAATGCGGGGGGGTCCACCGCCGGATCGAGATACGATGCCTGTGGACGACGAATGAGCCGAGGGCCGTGCGGACGATGGCCATGTGCTCGCGCCCACATCCGCTCGAACGAGTCCCGCATATCGATGGCTGCCGGCCCAGCGATGCGCACTGCGGTGTCGCGCCACGGCATGCTCTTTCTCCGCATCACGCCGCGTTTCCACTCCTTCCCGATCCCGATGCCCCCCGTCACGCCCACGGCACGGTCGGTGACGAGCACTTTGCGATGGTCTCGGGGAAGTACGCCAAGCCATCGCCGCCAGCCGGGGCGGTTGAAAATCGACACCTCCGCTCCTGCATTGGTCATCGTGCGGAAAAAGGCGCTGGGTGTCCCCATGCGTCCGACCCAATCGACCAGGATTCTGACCCGAATCCCGCGCTGCGACGCGCGCACAAACGCGTCCCGAAATCGCTGCCCCACCTCGTCGGCGCGAAAAATGTAGCCCTCGTAATCAACCGTGTCCGTGGCGCCATCGATCATATCCACCATCGCGTCGAAGGTGGCGGGGCCGTCTCGCAGGAGCGTGACCCGATTGTCGCACGACACGTCGGCGGCGGCTATTCGCCAGAGGGCACGGGCAAAGGTCCGCGTGCGCTGGGCCGGCGGGAGAATACCCGGACCGCTAATCGCGCTCGGCAGGAGGATCGACACGTCGTCGTCGTCCACTCCCGCGATCTCCACTCTCTCTGGTGGCTCCGGCTGGTTAGCGGCGCTCATACTCGCGCGCCATGACCGGCCTCAGCGCCACCCGCGCCAGCAGCGCGCCGATCGAGAGGGTCAAGGCCACCATCAGCATCTGAAAGCCCGTCTGGATGGCGCCGTTTACGTTACGGTCGACTAACGACCCAAAGCTCAGGAAGCCGATGGTGCCCGGTACGAGGAGCACCGTGGCCGGTTGCTGCAGTACCGCGTAGGGCAGCCGCAACCGTCGCGCCAGCAGGCCACCAATGGCCATGGCGGTGAACGATCCCACAAAGGCGCCGGCGGTATAGCCCAGCCAGCGCCCCCCCCCAAAGGCGGCCAGCGACGTAACGACGCACATCAGCATGATCCACCCCGCGTCGCGTCGGCGGGCTCCGAACAGTCGGGTGAGGCCCAACCCCGCCGCCAACGGAGACAGCACCCGCACCCACGCCGGCAAATTGGTCGCTGCCGGCAGCACTAGTCGCACCTTGTCCGGCGTGTCAACCGTCTGCTGCCCCACTACGACTCCAACCACCAGCAGCAGCAACGTGACAACCGCCGCCAAAAATCGCCCGGAGCCCGCCGTCCAGTGCCCCAGCGCCAGTTCACCCATCGACACCGTCAGTCGCCACCCCGGCAGTAGCACCACCAGGCTGGCCACCAGCAGACTGCGCAGCGCTCGCTCATCTGGGCGGGTGAACGCGCGGTACGCCGCCAGGCCCACCAGCGGGAGCCCGGGCCAGAAGCGCTGCAGCACAAAAAGCACGGGTTGGAACACGTTGGCTGAACCGTCCGTCCGCGCCCCCGTTGCTGACGCCAGCACCTGGTGCTGCAGGTACCCAACCCACCAGGAGTCATCCCCGGCCAGGTGGTTGTGGAGCAGCCACGCGCCCACGGGGAGACTGGCCACCGCGCAACACGCAACACCCGCCGCCAGCAGCTTCAGCGCGCCCTTCCCGGCAAACGCAGCCCTCCCGACGACGATGCCGATCAATGGTAACACTCCAAACGGGCCCTTCACTGCCACCGCACCTGCGGCGAAGGCCGCGCTCAACAGCCAGCCCGGTGCGGTGATGGGAGTGCGCACCCACGGCGCGGCGGCGGCCAGGGCAAAGAGCATGAGCGGAGGATCCAGCCGGGGGCGGCCGCCATAAGAGAATACACTTTCACACGTCCCCAGAACCACCATGGCCAGCACCCCTGACGCGGGACCACCCAGCTTCCGCGCCATCCAGCCGGCACATAGGACGGTGAGCAGGGTGAACAGGGCGGCCAGCAACGGGAGGCTGAGCTCACCCATCACCCGGATGCCCAGTGCGTAGGGCCAGAGGCCAAAGGGGAGGTGCTCACGGAACTGCGGATGGACGTCTGGCAGGTAGCGGAGCAGGGTCCACGTCCCGTCCCGCACCATGTGGCGGGCCACCACCTGGTAGAGTTGTCCGTCGACGTCATCCACATGCCCGTGCCATGGCGCGCTCAGGAGCGCGGTGACCAGGAAGACGGTGGCAAGCCAGGGTGGCGGTGGACGCACGGGCGTGCACAAACCACGTGCGCCACCACGCATCAAGCGTGGCAGAACCCACCGGCCCATGCCACATCACCGCCGCCACCCGGAGCTGTCCATGCGTCTGCTGTTGCCCTGCGTGTTGCTCTTTCTTGCGTGCGCGCAGTCCACCACGTCGTCTTCATCTTCTTCGTCCTCGTCTTCATCGTCCTCGTCTTCATCTGGGTCGTCGTCGTCGTTGGGGGGCAGCAGTTCCTCGCTGGTTGGGTCATCATCTTCCAGCACGGGCGGATTTGTGGATGCACATGGCTTCACCATTCGCGTTCCGCAGGTCCGCGAGGTTCCGTGTGACGGCATGTTCTGCGGCGGAGCCACGCGGCGCACAGAGGATCAGGACCACCTTTGCACCCTTCGGCACGGCGGCCGTGAGGACGTCATCTACGTGCAATCCCATGCTGTGGGCACGGAGGGTTTTGGCAGCCTGGACTATGAGGTGGACGGCGCGTGGCACTGGGACGGCACCAGCGTGCATGAGGTCCCTGGCGTCTATGAATGGGGCGGCGGCCACCACAATGACACGCTGGAGGTGGACGTGGAGGGCAACCGCTTCCGCTACAACCATTCCACCTACGGCTTTGGTTTCCGAGCCTGCCAGCCGCCGGACTGCCTGGAAGTCTACGCGGCGGCGGGCGGTCTGGTTGAGGATGGGTGCAATCCCATGCGCTCGCTGCCGGAAATCTGTGTGCTGGTGCAGCTGGACGGCGGCGTGCCTCCACTGACGGATACGTTCATGCGCTGCCCGGGGGATGACGGATGAAGAAGCTCCTGACATTGCTCCTGCTCAGCGCGTGCTCAGGGACCACCACCACGGGTGGGGACGCAGGGCAGGCCGCGGATGCGGCGGTGGCGTTGGACGCGGGCGCCGCAGAAGACGCGGGCTCAGGTCCTGTGGACGCCGGGGCCACCTCCCGCACGCAGCTTGGCTCGCAGGAGGAATTCACGGACCTCCAGGGGACCATGGGAGAAGTGAAATACCTGGCCCAGGTGGACGGGGTGACGCCGGAAACACCGCTGCTTGAGCCGTGTCTCTTCCAGGATACCCTGCAGTTTCCCTACCACATCCAGTTCCTGAGGACGTTCCCGGGCCGGGAGGACATGAGTAACACACAATACATTGCCATGGTGCTCCGCCCGTCATCACGGGTGTGGTGGGGCGGTGGCATGTTGCGCCGCGTGGGCCAGCCACATCCCATCAGCATGGCGGGTGAGGTCATCCTCTACACCATCTACGCAGACAACGCCGGCGGCGCGGGGCTGGTGGAAGCAGACATCCGTGAGGTGGATGCGCGTCTCAAAAGCTGTATGCCGTACGCCGTGAACCTGCTGGCGTTTGCGCCGTCAGACAACGCGCAGACCGCGCTGGCCGGGCAGGTGCAGGCGGCCCTGGCGCAGGACGGCATTGCCGTTGTTGTGCAATAAGTGTTACAGTTTAACCCCGGGATGAAGCAGCCGGGCCACCAGCCGCACGTCATCCGCAATGGCCACGCCGGGACGCATGAGTGTGCCGCTGGGCAGCACGTGGATACGTCCGCTCTTCACGGCGGGAATGGACGGAAAGCGGTCAAACGCGTGGACGGCCTGGGCGCGCGCCTTCTCTTCCTGCGCGCCCATGGAGGCATCCAGGATCACATCCGGCGCAAGCTGCGCCACCACTTCCAGGGACAGCGTGGGGTAGGGAACGGTGCCGCGCGCCACCACGTTCTGGGCGCCGGCCAGGCCCAGGACCTCATCTGCAAAGGCGCCGGGTCCGCCCACAATCAGGGGGCGGTGGTCATACACAACCAGCACCCGCGGCGCGGGGCGGCCGGCCACGGCGCGGGCAATGCCGTCCAGCTCACCCTTGATGCGCGCAGACAGTTTGACGGCGTCATCCGGAACATTCAGCGCGCGGCCCAGGGTGGTCAGCGCAACAAACACATCCGCCATGGTTGTCCCGGGCACCACCAGCACCGGCACCGCCAGGTCCACCAGCCGGTCAGCCACTTTCTTGTTGGCCTCCGCCGGTACGGCAACCACCAGGTCCGGCTTCAGCGCCAACACCGCTTCCAGCGACGGGTCTGAGAAGCCGCCCACCTTGGGAAGCTTCTGGGCCTCCGGCGGACGGTCACAATACCGCGTCACGCCGACGACACGGGACCCCAGCCCTAGGGCAAACAGCATCTCCGTGGCGGACGGCGCCAGGGAAACAATCCGCTGCGCGGGGTGTTGGGGTTGGAAGTCACGCCAATACCCGCTCTCCACGGCAAAACAGAACGCGGGTGTTGCCAACAGGATTGCAAGGACGGTGCGGCGCATGGTGAACGTCTCAATGCAGAGCAGTCTGATCCGGATCAAGCAATTTGGATCTTTGGAAAAGGATCACGTAGGTTGACGGGATGCCGCCCCTCCACGCCTTGAAAGGTGACGCTGGAATGGATGCTCCGCACGTTCGGCGTGGCCGGTCCGTGGAGCTGCGTCCTGTGGATGTGGACATGGATGCGCTGGAGCTGAGCGCGCGGGATGCCAGTGACGTGGTGATGAGCCACCTGGACATGCAGAGCGGGGAAGTCCTGGTCATTGTCAAAGGTGAGCCGGATGAGCGGCTGCTCAAGGAGCGGGTCCGTCAGGACAAGAAGCGGTTCCGGAAGGTGCCGCCTTTTGGGCTTTCGGAAGAGCGGCAGCTGCTGCGGGAGTTCCTGGCGCAGGAGCTGGAGGGATCCGCGCGGGACCTGCTGATGCGGCTGGTGGATGAGCCCGGTGCGTTCCACGCGTGCCTGACGGCGTTGAAGGCGGACGCCCAGCTGTGGCGTCTGTGGGAGCGGTTTGAAGGCCAGGGCCTGCGCGTGAGCCTGCTGGCCTGGCTGGCTTCCCTGGGCGTGCGGCCCAACCTGATGCTCAGCGCACTGATGGATGAGTGAGTGGCTTGACCCAAACGCACTTTGCGGCTTGATTGCGCTCCCAGTGGTGGGCAGGAGCGCTGATGGGTCTCGTCGTCAACATTCTGTTTGGCGCACGTCCGCTGGATGACAGGTTCTGGCTGGGCGTGGATGTGCTCCTGGAGAAGCAGGGCTTTGCTCTGGAGTTCACCCAGGACCCGGGCCACACCGGCTTCAGCCGGCTGGTGGAAGGCAACACGCCGGACGTGGATGAAACCTACCTGGCGGTCCGCTGTGATGAGGAGGGCCAGGCCGCCGTCACGGTCCAGCGCTCCACCCGGACCGCCCAGGATGAAGACGTCTACAACCTGTCCTGGGACGGAGCCATGCAGGCCAGGCTCAAGAAGCGGACGTCCTATCTTCGGTTGCTGCCGGCGTACGGTGAAGATGATTCATTGGAGTTCTTCAACGCGCTGGTGGAAGCGGCCGCGTGTGTCCTGGATGGACTGACGGATGATCCGCAGGCGGGCGTGGTGAGCAGCCCGGATGGGTCAGAGTTTGATTACCCGCCGGATGCAGAGGGCTGAAAAGCGCTGGTTTGCCGTCCCTGCAGCCCTTGCCTTTTCAACGGTTGCCCAACCCGTTTCACCCGCGCGCGTGGTCTGCGTACGGGTGCGCCGCGTGCGGTACATCCGTCTACGCCACAGGCAAGGACTGCAAGGACGGCAAACAAGGCAAGGGTTGCGCGGTCACACTGCTGAAATAGTATAACCATTATTGGTTGAATGCAGGGCGCCGCTGGGTTGTCCGGCGGCGTGGATGCCTCCTGCAGGGTTCCTCCAAATTTAGTACTTGCCATCCCGCCGCTTCACTGAGACTTGGTGCATTGTCATGCAGGTTCATTGGGCCCCTACGCAATCTTTCCTGGTTGGCCTGGCAGTGGGCGCACTCAGCGTCATGGCGTCCTGCATTCCCGGATGGTGCGGGTCAGACGCAGATTGCCAAAGCGATGAGCGGTGCAGCTTTGACCGCCGCTGCGTAGGCCAATTCCTGGAAGCGGCCGCCAGCGGATCTTCAAGCAGCGGCAGACGGCCGCCCAGCAGCCTGGCCGAGCCTTCCACGGGAACCAGCCAGGACACCCGCCCAACGTCACCCTCGCGCGCCGAGGAGCCGGAGGACTGCGCGCCTGCGGGCGGCTCGTTGGCAGACCCGGACCATGTGCATCTGCTGGGAACACTTTCCCCGGGCACCTCCGGTTTTGAGGTGCTGATGGATCTGCAAGAACAATCCCTCTACCTGATGGGCTTGACGGATGTGTCGCCACCGTTCCGGCTCGCCGTCATCCGGGGCTTGGACGGCACGGTCTTCTTTGAGGACACCGCATGACAGGTGCGGCAGCTTGAGGCTGATGG
>ENA-ORBV01008335-ORBV01008335.1-microbial-mat-metagenome-genome-assembly--contig:-NODE-8335-length-17451-cov-5.740935_pt1 | contig 17451 bp, 20 predicted proteins | sample MGYA00237777_ERZ505514 | MGnify/ENA primary metagenome ERZ505514 (study PRJEB26160, sample SAMN06269048) | microbial mat metagenome | isolation source: Oligotrophic lake microbial mat | place...
GTACGCGGTGAACTACGAGCGCTGGGAGTCCTCGGGCAAGAAAGTGCTCTGGCAGGACGGTTGAGAGCACCCCCAGCCCTGGCTTTGCCAGGCCCCCCGAGGGGGTGCGAGGAAACTTGGGGCGGCCCGGCGTTTCCTCGTGCGCTGTTGGCCCGATCGATTGTCTCCCACGCTCCGACACCCGTGCGATCGGGCTGGCGCTGGTGACCGGGATCGGCAGCAGTCGCGCGACCTTCGCAGTCGCGCGACCTTCGTTTCACTTCCCTGCAACCGTGGCGGCTGCGTGTGCCGTCCATGGATCGGAAAGGCGATCTGCCGACATTGGGCCTGGGTGACCGATCCGGGTAAACACCTACGTCCAGAACTTCATTTAACGCTAATATGCGTGAACCCTGATATTGTGATGTTCAGATAGATGGAGCATGATCCGGCAGACAAGGTGTTCGAGGCGGCAGCCGAACTTTTCGCGCTGTTGTCGACCCCGACCCGCCTGCGCATCGTGTGTGCCCTGTGTGATGGCGAGATGAACGTCGGCGAGTTGGTACAGCAGGTTGGTGCGAGCCAGTCCAACATGTCGCAGCATCTGGGCGTGTTGTACCGCAGTGGCGTGCTGGGCCGCAGGCGCGCGGGGGCGCAGGTCTACTACCGCGTGATCAGCCAACGTGTGCTGCTGTTGCGTGATGCGCTCTGCAGCGAGCATGTCACTTCGCCCGGCCATGCGTAAGCATTTCGCTGGTACGTTCGAGAACGAAGGAGTTGCAGTGAAACTGGATGGAAGCGCGCCCGGGCGTCTGGTCAAGGCGCCTGAAAATTTCCTCGGCACGCCAGATATCCGGCAAGTCATGGCCGGGCGGCGCGATTTCCTGCGCCGGGCCTTCGTGGTCGCGGGTGCCGCTGGTGCGACGGCGGCGGTCGCCACGCGGGTGCAGGCCGCCACGGCCGTCGCGATCGGCGAGGGCGAACCCGCCGTGCTGGAACTGCCTGCGCACACGAAGGGCCTGGGGCAACCAGTGGTCACCGATGGTTATGGCAAGCCCTCACAGTATGAAGCCAATGTCCAGCGGCGCCAGAGCCCCGGGCTGACCCAGAGCAACCAGTCATCCGTATCGTTTGCCCCCTTGCAATCGATGTTCGGCATCGTCACCCCCAACGGCTTGCATTTCGAACGCCACCACCAGGGTTGGTGGGATGTCGATCCGACCCGGCACCGGCTGATGGTCAACGGCTCGGATCCTGCATTGCTGAGGAGGCCGCAGGTCTTCACGATGGACGCGTTGATGCGACTGCCGTCGGTATCGCGTTTTCATTTCATCGAGTGTGGCGCGAATACCGGCATGGAGTGGGGCAACGTGGCGGTGCCGACCTGCCAGTACACGCACGGCATGCTCAGCTGCAGCGAATTCACCGGTGTGCCCTTGCGTGTGGTGCTGGAGATGTGTGGTGTCGACCCGCGCAAGGGCCGCTACGTGCTGGCCGAAGGCGCGGATGGCTCGTCGATGACGCGTACGATACCGATGGAACTGGTCGAGAACGGCGATGTGCTGCTGGCCTATGGCCAAAATGGCGAGATGCTGCGCCCCGAGAACGGTTATCCGCTGCGCCTGGTTGTGCCCGGTGTTCAAGGCGTCAGCTGGGTCAAGTACCTGCGCCGCATCGAGGTCGGCGACAAGCCTTACGGCACCAAGGACGAGGTGTTGCACTATATCGACCTGATGCCAGACGGGCGGCATCGCCAATACACCAGCATCCAGGAATGCAAGAGCGTGATCACCACGCCCTCGGGCGGCCAGGTGCTGCTGGACAAGGGCTTTTACAGCATCAGCGGCTTGGCCTGGTCCGGCCGTGGCAAGGTCAAGCGGGTCGATGTGTCGGTCGATGGCGGCCGCAACTGGCGCACTGCGCGGCTCGAGTCGCCGGTGATGTCCAGGTGCCTGACGCGTTTCAATCTCGACTGGGTGTGGGATGGCAAGCCGGCGCTGGTGCAGAGCCGGGCCATGGACGAGACCGGTTATGTCCAGCCCACCTACCGTCAGCTGCGCGCCGTGCGTGGCTCGCGATCAATCTACCACAACAACGCGGTGCAGACCTGGCTGGTGCAGGAGAGCGGGGAGGTGAAGAATGTCCAGCTCTCGTGAGCTTCTGGCGGCCTGGTTGTTGGTGCTGGCCGGCGCCGCAGCACACGTGCAGGCTCAGGCCCAGGTTACGACGCCGTATGCCGGGATCGGTCGCCCGGCGACGCCAGCCGAACTGGCGGCCTGGGATATCGACGTGCGGCCCGACTTCAAGGGCCTGCCCAGGGGTTCGGGTTCGGTGGCGCAGGGCATGGAGGTCTGGGAAGGCAAGTGCGCGTCCTGCCACGGCATCTTCGGCGAGAGCAACGAGGTTTTCTCGCCGCTGACCGGTGGCACGTCCAAGGAAGACATGCAGACCGGGCGGGTGGCCCGGTTGACGGACCGGGCATTTCCGGGCCGCACCACGATGATGAAACTGGCGCACCTGTCGACTTTGTGGGACTACATCAATCGGGCCATGCCCTGGAATGCGCCGAAGTCGCTGACTGCTGACGAGGTCTACGCGGTGACCGCCTACCTGCTCAACCTGGGCGGCGTCCTGCCGGAGAGTTTCACCTTGTCAGACCGCAACATGTCGCAGGTGCAGGGCATGCTGCCCAATCGCAATGGCCTGACCACCGATCACGGATTGTGGCCTGGCAACACGATGGGTACGCGCAAACCCGATGTCTCCGCGGTTGCCTGCATGAAGGACTGTGCGCCGGCACGCCTGGTTGCCACGACTCTGCCGGATTTCGCACGCAATGCCCACGGCAACCTGGCCGAACAAAATCGCCTGGTCGGGCCGCAGCGCGGCGCGGACACGACCGTGGCCGCCGCGGCCACCGGTACGGCGCCGGCCGTATCAGCTGGCGATGCCGTGGCGGCTGCAGCGCCGGCCGCCAACACACCGGCCAAACCGCCGGCAACGAAAGCTGGCGCCGCAGACGGGGCCGCCATCGCATTGACGCAGAAGTACGCCTGTGTCGCCTGCCACGGCATGGACAAGAAGATCCTGGGCCCTGGATTCCAGGAGATCGCCCGGAAGTACGCGGCACGCCCCGATGGACTCGACTATCTGGCCGGCAAGATCAAGAGTGGGGGGTCGGGTGTCTGGGGGGCGGTTCCGATGCCGCCGCAGACACTCGCGGGCGGCGAGGCGAAGCAGATCGCCCAGTGGTTGATGGAAGGTGCACGCAAATAGGACGACCTTAGGGAAGTTCCCTAGGGTCAATATAGTCTTGGTAAATTAGCATATGCGAATAAAGGAGTCAGTTATGCATACTCGTCGGGATGTTTTCCTCCACTCAGCCAAGGTCGCTGCGCTGCTGGCCTCGGTCGGCATGCTGCCGGGCATGGCATTGGCCCAGGCCGGCGCCTACAACACTGCGGCATTCGAGGCCAAGAACATGGCCGATCTGGTGAAGGCGCTTGGCGCCAGCGCACCGGTCGAAAGCAAGGACGTGACCGTCACCGGTCCCGACATCGCGGAGAACGGTGCCGTGGTGCCGGTCGGCGCCGCCAGCAGCTTGCCCGGCGTCAAACGCCTGCTGCTGCTGGTCGAGAAGAACCCCTCGGTCATGGCCGCCATGTTCGACATCGGCGATGCCATCGAGGCCAACGTGTCGACCCGGGTCAAGATGGGGCAGTCGTCCAACGTGTATGCGGTGGCGATGATGGCCGACGGCAAGATGCTGTTCGCCCAAAAGGAAGTCAAGGTCACGCTGGGCGGTTGCGGCGGTTGACCCGCCAGCAGCCCTGGCCGAAACCTCAGGACGATCCGATACCAATCACAGGAGAAAGAACATGGCAGATCCGATGCGCATTCGCGCGCAAGCCGCAGGTGGCAACGCCACCGTCCGCGTACTGATGGCACACGAAATGGAAACCGGGCAACGCAAGGATTCCGCAGGCAAGGTCATCCCTGCCTGGTACATCCAGCATGTCGCGGCGCAACTCAATGGCAATACCGTGATGACGGCGCAGTGGGGGCCGGCAGTGTCGAAGAACCCGTTCCTGCAGTTCGTGGTCAAGGGTGCCAAGGCAGGCGACAAGGTCACGATTTCCTGGGTCGACAACAAGGGAGACAAGCGGACCGACGAGGCAACGGTTTCGTGAAACCGTGGGCATGTGCCGTCGCCTGATGGGCGGGCAATTGGGGAAAGTTGCTGTGCTGCAGTGCATCTGCACACACGTGAATACCAACGAGAGGAGACTATGAAGCCACTATTGATCATGACCGTTTTGCTGGCCTCGACCGTGTCTGCCTGGGCGCAGACCAAGTCGACGGCCGATGGCATTGCCGAGTACCGCAAGATGCTCGAAGACGGCAATCCGGCGGACCTGTTTGAAGCCAAGGGCGAAGAACTCTGGAAGAAGAAGCGCGGCCCGAAGAACGCATCGCTGGAGCAGTGCGATCTCGGAATGGGGCCTGGCAAGGTCAAGGGCGCCTTCGTGCAGTTGCCGCGTTACTTCGCCGATACGAACCGGGTCCAGGACCTCGAGTCCCGTCTGCTGACCTGCATGGAAACCCTGCAGGGACTGGACGCGGCGGCCATCGCCAAGACCCCGTTCGGTCGTGGCGAGCAGGCCAACATGGAGTCGTTCGTGGCCTATGTGTCCGCCTCCTCGCGCGGCATGAAGATCAGCTTGCCGCAGGTCCACGCGCAGGAGAAAACCATGTACGAGGTCGGCAAGCGGGCGTTCTTCTACCGCGCCGGACCGTATGATTTCTCCTGTGCATCCTGCCACGGCGAAGATGGCAAGCGCATCCGCATGCAGGACCTGCCCGATTTGACCAAGAACCCGGGCGACGGCGTCGGTTTTGCCGCTTGGCCCGCCTACCGGGTCGGCAATGGCGAGCTGTGGGGCATGCAGCGTCGCTTGAATGACTGCTTCCGCCAGCAGCGGTTTCCGTTCCCGGGCTACGCGTCGGACGTGACGATCGCGCTGGGTGTTTACATGGGTGTCAACGCGAAAGGTGCGGAATCGATCGCACCAGCCATCAAACGCTGAAGGGGGCACACAGATGACCAAGAACCGAATCAACACGATTTTCGCGCTCGGCCTGCTGACAGGCCTGGCCGGATGCACGGCACCAGGGCCGTCTGTCGACTACGACGCGAAACTGGCCGCCATGCTGCAGTCGTCGTTCCGCGACCAGGGCATTGCCAAGCTCGACCGGCTGAAGCAGGACACGTCCAATGCCGAGTGTTCCAAGGCCGAAGGCAAGGACCTGCCCGATGCCTTGGGCAAGGTGGTCGAGGCGGCCAATCTCAAGACGGTCAAGATGCCGTCCGATGGCAAGTTCCTGGGTGACTGGAAGGCCGGTGAAAGGCTGGCGCAAAACGGGCGCGGCATGACCTGGTCGGATAACTCGGTTGCCACGAGTGCCAATGGCGGCAACTGCTACAACTGCCACCAGATCGACAAGGCAGAGATCTCCTACGGCACGATCGGCCCCAGCCTGTACAACTACGGCAAGATCCGCGGCGTGACCGACCCGTCCAGTGCCGCGGCAAAGCCCATCGTCGACTACACCTGGGGCAAGTTGTACAACGCCAAGGCCTACAACGCCTGCTCGACCATGCCGCGCTTCGGCCATGCCGGCATGCTGGACGAGACGCAGCTCAGGCACCTGATGGCACTGCTGCTGGATCCGAAATCCCCGGTGAACCAGTAACCCGGCACGCAAACCCGCGCCGGTGCGGGTTTGTTTGCGCGATTCATATCATTGATTGCTGATTCATGAATTTGTCCAAGCGTGATTTCCTGCAGGTGCTGGGCGCCGCGTCGGTGGCCGGCATGGGGCTGAGCCGGTATGCCGAAGCCGATGCTGCCACGGCGCAGGCGGGCCTGTATGACCTGGCGCCATTCGGCAATGTGTCCTTGCTGCACATGACCGACTGCCACGCGCAGCTCAAGCCGGTCTATTTCCGTGAGCCCAGCGTCAATATCGGCATCGACTCCATGCGCGGACAATTGCCGCACCTGGTGGGCGAACACCTGCTCAAGCGCGCGGGTGTGCCGGCGGGCACGGCGCTGGCCCACGCATACACCTACCTGGATTTCGAACCTGCGGCGCGCCGTTATGGCAAGGTGGGCGGGTTTGCGCATCTGGCGACGCTGGTCAAGCTGCTCAAGGCCAGTCGGCCCGGTTCGTTGCTGCTTGACGGCGGAGACACCTGGCAAGGCTCGGCAACCTCGTTGTGGACGCACGCGCAGGACATGGTCGATGCCTGCAAGCTGCTCGGTGTCGACATCATGACCGGCCATTGGGAGTTCACCTACGGCATGGAACGCGTCAAGGAGATCGTCGAGAAAGATTTCCAGGGCAAGATCGACTTCGTGGCGCAAAACGTCAAGACGACAGACTTCGGCGACCCGGTGTTCAAACCCTACGTGCTGCGGGAAATCAATGGTGTCTCCTGCGCCATCATCGGGCAGGCATTTCCGTATACACCGATCGCAAACCCGCGTTACCTGGTGGCGGACTGGAGTTTCGGCATCCAGGACGAGAACATGCAGAAGATGGTCGACGAGACGCGCTCCAAGGGCGCCCAGGTCGTGGTCGTGTTGTCCCACAACGGCATGGACGTCGACCTGCAGATGGCCAGCCGGGTACGCGGCATCGATGCAATATTTGGTGGCCACACGCACGACGGGGTGCCGGTGGCGGTGCCGGTGTCCAATGCTGGCGGCAAGACACTGGTCACCAACGCGGGCAGCAACGGCAAGTTCCTGGGTGTGATGGACTTCGACGTCAAGGGTGGCAAGGTCGCAGACTTTCGTTATCGCTTGCTGCCGATATTCGCCAACCAGCTCAAGGCCGATCCGCAGATGGACGCGCTGATCACGCGTGTGCGCCAGCCGTACGAGGCCAGGCTGGCCGAAAAACTTGCCGTGACCGACGGTCTGTTGTACCGGCGCGGCAACTTCAATGGCTCGTGGGACCAGCTGATCTGCGATGCACTGATGGAAGTGCAAGGTGCCGAGATTGCTTTCTCGCCGGGATTTCGCTGGGGAACATCGCTGTTGCCGGGCGCCACGATCACACGTGAACTGATGATGGATCAGCTGGCCATCACCTACCCGTACGCAACGGTCAACGACATGCGTGGGGACACCATCAAGACCGTGCTCGAGGACGTGGCCGACAACCTGTTCAATCCCGATCCCTATTACCAGCAGGGTGGCGACATGGTGCGGGTCGGCGGGCTCAGTTATACCTGCGACCCGGTACAGAAAATGGGCAGCCGCATCTCGGAGATGCGGCTCGGCGGCAAGCCGATCGAGTCCGGCAAGACCTACAAGGTGGCCGGATGGGCGCCGGTCGCTCCGCAGGCCCGCGACGCGCCTGGCGTCAAACCGGTATGGGACGTGGTCGAGGCCTGGCTCAAATCCCGGGGCGGTCACGTGAAACCGCGCCAGCCGAACATGCCCAAGCTGATCGGCGTCAAGGGCAACACCGGTATGGCAGCCTGAGGCCAGGGCGCCAACCATCCGAGGAGTTCCCGATGAAACCCACGAAATCCACCATCCCGCGCTTGCGCACGCTGACCGCCAGTTGCGTGCTCGCCGCGGCGACGTCGGGCGCACTGGCGCAAGGCAGCAGTACCTTCAGCATCAAGCTGATGACGCCGGAAACCGCGTTTGCCGCAGCGCGTGCAGCCTTCGACGACTGCCGCAGGCAAGGCTTCCAGGTGACGGTGGCGGTGGTCGACCGGTTTGGCATCCTGCAGGTGTTGCTGCGCGACCGGTTCGCTGGTGCCCACACCGTCGGTGTTGCCAGCGACAAGGCCTGGACGGCAGCCAGCTTCCGGACTGCCTCCGCATCCCTGGGTGAAGAAACGCAGGCCGGCAAGCCGATGAGCGCCTTGCGCACCCATCCGCGCGTGCTGGCCGCCGGGGGCGGCCAGGTGATCGAGAGCGGTGGCTCGGTGCTCGGCGCCATTGGCGTGTCTGGCGGGCCTGGTGGCGACGCCGACGACTCCTGCGCACGTGCCGGCATTCGTGCCATCACCGACGCGCTGGAGTTGCTGGGGTGAATCCGGATGAAAACAAATACCGATTGAACGAGGAGTACGACATGGCAGCTTGGAAATGGGCGGGTGCACTGGTGCTGGGATGCGCGAGCACGATGGCGTTGGCGCAGGACACCGTGGTCTACCACATCAACGATGCGGCGGAGCAGGCACTGGGGGGCCTGCGCAACATCAAGAACCACCTGGATACCGATCCGGCGGCCAGGATCACCGTGGTGTCGCACGCCACGGGAGTGGACTTCATGATGGATGGTGCCAAGGACAAGAATGGCGCCCTGTATTCAGGGCCAGTGGCCGCGCTCAAGGCTCGGGGCGTCAACTTCGAGATCTGCGAGATCACGCTGGCCAACCGCAACCTGAAGAAGTCGCAATTCATCCTGGAGGCGGACTTCACGCCGTCGGGCGTGGTACGGCTGGCCAAGTTGCAAAAGCAGGGCTTCGCCTACATCAAGCCCTGAACGCGTCGCGCCAGGTGCGCGGCGTTCATGCGGTTTGGCAGCCGCCGCGAGGGCTGGCGGCGCTCTCAGGCCAGCGTATCGGCCCAGATATTGCGGGCCCAGGCCATGGCATATCGGGCCTCTTGCTCGGAGCGCGCCGCCGAAACACCACCGGACCCTGCCACCGCCTTGAAAGTCTTCTCGGCCGGCACATATTCGTGCACGCTGGCCACGTGGATGGCTGCGTCCGCGCTGACGAAGCTGTAGCAAGTGTTGGTGAGCATGGGGCTGGTGTTGCGCTCAAGACCCTTGATGCCCGCCACGATGGCTGCTGCCGCCACCTTGGCGTGGTTGTTGGCCATGTGGCCCGACTTGGGCATGGCGGGAGCCACCTGGATCGAGTCGCCCAGCACATGGATGCCTGGCGCCGCGGTCGATTCGAAATTCAGGAAGTCGACGTGGCACCAGCGACTGTTGGCGTTCGCCAGCCCGGTCTGCACGGCCAGCGCGCCGGCGCGCATGGGCGGGATCACGTTGAGCACATCGGCCTTTTGCGCGTCCTGGAAGTCGAACCGCAGTGTGCGGTTGCGCGCATCGACAGCGACCAGCTTGTGCTGGCCACGGTATTCGAGCATGCCGGGATACAGGTCTGCCCAGGCCTTCTTGAACAACGGCCCCTTGGAGGTGACGTCCTGGTTGGCATCGAGCACCAGAACCTTGGAGCGCGGTTTGTTCTTCTTCAGGTACGCCGCCACCATGCTGGCCCGCTCATACGGGCCGGGTGGGCAACGGTAGGGCGCCTCGGGAATGGCGATCGCGAACACGCCGCCGTCGGGCATCGCCTGCAGTTGCTGGAACAGCGCCTGCGTCTCGGCACCGGCCTTCCAGGCATGCAGGATCTGGCCGTTCGCATGGGCCTGGCGCAGACCCTCGACGGCGTCGAACTGCAAATCGACGCCCGGCGACAACACCAGCGTGTCGTAGCGGATCTCGGTGCCACCGGCCAGGCGCACACTCTTGCGGCCGGCATCGACCGCCGTGACGGTGTCGTGCACCACTGTGATGCCGTGCCGGTTGCGCAGTCCGTCGTACGAGGTGGTGATGTCGGCCAACTGGCGCACGCCGCCAACCACCAGGTTGGAGATCGGGCAGGAGACGAAGGCGCGGTTCGGCTCGACCAGCACCACGTCGATGCTGTTGCCCGAGAGCAGGCGGATGTATTTCGCGGCGGTCGCACCTCCGTATCCGCCACCGACGACCAGCACCTTGGCAGTGGTGGGCGCGCCACGACCGGTGGCGCAACCGACCATGCTGGCCAGCAGGCCGGCACCTGCCAGGCCCTGGATGATTTCACGGCGTTTCATGGTGTCGTCCCCTTATCGTTGTGCAGCGAAATAGGCCGCCAGGGCCTGGATCTGCGCGTCGCTGTAACCCTTGGCCAGCTGGTGCATGACCGTCGCAGGCCGGTTGCCAGAGCGAAACGCCAGCATCTGCTCGACGATGAACTCGCGCGACTGGCCGGCCAGTCGGGCACTGTCCGAGCCTGTGACCGGACGGCCGTCGGTGCCATGACAGTTGGCGCAGGTTGCCGCCAGTGCGCGGGTGTTCAGTTCCTGCGCTGTCTGCGCCTGGGCCGCAACGCAGAGCAGCCCGGCGGCCCAGGCCGCCATCGTGCGCGGTCGGGAGGAGAATAAGAACCAAGACATTGCATTTGCCTCCTGTGGTTGGAATCCGGTACGCGCCACGCCACCAGCCTTTGGCACTGGAGCGCGGTGGAAATGGTACTGCGATTCGATTCTCAGGTAGTATCATCCTATACGAATATAGCGAAAACCCTTGGATCGGATCGTCATGTTTCCTGCCCGCCGGATGTCGGTCCGTGCGCGATGGTCGTTGCTGCTCGTGCTGGCCGCGGGCGTGGTTTTCCATGGAGCGGCGTGGGCCCAGAAGCCGGTCCGGGCGGTCGCCGTGGCCGAAAACGTCTGGTTCGTGCAGGGTGATGCGGCGCTGGGTTCTCCCGCCAATCGCAACTACATCTCCAACGCCGGATTCGTCGTGACCGAGGAGGGTGTCGTCGTCATCGACGCGCTGGGATCGCCCGCGCTGGCGAGCGAACTGATCGCCGAGATACGCCGGATCACGCCGCAGCCGATCCGGCATGTGATCGTGACGCACTTCCATGCCGACCACATCTACGGACTGCAGGTCTTCAAGGCGTTGGGTGCTCAGATCCTGGGCCATCCTTCGGGCCGCGAGTACCTGAATTCGGAGACAGCGAAACTGCGCCTGCAGGCCAGTCGCAAGGAATTGGCGCCCTGGGTCGACGGGCAGACGCAGCTACTGGGTGCCGACCGCTGGTTGTCGGACGTGCAGACCGAGCTGCGTCTGGGCTCGTTCGTGTTCCAGATCCGCCATGTCGGCCCCTCCCACACACCGGAGGACCTGGTGGTCTTCGTGCCGCGTGTCGGCGTGTTGTTTGCCGGCGACCTGGTGTTTCGGGGCCGTATTCCCTTCGTGGGCCAGGCCGACAGCCGCCAGTGGATCGCGTCGCTCGGCAACCTGATGGAGTTTGCGCCCCGGGTGATGGTGCCCGGGCATGGCGGTGTGTCGACCGAGCCGATGGTCGACCTCGCACTGACCCGCGATTACCTGTTGTTCCTGCGCAAGAGCATGGGCGAGGCGGCGCAGAACCTGGAGCCGTTCGAAGAGGCCTATGACAAGGCCGACTGGTCGCGCTTCGAGCACATGCCGCTGTTTCGTGCCGCCAACCGCATGAATGCCTACAACACATTTCTGCTCATGGAGCAGCAGGGGTCCAAATGAAACGACGCACGTGTTTGATGGCGGGAGTCGGCGCAGTGGTGTCCGTGCCCGCGTGGTCGGAGCCGGCCGCCGTTGGCGCGGTCGTCGACTGGCCCCGGCTGCGACTGCTCGATGGCAACGTCATCGAACCGAGCGACTGGCGCGGCCAGCCGGCGCTGGTGGTGTTGTGGGCCACCTATTGCCCGTTCTGCAGGCGCCACAACGCCCATCTCGACAAGTTGTTCGAGCAAACCCGCGCGCAAGGCTTGCGCATCGTGGGTGTCGCGCTCGATACCGATGAGCGGCTGGTGCGCCAGACCATCGCGAACAACGGTTACCGGTTTCCCGTGGTCATGGATGCCGGCCAGGTGCGTGGCCGCCTGACGTCCCGGCGGGTCATTCCGATGACCTGCGCGATCGACCGGCAGGGTCGGCTCGTGCAGGCCATCCCGGGCGAGATGTTCGAGGAAGATCTGGTCGATCTGGCGAGCAGCCTGCTCAAGCGTGCCGGCTGACGCGCAGCGCCGACGGTGGCGCCGCTCAGGCCATGCGGTCGATGCGCCAGATCTGGTAGCGCAGCGCCGCCAGTGCGCCACAGACGATGGCCACCAAGGCCAGCAGGCTGCCGAGCGACAACGTCGAGACGCCCGACAAGCCCTGACCGATCGTGCAGCCCATCGCCGTGACCCCGCCGACACCCATCAAGGTGGCGCCGGCCAGGTGGTTGGCGGTGTCCTCGACATTGCCAAATCCTTCCCAGCGAAACTCACGGCTGGCCAGCGCCATCGCGGCCGAGCCTGCGATCACACCGGCCATGCTGACGATGCCGATCGTCAACAGCTTGGCCTTGTCGCTGAAAAACAGCAGCCAGTCCAGCGCAAAACCGACCGGCGCGACCATGCTCAACGATTCCATGCGGCGTGAATTCGTGGCCAGGAAACTGGCCTCCAGCGTCAGGGGGTGTTCCGCGACGAAACCCAGGCGGCCGGAGATCCACCACATGAGCACCACCATCGCGCCGATACCGGCGCCGCCGAGCCAGACCATCGGGGTGCGACCGTCCGGGCTGCGCAGCACCCAGGCCAGCAGCCCCGTGCCCAGCACAAGGCCCAGGCCAAGAGCCGCCACCGGTGTGCCGACGCCGGTGGCAGCCGCCAGCAGCGACGGCAGGTCCTGGGCGGGCGTGAGGTCGATCGTGGCCCGGTCCACCGTGGCGACCCGCAACACGGCCGTGATGCCCTTGAGTGTCGCGAACGCGGACATGCCCAGCACCAGCAGCACGACCCAGGCCTTGAGGTTGCCAGCGCCGGCGCGCACCAGGTTCTTGCTGCCACAACCGGAGGCCAGCACCATACCGAAGCCGAACATCAGACCGCCAACCAGCAGCGATAGCCACATCAGGCTGGGCTCCGCGTACAGGCTGTCGCTGGCCTTGATCCAGCCGGCACCCACCATGGCGTTGAAGCCGATCACCGCGACCGCAATCGCCAGCACCCACATGCGCATGCGTGTCCAGTCGCCCATGTTGACGATGTCGGCAATGGCGCCCATGGTGCAGAAATGGGTGCGCTGGGCCACGGCGCCGAAGACGGCGGCCGCGGCAAAGGCGCTCCACAGGACGGCTTGGGTGAGTGGGATCAGTTCCTGTTCGTGCATGGTCGTATTGTCATCCGGTTGCGCGAGCCGTTGTGGCGTGGACCGGGTGTGTCCGCCCGCCACACGGAGATCGACCGTCGGTCCATCCGTACCCGCCACACGGAGATCGACCGTCGGTCCATCCGTATAAAAGCCCGTATCGATACACGGCTCACTACGCCCGTTGCGTGAGCAGGCCGGCGAGGCACAAAAGGCCTGTGCAGAGCCGCAATATTGGTTGTTGCGAATAGAATGGCTTGTATCTCATCGAAGCAACCAGAGGACGTACTGTGGAAAATTCGAGCCATGAAGACCAGGTTTTCGAGTCGGTAGCCGAATTGTTTTCGGTGCTGTCGACGCCCATCCGGCTCAAGATCATCAGTGCCGTCTGCCAAAGTGAAAAAAGTGTCTCGCAACTGCTGGCCGAGATCGACACGACCCAGCCGAACATGTCGCAGCACCTGAGCACGCTTTACCGCTGCGGCGTGCTGGCCAAGCGCCGCGACGGAACCCAGATGTACTACCGGTTGCAGAGCGAGCGGGTCGCCACGTTGTGCCGCGCGGTGTGTACGCAGGTGGCCATCGAGCTCGATGGCGACACGCTGCTTCCCCCCTCAGACCGGTTGGTGCCGGCGATGCATCGCTAGGGTGCATCCGGGTTCTTGCCGGCGCTGCGCCGGCGCATGGCCCGCGGGGCAGCTCGCAGCGGTCCCGAATTGGTCTGCACCATGGCACGCAGGTGGTTTTCACTCGCGCCGAGCAGGCTGCCATACAGCCGTTCGCATAACCGGCGTGCACGTACACCGGGCCAGTGATCGGGCAAGAAGGCCCGTGGCAGGTTGGGATCGCGCAGCACGACGCGCCGGTACGCATGGATCAGCAGGGTCCGCACGATGAAGGCCTGCGCCGGGTCGAGTTGTGCCACCTGCGCCAGCCAGGGCGAAAAGCGACCGATGAATTGGCTCCAGGCCAGCGCCACCTTGGCCAGGTCGAAGACGGAATGCATGATGGACACCAATGGCTGCTCTGTTTCACCCGGCAGGCTCTGCGCCCGCAACACCGCCACCTGATCGGCCACGCCGGCCGCGGCGATGATCTCCGACAACGCCTGTGCATGCATGTGCGGGTGGGCGAAGACATGTGGCGAGATACGCCCGAAGCTCTGCCACAGCAGTTCGCGTTGCAGTCGCTGGCGTTCGCTGGCGCGCATGCCGGGATCGAGCAGCAGCAATGTCCAGTGTCCATCCCATTGCGCCAGGTTGAAATCGTAGATGCGCTGGTCTGCGTGCTGCACCCGCAACTGGCCGGCATCGGACAAGCCGTAGTAGCTGCGCCGGCCGACCCGTGCGGCGGTGAACCAGTCGTCGGCGGCCAGCCGGAACGCGCTGGTGCGCACCAGGCGCCCCGAGATGCCGAACGGCGCGAGCAACTCGATCAGGCTGCCGAGCCAGATTGATTGGCCACGCGGTGCAAATGCGTCTCCAAATACGGTGATCAGCAGCGAGTTGGCGCGCAGGTCCAGGCTGTCGCGCAGCCGTGCCAGCGCGGGTTCCAGCGCCGTGGTCCGGGAGCGGCTGCTCATGGGCGACCCCAAAGTGATACAGACAAATCGATTGTATGAGCCTGTCTGTATCACTAAGATGCGGTGTCGTTTCGCCAGGATTGACCTCCATCAATCCGCCCCGACAGGAGACCGCAACCCCATGTACGCACAACTCGTCGACACCGGCGCCACGGCCGTCAGGAGCCTGGAAGACATGGATCCGCAGGAGCGCGCGTTCCAGCAGCGCATCGATGCCGGCATCAAGATTGAACCCAAGGACTGGATGCCGCCGGCTTACCGCAAGACGCTGGTGCGCCAGATCTCGCAACATGCGCACTCCGAATATGTCGGCATGTTGCCTGAAGGCAACTGGATCGGGCGTGCACCGTCGCTCAAGCGCAAGGCCATCCTGATGGCCAAGGTCCAGGACGAGGCCGGCCATGCCTTGTATCTGTACAGCGCGGTCGAGACCTTGGGGGTTGCGCGCGACGACACTTACCGCGACCTGCTGTCGGGCAAGGCCAAGTATTCGAGCATCTTCAACTACCCCACGCTGACATGGGCCGACATCGGGGCCATCGGCTGGTTGGTCGACGGCTCGGCGATCGTGAATCAGATCCCGATCTGCCGCTGCTCCTTCGGGCCGTATGCCCGCGCCATGGTGCGGGTGTGCAAGGAGGAGTCGTTCCACCAGCGTCAGGGTTTCGAGATCATGGAGACGCTGGCCCGCGGCACGCCGGAGCAAAAGCAGATGGCACAGGATGCGCTGAACCGCTGGTGGTGGCCGTCGATTGCCATGCACGGCCCGGCCGACGGGCAGTCGGTCAACAGTGCCCAATCCATGGCCTGGAAGATCAAGCTGCTGAGCAACGATGCGTTGCGCCAGAAGTTCATCGACCAGACGGTGCCACAGATCGAGTTCCTCGGGCTGGAGCTGCCCGATCCCGATCTGAAGTGGAACGAAGAGCGTGGCCACTATGACCATGGGCCGATCGACTGGGACGATTTCTTCCGCGTCGTCAAGGGTTTCGGGCCCTGCAATCGACAGCGCCTGGAGGCGCGCAACAAGGCCTGGGACGAAGGCGCGTGGTTTCGCGAGGCGCTGAGCACCCATGCAGACAAGCAGGCGGCCGGCCAGAATCAACGCAAGGTGGCATGACATGGCGAGCAGCCCCGGCAAAACCGACTGGCCCTTGTGGGAGGTCTTCATCCGCAGCCAGCATGGCCTGGCGCACAAACACGTGGGCAGCCTGCATGCGGTCGATGGTGAGGGTGCCGTCCAGCACGCCCGCGACGTCTACACCCGGCGCAACGAAGGCGTCAGCATCTGGGTTGTGCGCGCAGCCGACATCGTGGCCAGCAGCCCCGCAGAAAAGGAGGCGATGTTCGATCCCTCGCAGAGCAAGGTCTATCGGCATCCGACCTTCTATCCCATGCCCGACGGCGTGAAGAACATCTGAGCCCCCAGGAAATGACTGCGTCATTCCCGCCCCCAGGGGTCAAGCAAAGTGGCAAAGCCACATTTGCTGCAGAGCCCCCCGAGGAAATGACTGCGTCATTCCCGCCCCCAGGGGTCAAGCAAAGTGGCAAAGCCACATTTGCTTGAGAACGTGGTCTTGATGGTTCCGAAGTTTGAATACTTGCTGCGCCTGGGCGATAACACCCTGGTGTTGGCGCAGCAGATCGGCGCGTGGTGCGGCCATGGCCCGGCGCTGGAGGAGGACCTGGCGCTGACCAATGTCGGGCTTGACCTGCTGGGCCAGGCCCGGCTCTGGTTGTCCTACGCCGGCGAAGTGGAAGGAAAAGGCCGCGACGAGGACGCGCTGGCCTACCTGCGCGACGGCGGCGCTTTCCGCAATCTGCTGCTGGTCGAGCAACCGAACGGCCATTACGGCGACACGATCATGCGCCAGTTCCTGTTCGATGCCTGGCACCAGCACCTGCTGGCGGCGCTGGCGACATCCGACGACCCGCGCATCGCCGAGATCGCGCAAAAGGCGTCCAAGGAGGTTCGTTACCACCTTCAGCGCAGCGCATATCTGGTGGTGGCCCTGGGCGACGGAACCACCGAAAGTCACGATCGGATGCAGCTATCGCTGGAGCGCCTGTGGCCGTTCACGCAGGAATGGTTCGAGTCCGATCCGGTCGATGCGGCCTGCGCGCAGCAGGGGCTGGCGCCGGCAGCGCACAGTTTGGCCGAACCCTGGCGCGCCACTGTCGAGGCCGTGCTGGCACGCGCCACGCTGGAGCTGCCGAACTATACGGGTCATCAGCGCGGCGGCCGTCAGGGCGTGCACTCCGAGCACCTGGGCCACCTGCTGGCCGAATTGCAGTCCGTGCAGCGCGCCTATCCGGGGGCCCGGTGGTAGTGGCCGACGCGCCGGCGTCGGTTGGACTAGCCCGTTCGGGGCGCGTGGCGACCGAGCAGGTGCTGCAGTGGCTGGACGAGGTGATGGATCCGGAGGTTCCGGTGGTGTCGGTCGTCGGGCTGGGCATCGTGCGCGAGGTGATCTGGCACTACGGCCCGGATGCCGCGCCGCGACTGCAGATCGTCGTGACGCCGACCTATTCCGGTTGCCCTGCGACCGAGGTCATCGCCGCGTCCATCCGTGACAAACTCGCGTCGCACGGCGTATCACCGGTCGAGGTGCAAACCCGGCTGTCGCCGGCCTGGACCACCGACTGGATGAGCGCCGGGGCGCGCGAGGCACTGCGCGCCTATGGCATCGCGCCACCCGCGGAATGCGCGCCGGGCGCCGGTGGCAGCCAGGGGATCGACATCGGCGCACTGCTGGATCCGTCGCGGCGCGTGGCAGTTCCTTGCCCGCTGTGCGGTTCGCCGAAGACCCGCCTGTTGTCCCAGTTCGGCTCCACCGCTGTCTCTTATACACATCTCCGAGCCCACGAGACTAAGGCGAATCTCGTATGCCGTCTTCTGC
>ENA-ORBV01008337-ORBV01008337.1-microbial-mat-metagenome-genome-assembly--contig:-NODE-8337-length-17449-cov-5.415554_pt1 | contig 17449 bp, 8 predicted proteins | sample MGYA00237777_ERZ505514 | MGnify/ENA primary metagenome ERZ505514 (study PRJEB26160, sample SAMN06269048) | microbial mat metagenome | isolation source: Oligotrophic lake microbial mat | place...
TTTTCAAGCAGAAGACGGCATACGAGATTCGCCTTAGTCTCGTGGGCTCGGAGATGTGTATAAGAGACAGACCGATCCCCCTATTTGCTCGCCTCTTTGCCCGCCGTGGAGGACGATTGACAGATGAGCAGATACTAGGCCGACTAGAAGCATTACAAGCGAGAGACGAAGAAAGGGAAATACTAGGCCGTCTAGAAGCATTACAAGCGAGAGACGAAGCATTACAAGCGAGAGACGAAGCATTACAAGCGAGAGTCGAAGCATTACAAGCGAGAGACGAAAAAAGGGAAATCCATGGTGCTAAAGCCTCCGGGGAATATTTCACTGTCAATCGCTTACTGTGGAAAAAATCGAGCATCGATGTCAACGGCAAGCAGCCGGAAGATGCGGCTAAAATGATCACGGAAAGAATCAAGGAATGGAAACCTCCCTTTTTAGATCTGTGCAAAATGCCGTCCGTCGAAGAAATTCAGGAAGCGCAGACTCAAGCGTTCCAGAGTATTTGTGCAGGCAACGAGAAGAGAAAGAAGAAAGTGGAGGTTGCGTCTGAAGACGAGGTGATGCCAGTCTCAAATCCTAACTGGCGACTCGAGAAAACGAAGGACCAAATGTACCAGTCATCGAGCTTGTACAACCAGGCTCAAAACATTTTCGGTACTTCGGCAATGTCATCGCGTAAGGATGGAAGTCCCAACTTTTCCTCCCTTGCTCATGCAAGCCCAGCTGATGTGGCATGTTCTCTGTGTTGGGAACCCTTTCTTCCGTTGCTGACGGGAGAAGAAAACGGCAGCGTATGGCAGCGGTTTTTCGCCATCCACGGGCTTTTCAATTCTTCGCAAACCAACTTTGGGGTCGACTATGCATACCACGGCATCAAAAATGTAACCCAGAACCTCTTGGCATTACCTCCAAACCACGGAACCGTCTATGATGGTAGCGCAAGTGGAAATCTTATAATCGTTCCGATCGTCGATTTGGAATCTGATCCAGAAAAAACCTATGGGATCAACTCACATTTTGATCTGCTGGTAATTGCGAGGAGTAACAGCGTTTACCAGTGGATATACCAAGGGGACTCTTCGGATCGCGTGAACATTTTTGGTCCATCCGTCGATAAAGGGGTGGAAGAAGCAACGGAACGCGACATTAGAATTGCTACGAAGTTTTTGCGGACCTATGTCAGTGCTGCTACGCACCTTGGGCTGACTGGCATGAAACCTCGGCTTGGAAAAGAAGAAGGAGGAGATGAGATTGATCTGTCTTTCGAGAAAATGTTTTCCATGGTTCATCAGATGACCCCTGACGCAAAAGCCGTGGGGGAGCAGGAATCTGTAAGCTCAAAACGAACTGCAAACAAGGAAGATTTGAAAAAGATTCTAAACAAGGCCAAAATAGCATTCCGCGATATTGAGGAACGCGGCGCCGTTTGGGTTCCTGACGTGCTCGATAATTTCTCTTTCGAGAACAATAAAATCTTGAAAGTCAAGCTGGGCGCTTACTTCGAGGAGCGTGGCGTTCCTACAGAATATTACCCATCATGGAGCATGCTGGGTTTGAAGGCCGCTGCCAACTGGTTGAACTTTGCAATGCAACCCTTTATCCCTTCGTGCCGAGATGTCGACCTGGATACTTTCCCAGTCGGCTCTATTGAAATCAATAGCTACACCGACAACGACTCACTCACCGGCTCCCTCGAGGGCTCCCTCGGAAGTAATCTTTGATACGATGAGTTCGATGAGGGCTCTATTGTGCCACTCCAGACAGCGGGTGGAGCGCCGACCACACCAGCGGTTGTGACGCCGTCAAAATGAATGGGACCATCGGCGAATTCGATTGTTTTCGTCCTAGATTGGAAGGGAGGGTTCAGCATGTTGTAGTTTGTCTACTAGATTTAGAGGTTCTAGCTATCGTGCTCTAGCTACAGTACTCTAGCTGCTGGTATGCATTCATAACTTTAAGGCACAATGCTTGAAACATTTTCAACTAATTTCAAACTTAACTCAACTTAACTCAACTCACCCTAATTAAAGCAATTCACTAAGATAAATTAAATTCATGTTGTGCATGAGCCAACGCAATCATCAACACGACAGCAATTGTCTCACTGATGCACATGCTTTGCATTGATCAACCTTTTCAACATGAGCAAGTTGCACACAACTAATGTCAATCAAAGGTTTTCAAATTAATGCGTCTTCAACTTCTTTCGACCATTGTGCCACAAAGATGTGAATTTCCGGAACAGTTTTGATCATTGCACAACAGTCCGAGAAAAGCAACAACACATGTCTGTTGAAAAGTCAACTAAAACACTGTTATTCATGCAAAAATCAACTGTAATCTTTGCAGCCAATTAACAAATTCAAGTCACGAACACATCTCAAACAAAGACGAGGGGATCACCAAATCAAACAGTGGCAGCATTTCAGTTGTCTGGACCTGCACTGTGTGTGCACAACAAAACTCAAGGCTTGTCAGCCACAGACAATTTATTCACACTAACCTTGACTCATGATTGTCAGCTAGAACAGCACATTCTCCATCCCCCATGATTTTGCTTTGTTTTTGCATCAGTCAAACAATTGGTTTGGAGCATCTGTGCTGCTGGTGACCAGTCCATTGAATCACATTTCATGCTTTTTGCACCCATGCGTCCACACAATTTGACTGTTCCTCCATTTTGATCGATGTGAATTGATTGTTTAGCAGTTTTCATCCATTTCAATGCTCATTTGTTTCCATGTGTGCAGTGTGGCTAACAAGTCCACTTCATGTCTGCTCCACAGTCATTGTTTTCATGTGCTTCACCAGGACTCGAACTTTGGGCCTGATCAATTGAGAACTCTTGTCCCTCTTGCCAAATGTGCTGTTGGATTCATGATGCACTGTAGGTGCACAACAAAAGGCTAGTCAGGGACAATTTATTTGTGCTGACCTTGACTTGCAATTGTTAGCTGGAACAGTGCAAGATCCTGCATTTGGGTGCATGTCTGAGGACTGTGGAAAAAGCCTCACTGCTCCAGAAAACACGGTTAGCATCTTTGTTGCTGTGGAACGTTTGGTTGCAGATGCAGCCCAGGTTGCTTGACAAAGCCTTGACAGCTGCTGCATGCAGTCAATCTTTCCTGTTGTCTCTGGCAAATGATTCATTTCTTGTGTGCTGGTTCTGCATTTGCCAACAAGGGTGCTGGCCAGCCAGCTAGCTGGCATTGCCGACAAGGATCAATGAGTGCAATTGTGTCACCCTGATCGTTGACTCTCTCATTGGGCATGTGTGCGTGGCAGAACTTTGTGGCTGGGTGTGACATCCTTCTCCAATGATCCCGCCATTTATTTTCTGGTCGGCATCCCTGGCATGTCATGCACAGCACGACACATCTGTTTGGTTGGTGGAGTGAGTTGGTGTCCCTGACACAAATGTTTGGTTGGTGGAGTCCGACAACAATTGTGTTGTCGGTCGCGCGCTTGAAAGTGAAAGGCCACCTCCACTTCCAGCATGGAAGAGCAGCTTTGAGGACCACAACACCGACACATGTGCCACCACATCTGCCACTTTTGGGAAGAACACAAGCGGACGCCACCCCACCCCATGCCAAAGACAACCATGTCAAAGAGCTGTGCCCTTCCAAAACGTGGGCAAGACAACGACAACCATGAGTGACCCCAACAACGAGAGTCAAAACACAACAGCAACAACAGCGTGTGGGGTTAGCAGCGATGTGACTTGACACAAGAGGGAAAACATCCCAGATTGTCACAACTCTCTGGTGGCCCGTCCGAGATGCGAAAGAAGGGCAGCTTTGGCGGCTGTGTCAAGATGCAACCACAACACGAAAGAAGATGAGAGTCAAAACACAACAGCAACAACATCATGCGGGGTTAGCAGCGATGCGACTTGACACAAGAGGGAAAGCATCCGCCCCAGATTGTCACAACTCTCTGGTGGGCCGTCTGAGATGCGAAAGAAGGGCGGCTTTTGCGGCTGTGTCAAGATGCAACTACAACGCGAAAGAAGATGAAAGTCAGAACACAACAGCAACAACAGCATGCGGGGTCAGCAAAGATGTGACTTGACACAAGAGGGAAAACATCCATCCCAGATCGGCACAACTCTCTGGTGGTCCGTCCGAGATGCGAAAGAAGGGCGGCTTTTGCGGCTTTGTCAAGATGCAACCACAACGCGGAAGAAGATGAAAGTCAGAACACAACAGCAACAACAGCGTGTGGGGTCAGCAACGATGTGACTTGACACAAGAGGGAAAACATCCATCCCAGATCGGCACAACTCTCTGGTGGTCCATCCGCGATTCGAAAGAAGGACGGCTTTGGCGGCTGTGTCAAGATGCAACCACGCAAAAGAAGATGAAGGAATGCAAAAAAGGAAACAGAAGCAGAAGGAGTCATGGACATTGCACTTTTCTTCGCCCCACTGCCGCCTCCTGATGTTTCCTGGTGCAGCTGCTGGCTAGCTAGTGCGAGGCCTCGAGACGTGGACGACGAGAAAACCATGGTTCTTGTGTCACAGTCCAGGGAAGCAGAGAGGAAACATAGCCATCAACCAACCCATTTTTTGTCACAGACATGTGAGCAATGTTGCTCAGGGCAGTTCTCTGCACTGCAACAACAGCAACAATTTGCAAGTGGCACTCAAAAGTTGGAATCTGCTGGTGGTCTGCTGCTCGCACAAGCCGGCAGCGGTGACAGTGCGAAGGCTGAAAAAGGTGCCACTTCTGCAGATTTTTGATCAAATTGATTTTGGAAGAACACTCATCATTCTCCTGCTTTCTTTTGATTCATTGTTACCCAGCCCCTCCCATTTCTCAATGATGTCATCCCTGGTGGCACATCGGACTGACGCACCGAGATTCAGCCCTCCCTCCATCCTTTCACTTGCCGTGATCAAGACCAAACAATTGAACTGTTGTTGCTGTGTGCCTGTGCCAGACCTTGCAGAGGCCGCAACAGTGGACCGCCAGTTGCTGCCAAAAGCTCAACCAAAACTGGATCTGATGTTCGAAGCAACAATTCTTCCTCTCCCTGGCTTGCGTCGCAGCATGGTTTTTCTTAGTCTTTGGGCAATTGACAGATTGCGCTCATGCGGCTTGGACGCCATGAAGACAGCATGCACCTCATTCCAGCATCTCTTTGCTTCCTTCCAATTGTGCAGGGACTGGTGACAACCTGAAATCCTAGCCAAGTGCAATGCACAGGAGAAATCGCAAGGAACGTCATTTTCTGCGCAAATGCGGACAGTTTCTGTCCAAAACCTGATGCGAGTGTGGCATTTCTCCATCGCATCCGCAAGGAATCCCAGCTGGGAGAGCACACTAGCAATGTGAACGTGGTGGTTTTCAAACCCCTGTCTTTGAATTGCAAGAGCCAGTGTTAATTCAAAGGTTGCTGGCAGAAGCACAACCACCCTTGAAAACTTCTCTCTGCTTGAGATGAACAAGCAAAAAGCCTTGCCATGACCCAAGCATTCACATGCTACATCCAAAAATTCCAGTTCATCATTTGCTTTGGCCAATTCGACCCATGCGGGGCCCAGCGTGATCCATGCATCTGCAACTGCAGGATGACTGCGTCCAAGCCCTGCTTGTCGGATTCTCAAACACTCTTCGAAACACACCAAGGCCAATGCGGGATTGTTCCTCTCCTCGTGCAGGCACCCCATTTCATTCCACATGTTCGCCACTTTACAGGATCTTGTGGTTGGTGTTTTGCGATGTCACGGGCCTCACTCAAACAAAACATGGGACCACCGGCTGTTCCAAGCTTGACACAAACATTGCCCAACAGATGCAAGGTGTCACCCACCACCTCCTCCAAAGACTTTTGAGTGGAATCATTCCGTGAATCATTCGGCGAATTGTTTCTCTTCAGATTGCAAAGAACTGCTGCAGAAACACGATGAGTTTGAAGTGCATTTTCAATGCCAAAAATAGCAGCGGCTGTGGCAACATGTGAAAAAATCCCAAACTCACATGCTCGTCCAATTGGCAGTTCAGAGAAGAATGATGCAGCATCCTTTGCCAGGCCCGGACAACCAAAAAAATCTGTCACAGGACCCAAAAAATTTGCGAGCACAAATGGATCATTGTCAATGCCATCCTTTTGTCCCAAAAAGAACATTCGTGCAAATGTTGCCCATTTCAGACAATGTGTTGCCTCGGATTTGGCTTGGTGGTCTTCCCTCTTTTTCCTTGCAAAAAGTTTGCCAGTCCTTTTGAATCCGGAGGCAGTCGGAGCAGCAACAGGTGCAGCAGCAGACGCAGATGCAGCCGGGTGCATGTGCCTGCAAACACAGACGCAGAGCAAACAGCACTGCAGCAGCTGACGAGGAGCATCATTTCCATCGTTGTCACCGGTGTTTTCTTGTTCTTGTCGCTCTTCATCCCATTCCAATGGTGCTTCGTTGACCACAGAAATCCGTGTGCAGCAAATCACGCCAGGCTTTCTGTTGGTCGTGATGACCAGCCGATGACTCCCGCCATTCTTGGCAAACGCCACCACCACACCAAGCCAATTCTGGGGCCGTCAAAAATGAAGCTGTGTTTTGCAAGACTGGCAGCGTCCGTCAACAGAAAGGCGGAAGCCGAAGGTGTCTGGAGAAATGTGGAAACGGGAGTCGTGGTGGACATTGTGAATTCTATTCCGCGAAACAGCAAATGGTCCAGCAAAGCACAGATGATTGTGTTGTTGCTTTTGTTTCTCTTCTTTCCAAGGTGATGTTGTGTGAAAATGAGTTCGTTGGTTGTTGATGCTGGCAACATGGCGTTTTGCACCACGGTTGATCTCGATCGCTGTCGAATGGTGGTGTGTTTGCGTTCTGTTCATGACAACAGGAATGAAAGGGTTATGGCCAAGAAGAATTAAACTGAAAAAGGGCTCACATCTGCTCATTGAATGAATATGACGTCAACTTGATCGTGGTGTACGCACACACTCCTGGCGCACATAACTGCGGCCGGCTCTACTGGTTCATATAAAGTCATTTGTACTTCATACGGTACTCACTACGACTAAATATTACGTCACAAGGATATAACGGTAGTCACTATACGACATAAATAGTCAATTCATGTATTTTATACTGGCTCTTCTGTTGCCTCAATTCTTCGTTCCACATGCATCATCTTTTTTCGACTTTTTAAATCACTCCTCCAGACTGGAACATACAACTTCAACACTTGGATGGTTGCACCGCACAATTAATAAGACATACTAGCTGGCTCTTCTATTAGCAGCTATTAGTTCAACTCTAGCTAGTAGTGCGCAAGTAGGCAGGAGAAGACGATCTATCAATCGAGTATCGAGAAGCTCAGTTTGGTTTGGTTGTTGTTCTTGTTGGTTACGACGAGTATGTTAAGAGTGAGTCGTCGGCCTTGACGAATGCAAACCACTACATACAGGTATACAGTCCATCATGACCAGCGCGGCAGAAATTCCTTCCACTGCTGAAATCCGACAACAAGAGGCGACGACGACGGCGTATTGGGAAGCAAAACGCCCCGAACCAGTGGGGAATGTTCAAGAAGCCTTTCAGGACAAGTCGGGCACACGGAGCAGTAGTGGAATGGAGTTGAAAGGGGATAACGACAAGCAGCAGCAGCAGAAAGATGGCCAAAAAGAAGCAGAACTGTTCCATGAAAAAAAGCAAGAACAGCCTTCACAAAAAGACAAGTCCTTGTCGGTCGACAAGAAGAAGAAAAAGCAAGAAGAATTGGCTGCCTTGCATGCCATGTTGGCCCAACAAGAAGCCGATCGTCAAGCCAAAATAGAAGCCCTGCAGAGGCAGAAGTTGCTTGGCGAACAAAGAAGACAAGAAGCCCGTGAAAAATTGCGGCAACAACAACGATTGGAGCAACAAAAGTTGGCGGCAGCCTCCCTGAGTGAAAGCAAGGCGCACATGCAGGAATTAGCTCGTTTGGCGCAAGAACAACAAGAGCGATTGGCTGCCTTAGCGGCGAAAACGCCACCGTCCTCGTCTTTCAACAACAGCAGTTCTCTTTCTACTACTGAAAAGAAACGTGCAGGCCTCGAGAGCCCAGACAATACGCTTGGCGCCAAAGAATCTCAATCAACGAATTCTAATAGTTCCAATCGTTTGGATGATGATGATGATAATGACAACACCGACCGCAATCATGACAACGGAAGCAGTGGAAGTCATATCTCGAGGAGCAGCATTTTGTCCAAGGATTCGACGCCTCCAAATGCTTATTCCGATTTGAGTCAAGACAACAACAGCACTACCACTGCCACTTCGGGTACACCTACCAGCAGTAGGATTCGTCCATCGAAACGTCATTCCACGTATTTGGAAATTGTAGCCCAAAGACTTGAACCAGAAATGGATTGGAGTGACACTCATTTGATAAGAGCACGACGGCAGTCCACCATGTCGGCAGCTGAAAAAATGAATTATGGTGATGACGACAGCTCTGGTCGAGGGGGCACCACAAACAAGAAAGATGATGCCAGTGAAACCAAGAGCCACACAAGTAGCAAAAGCAGCAAGAGCAGCAGAAAATCCAGACGACAAGACAAGATCAACAAGAGGGACGACAACAAAGTACCTCGTCGTCGCAAAACAGTATTACGTCGTCAACGATCCTCATCTCTGAGTGCCATGGATAGGTCTGGGGCCACACCACGACGGGCAAATTCAACCAATAATAAGGAAGCTCCACCATCGTATCAATGGACGTCTCCCGATTTCAATTGGGCTAACTTTCAGCAACAGCAAGATAAGGAAAACCATAACAAACAACCACTTCAACGACGTGCCACAACCTTGGGCACCACCGCAGCAAACAGAAGTCAACGTCGCAACAGTATTGCCGCGTCAGCACCGCAACAACGACGAGGGGTAGCGCGTCAACGATCGTCGTCACTATCGGATATGAAACGTGGAGGAGGCGGAGGAGGGCATCGACGACGAAGTGAGCATGCTACTCCAGCGAGAAGTGCCAGCACAGACACTACTACTAGCACTACTACTATTTGGTCAACTGGCACAGCAGCAACTAACCAAGGAGAAGAGGAGGATGGCAAGGAGGACACTCGCCGTGAACGAAGAAGCCGTCCTAAGAGACGTAGACCGACACGGCAACGATCCTCCTCCCTGTCGGATTTGAAGATCGAACGACGCAATGGGAAGGAAAAGGGCACAATTAGGGGCAGCAAGGACAAGAACAAGGGCAGAAACAGCATCGATGACAAGGAAAATCAAACAACAGTACAAGGCAACGATACTGATCATCCTCATAATGCCTTTTATGATTGGATTGCACACAGCAAACAGGCAATTGACCGAGTGGAATCCAGAAAAGCTGCATTGCAAGAGCACCGCAAACAGAAAAAAGAGCAGCTGCACAAGGCACGGGATGCCGAGGGAAAGGCGCTCCAAGAGGAAGAGATGGGGTTTCAAGGAAAAGATAAGAAGGTTCTACAAAAGGGGAGCAGTTTGAGCAACTTGGTTGACGAAACGAAAGGACGCGAGTCGTCTGCAGCATCGGCCACCAGTTTGGGGAAAATGATAACGACAACTCAAGATGCTACTAGCAGCACCAACAGCAAAGAAGCAGAGGGAAAGAAAACTCCCCCGATCAAGGATGGTATCAAGCAGCAGACCAAAGCACCGTCTGGCTCCACCACTGGCAAAAAAATACAAAACATCGCTTCTTCTGCAGTCGCTGACCAAGGAATAGCAGCTACGGTCCCGGCAGGCAATGTTACGACTGGCATCAAGGATCAGAGCAAAGCACAGTCTAGCCCCTCCACCAGTGGCAAAAAGGTACAAAGCAGCTCTTCTTCTGCAGCCGCCGACAAAGCAATAGCAGCAACGACCCCGACAAGCGATGCTACCAATTGTATGAAGGATCAGAGCAAAGGACTGTCTAGCTCCTCCACAACTGGCAAAAAGGTACAACGCAGTCCTTCTGCAGTCCTCGACCAAACAATAGCAGCTCCGGCTCCGGCAGTAACCAATAAGGCTGTGACTTTGCAGGAAGGAAAAGACAAGGTAGGCGACCAACCAACAAGACCGGAGCAAAGTGCTATTTCGAAATCTCCACAGTCAAACCAGAAGGCCTTGAAAGTCACGCAGCCATCTGCAAATGGGAGCAACGAGTTCTTGGACGCCAGCAATGCATCAATGGATATGAGTATGAGTAGCAACAATGGGTCCAGACGCAGGAGCAGTCTATTCGGAAAGGTAATGAAGAGTGCAAAGTCTATGATTCGACGGTCCAGTGAGAAGCCGCCATCTACCACAAACACGAACGACAAAAGCAACAAGGGGGCCAGTGATAGCCCCAGTAAATCTCCCCCAACAGCCAATTTGGAAAGGAAAGCGATACCAGAAACAAAGGATTCCAATGCAAACGAAAAGAAGCAATCATCGGGTGCTCTGCAAGGAATGGATGTGGGAGCTAGTCCTTCTCCCTTAAAAACCAATTCGGAAAGGAGAGCTACGCCAGAAACAAAGGATTCAAATGCGAACGAAAAGAAGAAAGCATCGGATGCTCTGCGAGGGATGAATGTGGGAGCTAGTGCTTCGCCCCATAGAGCGAATTCGGAAAGGAAATCAATGCCAGAAACAAAGGATTCAAAGAAGAAAGCATCGGATTCTCTGCAAAAGATGGATGTGGGAAATACTTCTATGAATGGAAATCCTGCCAGTCCTCCGTCAAGGGCAACCCCCACACGAGGCAGGGCGTCAACACCTGTTGCAAAAGCAGCAGTAGCAGCTCCTCCTGTAAAGGGAAACTCTGCCAGTCCTGCATCGAAAGCAGCCCCCAAACGAGGTAGGGCATCACCACCCGTTGCCAAAGAAGCAGCAGCAGCTCCTCCTGTAAAGGGAAGCCCTGCCAGTCCTGCATCAAGGGCTACCCCCACACGAGGTAGGACGTCAACACCCACTGCAAAAGCAGCAGCAGCAGCAGCAGCAGCAGCAGCTCCACCAAAGCGTGGTGTCACCCGTCAAAGGTCACAGTCCTTGTCCGATATGGTGCGAGGCAAGATTCGGGCTGGGCTCAAACCGAAGCCAAGGGAATCTGTGTTTAATTTTGTGCCAGATGCACCCAAGGCTGCAGACTTTGTGGAAGATGATTATCAAGATAGCCCTCTTCGAAAGCTTGACACGTATGAGGACGAGCTGACTCTTGAGCAATTGCAGAAGACGATTGCCAACTTAGAGAAGCAACTGAGAGATACGCAAGACGCAGAAGCTCGTGAAGTGGACGAAGTTATCAAGTCTGGACGAGATATGTTTGAGAAGATTGGCAACAGGAAGGCTGAGACAATTTCGAATTTGCCTGACGACCTCAGTCAGCTTGATGACAGGATGAAGAGGAACAGTGACATCATCGCGTACCTCAAAGAAGAGAATAAAAAGCGGAGGAATGAAATGCAGAAAATCAAGGTCGACTTTTTCGATGTGCATCAACAAACAGTGCGTCTAGAGCAAGAAACGGAGGAAACTCTTGGATTCCTACAAAAGTTGGAGGACGTCTACTACCAGCAGGAGCTTGACAAGAGGAAGGCTCTTCTCAGAGCACTGGCAGCTTGCAAGGAAGGAGACGAAAGGCTGTCAAACGAACTAGACAAGCGTGCTGCTTACTGCGAGTTCGAGGAAGGATTGCGAGTACTCTATCAGAAAGACATTTCAAGGCTTTTAGTCATGTTTGAGACCAAATCCGATGATTCCGAGCTGACTCAGCTTTTGATTGAAATTGCCTGTGGAAAGCATGACGAAAGACTGGAGCAGGTGATCCGTGAGATGCCGGAAGAAGAGGGAGACCAATAGTGGGCCGGGTATCCGTGCGGTCAGGACGGGGCAGCGGGATAAAGCCATTGAGTCATTCCATTGGAAGGAGATCCCCTTTTTGATCCCGACGATCCAGGATCCAGCCGTCGTAGATAAGTCATTTTTAGATCAACTGCTAGTGCATAGCCAATAGTCCAATCTTTGAATCCCTTCTTTTATTCATTGTTGATACGTCATGTTGTGGATTCTCGGATCTGTGTCGTATTACTAACTGGCTGCTTGTGTCGTCAGTAACAACACCCATACCTATTGATTCGTTAGCTTCTACAGTAAACAGTTAGCTTCTTCCATCCTTTCAGATCTCGTACAGTGGGAAGACAATTCAATACAATCTACCAGCACTAGATACTAACGCTATCTGGCTAGCTCGCCAGTGGACGGACTTGCCAAAACGACAGTACAACGAATATAACACCAAAGTGGTGTGACGATCCCCATTTGTTCTACTAAATTATTTCATCGGCAGCGGCAGCATCATGAAGGACACCAGCTCTGACCGCGGTTGTTCGACCTAATTGTACCTGAATCAATACTTCTTGGGGTAATAGATGTTAAAAACTCGTACTTAAAAAAAAAATTAATAGTACAACGTAAGGGGCTTGTGTGCACTCTCTTCAATTGTTTAGGTCGCACACTCTATCGTTGCGCGTGTTTGTCAATGCGAGGGCGGTTGGTGACTTTGTTCCCACGAACGTACAGCAAAATAATCACAAATAGATATCACCACATTCAGGCTACTAGCTAGTAGATAGTAGTGTTCTGAGCTGAGATGAGAACGTGGATACCTACAGCAGTAGCTGGTATCTGGCTAGTTAAGAGAAGATTCGAGTGATAAATGTTGGAACATCTAATTGAGCCTTAGCTAGCATCCAGCTTCATGTCATTATTATTCGCAGCGTCCAGACATTGCCTCGTGCAGTCGTCTTTTTCACGGGGGTTCGAGTACTAAAACTTAAATGACAATACGATGGCGATTTGCACCTTCTTCTTCTTAGTACAGCCTTGTTGCACACAGCACACGTCGTCGACTCTTTCTTGGTTACGACGGTTCATATTCTCGTTGTACGATCATTGGGATGCCCCCCGTTTTGGCGTTTTGGAAACATTTTACAGAGACCGCAACCTTTTCATGCCAATCCCTGGAAAGACATTGACATTCACAACGATTATCGTTCGTAAAACGCGATCCATGCGTCCAATACAAAATTGAAAAATCAAGTGCGAAGGGAATGACTGGATGCCGACGTCGGATTGATGATGGGCTATACGTTTGCCCATCTTGCTTCGTAGACTGTAGCTTCGTACCGGCCGGTCTTTAAAACCCTGGCCTGAACAATCCCGACTCATTCGTCCAGATCCATTCCAAGTTCCAAACAAAGTTCATTGTCGATTATTAATGTCACTGTCGACGACGACAGCAGATTTCGGGCATGCTCACCTACAGTTACAGATTTTCACCCCAATGCACGCCTGGAACATAAAATTGCCGGTGGGGACTCGCAAGCGGACAAGTGAAGTGGTCAATTTCTTCGCGGTCCGACTGGACTGAACTCGACTGCAAGCAAGTAAAGCTATCTGCACTCACACAGTACCTATCCGCCTCCGTCTTGTTGGTATGCGTGTTGTTGTTGTTGTTGTTGCCTACCCTCCATAATCATGTAACATAACAGCCTGGGTAACAGTCCCGAGGCAAGAGCCACATGTTGCGTTTCATTGGCGTCCATCCAGCATACATTCGGCTCTTTCTACTGCAGCACTGGGAGGCCGGTCGAGTAAAGGAAGGTGCATCGTCCTATACCTTTTTGGATGCGAGCAGAACACTCTTCTCACTTGTCTCTCTTGTCTTCGTGCATAGATCTCTCACAGAATCATTTCTTGTCGTCCTCTTTGGACCAGGGTGCTTCACATTGTCCCGTGGCAATAAGGGACAAGGTTTCCAAATTTTTGGCAAATGTCGATGCGGACAAAGTTTCCATATTTTTGGCAAATGTAGATGCCCTGGCCTGCTGCAACAAGCCGACACTGGACTCCGATGATACGGGCTGTTGTTGTTGCTGTTGTTGTTGGTCATTACCATCATCATCACCATCGCCATCATTAAAAGAAGTAAGCACGTCCATGTTGCGGGAAAACGTTTCGATTCGATCATGTACAAAGTCTGCGGCTGCCAGTAGTTCTGCTTCTTCTAGTCGTTCTTTTTCTTGTTCCATCATCATTTCCCTGGCTTTCTTGGCTTCCAACATGGCCACACACAGTTCGTCCTTTTCTTCATCGTATGCTTCTCTTTCCTCGTAATCATCGTTTGCGGCCATTGTTGCTGCTACTGCTTCCTGATGATGAGAGACTTGCGACATATTGCTCTCCTTTTTGGTACAAAAATAATGATCTGTAACCACACCGATGATAATGATGGATTGTTGTCCTGTGCTCCTCCCTCCGTGTCGATCGATATGGTAGGTTTCTTTGTCTGATTCCGATTGCTAGCTAGCTAGATAATCAAAAGCAATTAGATCCCCTATCTTTGCGATGGTATATAGGCTTGGAGTCATTATTTACAACAGGCTGAGGCATTAATTGCTGTTGATGAGCGGCGGCGCCCCGTTAAAACAAAGGTAAAGAGAGCGCACACTTAACCGATTAGAAAACTGGGGAGGGTCTGATGTGGAGCAATTCTCAGGGCATGCTTCTGCCCCTTTTCAACTGAGATGATAGAACCCTGACCATGCATGAGCTAGACTACTATGGCACATAGCAAATAGATATAATCACTATAAAAATTCCAATGTGGGAGTATTTCCTTATCAAGACTCACATGAATTGATTGTCAATGCAATGTTCCCTCTTGTCCCACCATGTTGTTGTTCATTCACGGCTACCTCTGTGACATCTAGTCATCCAAATCAAAAAGAGCGGACCATCAATCCCAATCTTTTTTTAAAAACGACAAAAACAATGATGTAACCACCACATCTCTAGTGTGTGTCAAGGCCAACACCGTTGTCCCGGAATGCCTGTTGTTCAAACATGTTCCCCTCCTTTGGTGTTTGCATGTCAGCGATGCTTCTCATGTCATTGCAGGTCCATCTGGTGCTCAAACAAGTTGCCTAAATGAAGACAGGCTTTCAAAATCTTCTCATGCCACATGAGACAATTTTAAAAATTTTTGGCCAAAAGTCAGACTTTTGCACATGTGGACTCAAAGTTTCGGAATCCTTGACCATTGAGTGATTGTTTCATCCATTCTTGCTGCCAAGGAGCCCAAGTGTTGTTCAAGTTGCCCTCACTGTAAAAAAGGGCTTCTGCATGACAAAAGAGAATTTCCACGACCCCTTGTGCAAAAGACAAGGACATGTGACAAGATTGTTTTTGACATTTCTGTCATCAGCCTGCTCTGCCCAAGCCAGCGGATGATCAACTTGCACCTGAAGGCACCAATGCTTGGAAAATGCTTCCAATTAGCTCATTGAAAGGACAGCATCCCTGTTTTGCTGAATTTGGGCATTTTGAATCCTAAGCTGTGATTGTGTTTGTTGGGGTCACTCATCTTTGTTTCCTCTGCTGTGATCAAGTGTCACTTGGATGACAATGCCTGTCATTGGAAGGGTGGGGATCATCAGCCGAGCAAGTGTGCTAACCCTGTGTGGTGGGGTGCAAGGCACACCTGCAGGAGATTTGCCAAACCAAACCAACTTGGATGACAACTGAGGTTTTTGTTCTTCATGTCATCACAAGCACCAGGCAAGCAATTCAGATCAGTCCAGGCTAGTCTTGTCAGATGACAGAACAAAAACCTCGTTGTGACATTTTTTTTCATTGGTCAGTTTGCATGTTTGTTGTCTTTTGCCTCCTCCTTGAGCAACGGTCAGTCCAACTGCATTGCCAAGTGAAAATCAGAATTATGTGCACCCGTCATGCCCTTTGTTAGAAAAGGAGCCAAAAACATAAAATGTGAAGATTTCATTTTGACCCTTCAGACCACATTTGGACCCATTTGGGATGATCTCAATGCCCTGCTTGAAGTCTCAAGACCCCAATTTGGATCAAATGGACTAAAACAGGGATTTTGTTTGGACTCTTTCAGACCCAATGGGGTGGTCTTAAGACCCTTGGATCTGATTGGGTCTGTTTTGGACCTTCACTTGGACCTTTGGACCTTGGCATGTTGACGGTTGTTTGCTGGCCAAAATGCAGGTCCAAATTCTCAGCTTGCAGGCAACAACTCTGCATGGCAACCTCCTGCTGGCGCACGCACCAAGAAGTGAAAGGTTGATCATTTTCTGTCCAGCACAACATGTGCTGTGGCTACTACCAGCTAGCTCTGCAGCAGCAACGAACCTCCTTTGCTGCAGCAGCAAATGTGCTGGGTTCCACGCGTTTCTGCGTGTGGAGTTAAAAACCGGGTGCCCAAACCTGTCATTTGCCACAGGATGCACTGCACTTCGTTATTGACACAAAGAACTTGCGGTCTGCCTGCACAAATCATTTCATTTGGACAGGCCGCAAAACAGTCAAAAGACCGGTCATCAGTGCCATGGAACAGACAACATGACAGAAAAACGAATGAAGTGGAGCTCGTCTTAAGGACATCCTGTAGAACCACATGCAATCACTGCTGCAAAAAGGACATTTGTTACTTGCATAACTATCCGGAAACCGGTCGGACCTCGGCTGGCGCCTTGGTCCTGTAGACCTCGGTGCTCAGTCTGCGCATCCGGGACTGCCTCGGCTGGCGCCTCGGCAGACCGGATGCTTGACTTCCAACCTCGTTATGCCGGTTCCCCGGTCAGTTATTCTACATAGAGTAGGGCCCACGTGCAGTGCAATTAACGTGTGCGATCGAAAGAACGAGGAACAACAACAACACAGCATCAGTTTTCTCCCATTCTTAGTCGCTTATGATCACTGTAGCTAGGTAGACACGCATTTGCCTCTTGCCAATTAATTTTGAAGATGGGACGGACAATCTCTTATGCAAGAGCCAAGGATGGCGAACTTATTGGTGCTGCCAATCATGAAAATGCTGTCACTGCTGTAGCTGGTGGCGGCACCACCACAGTTGGCACCATCCGTAACGGCACGGCTACCGCCACTGATCTTCAGGCGAGGATGTTGAACGTCAAGAGGCCGTCGTCGACTCTAGAAGGAATTTCCACGGACCTTGCAGCGAGAGACGAGGACATCGATGATGCAGAAGAACTCCAGAAGCTTGGATCCCATAATGACACCAAGAACACGAAACAGCTAGCTGCGTCGGGTGATGTTGTTGGCAGCAATGACGACTCCATGACGATGGCGACCATTCCACGACAGGACGGCAGTCTGAGTGGTCGGTTCAAAAATTCAGCAGCTACACCACGTGGTGAAGTTTTAAAGCAGAAACAGCAAGAGAAAGGCTCCTTCAACAAAACCCCCAGCAACAAGCCGAAACCGGAAATAATTTCCTTTTCTCTGTCAAACCAGTGCCCACAACAAACCCAGCCAAAGCCCCCCATCACCACTCGAGTTGGAACAGTCAAGTGTGGGGGTAAGCGTGGCCAAAGAGATCCGCCTCGCCGGCCCCCTATAAAAACCCAGCCAAAGCCCGCCCCCGCCGCCGCAGTTGGAACATTCAAGGAC